>WBZO01000046.1_pt1 | contig 309601 bp, 251 predicted proteins | sample 5204261 | NCBI WGS metagenome assembly WBZO01 (sample SAMN12412400, study PRJNA552823) | activated sludge metagenome | isolation source: activated sludge from anammox sidestream of wastewater treatment plant... | place: USA: North Carolina | collected 2017-09 | reverse complement strand
GATGAGGAGGATCCCGTATTCCATGAATATTCGATGTTCTGTCCGCTGATCAGCTGGGTAGTTACCAATGTAATGGTTCCGCTGCAGGCACTTACCGGTACTACCGGCATTTTTGCCGAAGTTAACGGTGGTGCTGTGCTGACTATAAATACTGCCGAACCACTGGATATACCCGGCCCGTTTGGATCCGTAAAGGCTGTGATTGTATAGGTACGGGTACCGCCTGTAACAGGTGTTACAGATACATTCTCAGTTGTGTTGTTCGTTGGCCCGAAATTAACACTGTTGATGCCATCGCTGACTGTTCCGCTCCAGGGTGGAGTTCCTGTAAAGGTCAGGGTTACCACACCTGAGTTGCCAAGACATAAGGGGCCTCCGCCACTGATGTTTGCTGTTGATGCCATCGTAACAGTTACACTTACACTGGCAGAAAGGGTACATCCGTTTGCATCCGTTACTACTACATAATAAGTTCCAGTAGCTGCAACCGGTGCATTACTGATTGATGGATTGGCCGAGTTATCTGTAAAGCCGTTCGGGCCAGTCCAGCTGTAGCTGTAACCCGGGGTTCCTCCCGATACACTGGATGTTAACATAAGTGTTTGGCCTGCATTAATCGGGCTGTTGCTGCCGGCTGAGGCCGATAGCTGTGTTGGCTCAGTAATGGTTACCTGTAAATCAGGATCACTCTGGCACCCGTTGCCATCATAAACCGTTACACTAAAGGTTTGGGCACTCAGGTTTGAGATTGTTGTTGAATCACCAGCGGCCAAACCAAAGTTCCAGTCAAACAGATAGGGAGCCTGACCGCTGCTGCCAATGGTTACCGATCCGTCATTTCCTCCGTAACAACTGACATTGGTCTGATTGATAATATAGGGTACCGGACGCGGATTGACAACTACTTGTACAGTTGCTGTCGCCTGGCATAAGAAACTGCTGGTAACGGTTACAGTATATATACCTGCATGAACCTGACTTGCACTATTGGTGACAGTTGGATTCTGAGTAAAACTGCTGAAGCCATTAGGGCCGCTCCATTCGTAGAAAAGCATTCCACTGGGATTAACGCCTACATTCAGTTGTTCACCTATACATACCGGAGCATTGGTGATTGGAGTTATAACAGGAAGGGGAGCAACATTTACACTTACTGTAGTAGTAGAAGAACAGGATGCGGCATCAGTTACTGTAAGTGTATATGTTCCTGCATCTGCTAGAGTCATGTTATTACGTGTTGCGTTCTGCGTAAATGCAGAATAACCATTAGGCCCGCTCCATTCCCAGGTAACAGGAGTTGAGGAGCCATTGTAAGAACCTGAAAGGCTTAATTGCTGACCTTCACAAAGAGGTTCATTACTTGAAGCAATAGCTCCACATGTGATTTCAATCAGATAGTCTTCTGCTTCTCCAGATCCCATGTATATACAGGCATCACCGCTGCCATTCTGGAAACCTGCAAGTCTTGACCTGATGCGCATTCCGGTGGTTCCGGTTAGTGCAGTAATTGGGATAGTGATATTTACAGTTGATGGAACACCGGCAGTACTTGATGTTGTAACCTGTGTCCATTCTGAAGAACTAAAAACACCATCCTGATTGTAGTCAATCCAGACTGATATAATTCCATCTTCATCTGTTGTTACTGAAAGTGGGTACGTTTGATTAATCGCTAGTGTTGTTGTTGTATTTCCACTTTGTGGATAGGAGCTATATGCATTTCCTGAACAACCTGTTGTATTGTTCAAGGTGTTTATAGTAACATTGTTTATAGCTGCAATGCCTATATCACAACCATAATGATCAGGCATACAATAGCATGTATAGAATGGATTTACTGTTATATAGGCTGCCGATGAAGTTGAACTCTGGCCAGAATTCATACAGGTAACTATACAGTGAAAATAGGTTGCAGAACTTATATTTGTTGTATAAGTTGCTGAGTTAGCGCCAATTATGTTGCTATAGGTAATGCCATCAGGAGATGATTGCCATTGGTAATCTAAGCCTGACTCAGGAATGAGGTTTGGAAGGCTAAGAGTAAAATTCTGACCACTGCAGGCCGGATTTACAGAACTTGCAGTGTTTCCAGGACTTGGACTTCCGGCACATGGAGGAGGAACCATAATAGTAAGGTCATAGTCTTCTGTTTCTCCATAGTCAAGGCTGGAACATGCATCTGTGTCTGCGGGTCCGGGTATGTAATAAGTCGAACGCACTCGCATTCGTGTCGTTCCCGGGATGGCACCCATCGGCACTGTAAATACAAAATTACCAGTTGTCAGGCTGCCGACATTGCCGGTAACGCCAATTGATTCGGAAGGACTAAATACTCCATCCTGGTTAAAATCTATCCACACACGAATGTAATTATCCGGGTAAGTTCCTCCAGCTAAATTAATGGTGTACTGATTGCCGGTAACAAGCGTTGCAGTGGTACTTCCTGATTGTGGAAATAGGGTATAATATGGAGCCGTGTTCGATCCGGCTGTTGAATTGTTAAGTGTTGTAGTTGGAATTTGAACTAATGAGATATAGTCTCCGTCAACAGTACCAGAAGTGTAATCAGGAATACAATAACAGGATGCCAGATTGGTAGTAAAAGTTTTGAAGGAACAACCTGCCGAGGTACCATCATTATTATAAGCAGTCACTTTCCATCCATAAGTTCCGGCTGCTAATACTCCGGTACTATAACTTGTTACATTTCCAAGATCTACATCATTAAGAATATTGTCATAACTCGGAGCATTTGTTCCAAATGTTAGTTTATAGCCTAAAGGTCCGCCACCTCCGCTAGCCCAATCAAGTGTAGTACCATTAATACAGGCAGAAGTTAAATCAGCGGGGGCATTCATAATCGGGCAATTAGGAGGTTGTGCCAAATAGAACTGAACTTCGATTGCTGAACGGAATGGTGCCCCAGGTGAGAAATCAGTCCATGGTCCACCGGTCAGATTATTTGTATAAAAAAAGGTGCTTGCTCTGACAGGATCTTCAGTTTGATAGGAGAATCCAATATTTACCGTATTAGAGGTTTCCTGAACGACTCCTACAAAGAAATTACCGGAAACGCTAACTGTTGGTGAAATCGGTATAAATGCTTGTTGAGCAGCACTTGAAATCGAAATTACACTTGGTGAAACGTATAATAAGTTATTGGGTTGGCCACCCAGCTCATCATAGATTGCAATTCTAAACTGGCGGCTGGCACTTGATGCCTGGAAATCAACCTTTACTTCATTGACCTGGCCGGTAAGCGCAGTGTTAAATTTAGATACAAATACTCCGAAGACACCAGCATTAAAACCTACCCCTCCGGATAATGGTGCTGCATATTTATATGAGTAAAGGTTGGAGGTTATCGGCTGAGATATCACTATACTGTTATTTTGATTGTTATCATCATTCGGAACACTTACTGAAAGGTTGTCTGTGCCGGTTGCAGAAGGAGTGAATGCATTAAATGAAATAATCGTAGAGGCACAGGATGCAAGTGAAGGAATTGTATATACATCTGTAAAGCTATTGGCTCCTGAAATATTAAGTGTAACATTAAGACCTGTTAATGGATTCGATCCAATATTGGATATCTTGGCCTGAATGATATGATTTGTTGTAAATCCAACCGGCATACTGCCCAGCGTATAAACAAGATCAACGCGTGCATCGTTGGCTCCTGCTGTTGCAATTCTGGTTACCGGACGAAAACTACTCGATGCTAAAGTGGCTGGTAATGAGATATTACTTTGACCTCCCTTTAACCCATTAGTCAAATTGGTATTGCAACTGACTACACAAGACGTTGAGGTCGAACCCGGATTGTTCCATTCAAAAGCAACGTATAAACCACCTCCTGTATAATTAAATGGAGTTGTAAGCATTACATCAAAGGTTGTAACGGGTGTGCCAGGAAGTATATAGGCAGATGAGAATACATTAGTCATGCCAGTAATGGCTGTTGTCCAGGTAGTTGATTTAGTGTTTGCTACATCATTGGTGTTCTCCATGTAAATGGTAAGGTTACCTGTAACTGCTACAGATGCAGCGGTCGAATAAACCCATCCAATGCTCGCTAAATTCTGATTAGCTGGAATTCCGGCTGCTGCCAACTCTGATGCGGTAATCAGATAAACACTACGTTCATATCTGAAATTCCCCATTGGAGCCCGGGCATTTCCTGAAGTACCGTTAACGTTATGAAGGGTTACCGGACATTGAGCGGTTACTTGTGAAAAGGTTGTTACTCCTACTGCAATTGTCAGCAGAAATAACCATTTGTATAGTTTGTGTTTCATAGTGAGTGTAGTTTTAAATATGAAGAAATCAAAGTTTATTGAGTTTGTAGTTTGCTAAGAAAAAGAGACCAGATTGACAGAATGACTTTGTTCTGTATGAGCCTGATTCCACATCAGACTCACATGCTGTATTTGTGTTACGATATGCCACAGAAAGGGGGTAGTCTTTTCGTTTATTTCTTCCATAGGCATTGGGTTAAGAATTAGCTGTTTGGAACTTGTCTTACTTCACAATTTCACACTCTTTCAATTGGGATATTTAGGTTCAAAATTAATTTCAAAACATTACTTTCATCTTTGTGAGCTATCAGAAAGTTTGCGAGTTTCCATAATTATTGGGTGAATAGTCATAAAACATTAGCGAAAGATTGATTCAATTTGGCAGGCAATGTGTTTTTCGATGGGAAAAGCATTCATGACTTATGCGCTCAACATGTGGGAACATTGTAGAAGTCACAATTTAAACCCGGTATGATCTGAAGAAGACAAGCAAGAAACGTTCAGGAACTTAAATTAGCAGCGCAAACCCGGATGGTAATGCACTTATGAATGTTTGAATAATCATTAAAAATGGAAATATTACTGATTGATTCGATTCATCCGCATTTTGGAGAAAGAATGAAGGAAGAAAAGATAAATTGCATAGATGGAAGTGAATGGTCTTCCGAAAAAGTTCTGGAGCAGGTTAGAAATTATAACGGAGTTGTGATCCGGAGCCGAATGAAGATTGATGTGAAATTTTTGGATAAAGCCGTCAATCTTCAATTTATTGCCCGTGCCGGTGCAGGAATGGAAAGCATTGATGTAAATGAAGCCATAAAGAGAAATGTTGTCTGCCTGAATGCTCCTGAAGGGAATCGGGATGCAGTTGCAGAGCATGTTATTGGAATGATACTGTGTTTGGCAAAGCGGATTTTGATTGCCGATAATGAAGTCAGAGCAAATGTATGGAAACGTGAAGCCAACAGAGGATTTGAACTTTCCGGTAAAACTTTGGGGATCATTGGATTTGGAAATACGGGCTCTGTGTTAGCAAAAAAAATCAGTGGATTTGAGATGGCAATCCTGGCATACGACAAATACATTCAAATAGACAGCAAGAAGTTTCCGTTTGTCGTTCAAACGAATCTCACTGAGGTATTGCAACAAGCTGATGTAATCAGTTTGCATGTTCCGATCAGCAAGGAAACATGTGGAATGGTAAATGATGAGTTTTTTAACAGTTGCCGCAAACCTGTTTGGATTATTAATACTTCACGGGGTAAGGTTGTTAAAACTGCTGCGTTAGTAGCAGCACTGAAGTCAGGAAAGATCCGAGGTGCCTGTTTAGATGTTTTTGATTTTGAGAAGTTCTCATTTGAGCAGACATCATCTGGCAGCAATCCGGATTTTGAATATCTCCAAAAGTGTGAAAATGTAATTCTCACACCACATATTGCCGGATTAACGAAAGAGTCGGATCTGAAGATAGCATCAGTTCTGGCTGAAAAAATTACCCGGTTTATTAAAAATCAATAAGGTGGTTAAGCCAAAAAAGAAACTTGGACAGCATTTTTTAATAAATACAGAAGCAGCTAACCGGATTGTCGACTCACTAACGGGACATCATGGGTATAAGAATCTGGTTGAAATCGGACCGGGTACCGGAGCACTTACCTGCTTGTTGCTTAACACTGAATTTCAATTGACCACGATTGAGATTGATGAAGAAGCTGCAGGCTACCTAAAAAGGTATTTACCTGAAGATGTAGAATTGATTTTGGCAGATGTTCTCAGTACTGATTGGAGCCGGTTTGGAGAGCAATTTGGTGTTTTGGGTAATCTGCCGTACAATATTTCTTCACAGATATTGTTCATGATTTTTGACCATCGGGAGCAGGTGCAGGAATGTGTGCTTATGTTGCAGAAGGAGGTAGCAGAACGGATTGCCTCTTCGCCAGGAAGCCGGGAATATGGAATTTTAAGTGTACTTCTCCAGGCGTTTTATGATGTGGAGTTGCTGTTTACCCTTCCACCGACAGATTTTTTTCCCCCTCCAGATGTTCACTCAGCTGTTATTAGAATGCGGAGAAACAAGATTGATAAGCTGAATTGTGATGAAAAACTTTTTGTCAGGCTTGTTAAAGCTGGTTTTAATCAAAGAAGAAAAAAACTGCGAAATGCGTTAAAGCCGGTAATCGGTGAACAGCCCGAAACGGATTTGGTATTACAAAAAAGAGCAGAGCAATTAACATGGCAGGACTTTGTCGGCCTGGCACAACGGTTTAAAAAATAAGCTCTATTTAAGAACCAGGTTTGTGGAGGCAATTAGATTCCCGCCTGAATAGACTTCTACCAGGTACTTACCTTTTACCAGGCCTGTTCCTTTGTTGCTGTAAAAGCAAAGATTGGTCTGGCTGTTATCATAATCAAACGTGTCTTTAGAAGTATATAGTATGGCCTGGCTGTTATACATAAAAGTCTCTGTACTGGTACTTAATACCGCACCATCGGGGGTTAGAATTCGAATATAAACATCTTTCGTGCCGCGGTCAATAACAGCATTTTCGAGAATTGTAAAGCAAGTTTTAAACCGCTCAACCGATGTTGCCTTGTTAGTCTCAACTTCCCGCCCGTTTGATTTGTATCTGACACAGATAACTTTCAGATTAGTTGTACGAAGAACAGAACCAATTGCAACTTTATTTGCCAGCTGTGTGTTTTCAAGGGATAATGACTGAACTTTACCGCGTTCTTCACTCAGATTCTGATTCAATGACAGGTTTTCAACATTGAGTTTTTCATTAATTGCCTTAAGTGAATCCATTTGGGAAACATAGGTCTGATTCATCAGCCTCAATACTGCCAATTCTTCTTTAGCACGCTTAAGCTGTGCAGCATCACCAGAATTAACAAGCCGCTGAATCTCATCAATTTTGGATTTTATTTCTTCATCCTTGGCTGCCAGCTGGCTTTGTAAGCCGGCATTTTCCTGACTGATTTTTTCATATTCGGTTTTCACCCGTTTCAGTTCGGATGAAATTTCATCACGTTCAGCAATGGTCGAATCCAGTGTCTTATTCACTTCTTCCAGGTGAGTTTTCTTATCAAAAAACTGCCAGAGCAATAGCCCGTTAACAGCAAGTAAAATCGAAATAACAACAATAACGATTACTTTTTTTGAGTCCTGTTCTTTGTTTTCAAATTCAGGGGAGTCAAAATTTTCCTGCATAGAATATAGTTTTTGGGGCCGTACTTAAAATTATTCTGCCCGAAAGTATAAATTTCCATTTCATACGTGTCATATTTAGGAAAGTTTCCGGCAAATTTATACTTAAGTATTAGCTATATCTTAGCATTTGAATGAAGATCAATACACAGTTTTATTCCATTCTTCATCTTTTTTATCCGGTATGTTGCCAGGCATGTGGTAAGGCATTGTTAAGAGGGGAAGAAGTGATTTGTACTTTTTGTCTTTATCATTTACCCCGTACAAACTTTCATACTTATAGAGGGAATGCGGTTGAGAAGAAGTTCTGGGGCAAGGTAAATATTAAAAGTGCAACTGCTTACTTTTATTTCAGCAAAGGGCAACGGGTTCAGAAACTGATTCATCACCTGAAATATAGTGGAGCCAGGGAGATTGGAGCGTTTGTGGGAAATCTGATTGGGAATGACTTAAAACAGTCAGATTGGTTCAACAGCGCGGATGCAGTGATTCCAGTACCGTTACATTTTTCAAGGATTCGGACACGCGGCTATAATCAAAGTGAATTGTTAGCTGATGCTATTGCACAATGTTTGGGATGCCCGGTAGAAACAGAACTGCTTTACAGGGCTGTTAAAACAGAGACACAAACAAAAAAACACCGTTACGAGCGATGGGAGAATGTCGGAAGTGTTTTTCAGATTAAACCTGGAGTTTTCCGGGGATATCGTCATATTCTGCTAATTGATGATGTGATAACAACAGGTTCAACACTGGCTGCCTGTGCTGAAACATTAATTCAAGGAACCGGAGCACAGATTAGCATTGCAGCTATGGCAGTTGCCTGAAAATCAGTTTCTCAAATTTATCTATAGTACCTTTGCTTTCTTTAAAGTCATGAGTTACACTTATATAAGCAATACAGACCCTGAGGCAATTGAAAGCTTGTACAGAAAGTATCTAAATCAACCGGAATCGGTAGATGAAGGATGGAAAAAATTCTTTGAAGGTTTTGAATTTGCACGCTCTTCATTCGGGGAAGCAGAAGGAGTAATCCCCGAACAGGTTAGAAAAGAATTCAGAGTACTAAACTTAATCAATGGCTATCGCTCCAGAGGACATTTATTTACAAAAACTAATCCGGTCAGAGAAAGAAGAAAATACAGTCCGACCCTTGACAAAGAAAACTTTGGTTTATCAGACGAAGATCTGGATACCGTATTTCAAGCAGGTACAGAAATAGGTGCCGGCCCTTCAACCTTGCGGTCTATCATTCAAAGGTTAGAGCAAACTTACTGTGCTTCGATTGGTGTTCAGTACAAGGATATCCGTACAACCAGAATTACCAAATGGCTGGAAGAACGCATGGAAAGCACACTGAATACTCCTTCCTATTCAATCGAAGAAAAAAAATATCTGCTTAAAAAGTTAAATGAAGCAGTTGCATTTGAAAATTTTTTGCATACCCGGTTTGTTGGCCAGAAACGATTTTCACTTGAAGGTTGTGAAACCCTGATTCCGGCACTGGATGCCGTTATTGATCATGGTGCAGAACTTGGGATCAAAGAATATGTCATTGGAATGGCTCATCGAGGCAGGCTCAATGTATTGGCCAATATTCTTGGTAAAAAGTATGAAGAAATTTTTACTGAATTTGAAGGGCTCGAATTAGAAGATCACTTTTTTGCTGGCGATGTGAAATACCACCTGGGCTATTCATCGGACATTCAAACCAGAGCAGGAAAGAAGGTGCACCTAAGCGTTACCCCCAATCCCTCCCATCTGGAAGCGGTTGATGCTGTTGTGCAGGGTATGGTTCGGGCAAAAATTGATCAAACAGCAGGAGGAACTGCCGAGATGATTGCCCCGATTCTGATTCATGGGGATGCGGCCATTGCTGCTCAGGGTGTGGTTTATGAGGTTATCCAGATGTCTTTACTGAAAGGTTATCACACGGGAGGAACAATCCATCTTATTATTAATAATCAGGTAGGGTTCACAACAAATTATTTGGATGCGCGCTCAAGTACCTATTGTACTGATGTAGCTAAAGTGACTCTTTCACCGGTTTTCCACGTTAATGCAGATGATGTAGAAGCCCTGGCATTTACCATCAGGCTGGCAATGGAATTCCGACAGGAATTTCATCGGGATGTGTTTGTTGATATTTTGGGATATCGTAAATACGGCCATAATGAAGGAGATGAACCACGTTTTACTCAACCTTTACTTTACAAGGCGATTGCTGCTCATCCTAATGCACGTGAGATTTATAAGAATAAACTTATAAGCCAAGGTGAATTAGAGGCGGATATGGTAAAGCAAATGGATCTGGAGTTTCGTGAATTGCTTGACAAAAGTCTTGAAACTGCCAAAAAACAATCAAAGCAGAAAGTGAGTAAAGCCTTGGAAGGAAGCTGGACAGGCCTACGAAGATCAGTGACTGAAGATTTTGAACATTCACCTGACACTGCAGTTTCTGTCAATACGATTTTCCGGGCTGGATTGGGGTTAACAACATTGCCTGCTGATAAAAAATTCTTCAATAAAACAATCAGGCTTTTTGATGAACGAAAAAAAATGATTGAAGAAAATAAGCCACTTGACTGGGCAATGGGAGAATTGCTTGCTTATGCAACTCTGCTCATGGAAGGAAAGGCTGTAAGACTGGGAGGCCAGGATGTTGAACGTGGTACTTTTTCGCATCGCCATGCTGTTGTGACGGTTGAAGATTCAGAAGAAAGATACATTCCGCTTCAGCACCTTCAGCCAGATCAGGCAAATTATTATATCTACAATTCATTGTTGTCTGAATATGCAGCCCTTGGATTTGAATACGGTTACGCCTTATCATCTCCTTATTCGCTTACCCTCTGGGAAGCTCAGTTTGGTGATTTCTGTAACGGAGGTCAGATTATTATTGATCAGTATGTCAGTAGTGCTGAGGTAAAATGGAACCGTCAGAACGGACTGGTAATGTTGCTTCCTCACGGATATGAAGGTCAGGGAGCCGAGCATAGCAGTGCAAGGATTGAACGTTTTCTGGCAATGTGTGCAGATGAAAATATGTATCTTGTTAATTGTTCAACTCCTGCTAACTTTTTTCATGTATTAAGAAGGCAACTCTATCAACCGTTTCGGTTACCGCTTATTGTCTTTACTCCAAAAAGCCTGCTTCGCCATCCGGATTGTGTATCTGCAATTGATGAATTTACTTCCGGAGGGTTTAAAGAAGTGATTGCTCCTGATAAAACAAGCTTGTCAAAAGCAAAACTTGTTTTGATGTGTTCCGGTAAAGTTTACTATGATTTATTGGCTGAAATCAGAAATAATAACCGAAACGATGTAGCATTGATCAGGCTTGAACAATTATATCCTTTACCGGAGAAACAACTGAAAGCCATATTAGCAGCAATTTCAAAAGAGGCAACAGTCCGTTGGATTCAGGAAGAGCCTGCCAATATGGGAGCTAACTGGTATCTGCAAATTAGCCTGAAAGGATACAGAGACATCGAATTTATTTCACGGCCACCGGCAGCCAGCCCGGCAACAGGTTCTCATAAGACCCATATCAGAGAACAGGCAGAACTGATGAAAAAAGCATTCAGCTGATTATCTTGCTTTTAATAGGTTAGCAATTGCTGGTGCTATTTCAGGGAACCGGAACCGGAATCCTTTATCAACCAGTTTTTTGGAGGAAACAATGGCTCCGTTAAGCAATATCTCAGCTCGCTGTCCTAAGATCAGCCTTAAAGCAAAAGATGGAGCATAGGCCTTCAAAAAAACTCCTTTTTTTTGTCTTATCAATTCCTGCATCAGTTGCTGATTTGAAACAGGATAAGGGCTAACTAAGTTATAAATTCCACTCATACTATCGGTTTTAATGGCATAAATAATTGCCCGGCAGGTATCTTCAATGTGTACCCAACTCATCATCTGGCGACCAGTTCCAACAATACCTGCAATCCGGAAGCGCAACGGCTTGAGCATTTTGTTGAATGCACCGTCATCAGCAGACAGAATTATGCCAAAACGAAAAATAACAGTCCTGATTTTAAGCTCTGAAAAGCGAGTTGTTTGTTTTTCCCACTCAATAACGGTTGATGAAATAAAATCATTCCCATGTACAGCCGACTCATCCAGGAGTTCCGATAAGTTATTCTTATAGATTCCGATTGCAGAAGCATGAATAACAACCTGAATTTGGTGAGATTGTGAATTTAAAAAATCATAGAGTGCAGCGGCTGCTGAAGTTCGGCTCCTGATAATTTCCTGTTTTCGGTTAGCTGTCCATCGCTTATCAGCAATCCCTGCTCCGGCAAGATTGATAAGAATGCGGACGTTTTCAAATGCTTTGTCATCAATCTTATTTTTTACCGGATCCCATTCAAACTGTTCTATCTTCAGAAGAGGTGACTTTTTACGGGTCAGGATACTGACATCGTAACCTTCTGATGAAAGTATCTCTGTAAGTTTTTTGCCAACCAAACCACTACCACCGGCAATTAGTACCCGTTGATTCATACCTCAAGTAACCTCAGTAAAGGTTCAAAAGTTTTGAAATTTCAGAAATTAAGTCAGAACTCATTTCTTTCTGGCCATTTATAGTAATCCTTGCCGATGCATGAACTGCTTTTACCTTTGTGGCTTGAATCAGGGGAATAACGTTTTCTGAATTGATTCCGCTACCGGCCATAATTGTGATTCGATCCTTAGATTGTTGCACTAACTGGCTGATCACTACTTTTCCTTCGGTTGCAACGGACCGCCCGCCTGAAGTCAGAAGCGTATTGCAGCCTGCAGCTATAATTCGCTCAAGAGCATCAGCCGGATTTTTGGCAGCATCAAATGCACGGTGAAAAGTTACATGCAGCGGGTTGGCCAGTTCTGTCAGGTGGCTTGTTAGTGATAAATCAATTTCATAGTAAGCATTTAGTAAGCCGAAAACAACTCCGTCAGCACCCAGATTTTTTGCTTTCTGAATATCCGATTCCATCTGCTGAATGTCAGATTCACTATAATGAAGAGTTCTGCTTTGCGGCCGGATCATGATATGCAGCGGAATGGACAGATACTTTCTGGCCAAAATGATTTCCTCTGTTTCGGGAGTCAGTCCTCCAACATCCAGATTGCGGCAAAGTTCAATCCGTTGGGCACCTGCCTGCTGAGCACGGAGTGAATCAGCAGCATGCTGGCAACATACTTCGAACAGCATATTAGTTAATCTTCTTCTTCAATTTCAAGTTCTTTTTGCTTGCTATTTTCTTTCTGTACTTTTTCATCAGTCTTATTCTTTCCAAATTCATCTTTAAGCAGCTCCTTTATTATCTGTTTTTCCTTTTTAAATTCAGTTGCAATTTTTTCTTTAAGTGCTTTTGTATCGTAGGTAATACGGGGTTGAGTTGCCGGACCGCTTAATTTCAGCAGCAATCGGGTCCTTCCGAGATTATCTTCTTCGATTTGTCCAAATTCTGTATGCAGTGATTTTACTTTTCTGCCGGTAAGTTGGGAAAGCAGAAGCTGAACACGGTACTCAATCATGTTGTCAAATGAATGAGTACCCGAAATGGAAACATCAGCTGCTGAAGATTTTATTTCCATTTGCGGTATAATAATCTGGCGTGATTTAATTTCAATCTGATTTTTCAGTGTTGAGAATCGGATGTGGTTCAGATCACTGCCCTTCAGGAATTTTGAAAGTGCCAGCATCGGAGCAAAATCATTCAATTCTCCACTTTCAATCGTGATTTCGGATTCGGCTACTATTGTTTGGGTATTGCAGTCAAGCCGGTCAGTCCAGTCGGAAGTCATTTTTAACCGTGCGGTGATTTGCCCTTTCAGGTTCCTATCCGTAATTACATCCTGGTTGAAGTTGCCAAGCTGTTGAAACATTTTGTTGATATTGATCTGGTGTAATATTGCATCAGTCCGGATGTTCAGACTATCATTAGACATGGAAGAGATACTTCCTGAGATTGTCGCACTGCCATCCATTGCGTGAAATGAGACATCACGGGCTCTGAAGGAACGGTCTTGAAGTGAAACAGAACCCGTTACATCGGATGCCAGGAATTGGTTAAACTTAATCTGCTGGATCTGCATCTTCAGCTGGAAGGAAAAATCATCAGCAAAGTGAATCCGGTAAACTGTAACATTTGAAGGACTCTGTTCTTTTCTCAGGATTTCATTAAAATCAAGCAGTGAAGATTGAAGTGTGCCGTTTAGCTCAAGAGTTGCTGTACTAAACAAATAACTCCACAGGTTTATAAAGCTTCCGGCAAAAGCGAAATCACTTAAGAGGGTATTACCTGAAAAATTCTGAACTACCAGGTAGTTTTTATCAAGTTTTAGAGAAGCTTCAATATTGGATATACTAACAGGTCTGTCGCGAAATGTGATAGCAGCATCTCGGATGCTGATACTACCAGATGATATATGGGTGAGTGGATCGTTTAACCTGCCGGCAAACTCACCGTTACGGATAATCAGATCACCTGAAATGCCTTTCAGGTAAGAGGGTATGTAGAAACGACTCAGGTCTTCAAGAGAAGCCTCTGAGTTGAAACGGGCTTTTACCCAGGGATCTTTCAGGTTATCAATAATCAGTCTTCCGTTTATCTTCTTATTGTTTAACAAGGCATCAAAGTGACGGATTTCAATGTGTTCCGTTTTTTTATTTGTCATACTGATAAACTCACCAGTCAGATTGATGTTCTCAAGTGTGATTTTGGGCTGGCTGGCTGTCAGTTTGCAATCTTCCGCTTTAAATGAAATTTGATATACCGGTTTTTGTTTATTGTCTTGCCTTCCTTTTACTGATATTTTAAGGCTGGCGAATCCATTCGTTTTAAACTTACGCCATTTGGCTGAATATTTTTCTGGGATAACTGACAAGACCGACCCAAGTTTGGCATGTTCAGCAGAGATGCTCAGGGCATAGTCTGAGTACTCATCTTTATCAGTCAGTTTGCCGTTAAGAGCAAAGGATAAGTCAGCAATTTCCAGGCTTGATTTTTCAAATAGATATTCTCCGGTTGTTTTATTGTAATCCATTGCAAGCATAAGCCTTACCGGTTGTCCTCGTAAGTAAGTAATCTGATCAATAATTAATTCGGGCTGAGCCAGGCTGCATTCTGCTCCGATTTTCAATTGTTCACCTATCACTGCCGAAACCTTACCTTGGTCAATAAGGCAGTTCAACTGTTGGCTGGCCTGGTCATTCTGGTATTTCAACATGACTTGCTCCAATTCAATTAAGTTAATATCAAGCTGACCTGATTTCACTGAATCACTTTTCCAGATAAGGTAATTTTCATTCCCGGATGAATCAATGTGAAGATTCAACAACCCGTCAGCAATTATTATTCTTCTGATTACCATTTCTTTTGCAAACAGGTGATCCCATCGGACAAGAACAGAGCATTTCCTGACATTTAACAAAGTGTCGAATTTTTCTGTAAATACCGGCAAGGCAACAACATCGGTAAGCGTTACAGAAGCATAAGGGAAGTTGGTAATCAGACTAAAATGGGCTTCTTTTATTGTTACCGGGACTGAAAGTTGGTTACTCAGTGCAGCAATAACTATTGGTTTAATTTGCTTACCAATCCAGTTGGTAAGTAACCAGCCTCCCGAACCAATGCAAATGAGAGCTATCAGTATTCTGAACCAATTTCTTTTCTTACCCGTTTCGTTTGGTTGCATAGCCGCATGAAGATCTGCTAAGGTAAATGAGTAATCTGGCAGATTATTTTATGATTGAGGTAATTTTTAAAATAATCTTGTGGGAAAATCTGTTATTAATTCTGCTGGTAAAGTTTACCTTAAAAAGGGTTTTGGTTTTAAGTTTGAACTTGGTTATGACCGGTAAGTTTTTACGATACCTCCGTTACGAGAAGCGATTCTCAGCCTATACGATTAAAGCCTATCAGAGTGATCTCGAACAATTTATTACTTTTCTGGAAGAACAGTACGAAGAGCAAAATATCAATAAGGCTACTCATTTTTACATCCGGTCTTGGATTGTCAGTTTAATTGATGCCGGCATTCAAGCACGCAGCATAACCCGTAAAATATCTTCTCTTCGGTCATTTTACAAGTTCCAGGTTCGTGAAGGTCTGTTGCCCAGCAACCCGATGCAGAAGATTATAGCCCCCAAGATACCGGGCAAATTGCCTCATTTTGTACAAAAGGAGAAAATGCAGGAGGTTTTTGATAGTCATCATTTTGACGACAATTATGACGGACATCTGGAAAGAACGGTGCTTGAAACTCTCTATGCTACCGGAATGCGAAGGGCTGAACTGGCCGCGCTGCGGGATCAGGATATTGATTTTAGTCAGGGAGTTATTCGGGTCATTGGCAAAAGAAATAAAGAACGGATTATTCCAATGCTTTCATCGCTGGCAACCACACTCAGGATTTTTCTGATTGAAAAAAATAAACGAGTCAGCAATCAGCTTGTTTTGATTCGAAAGAATGGGAAGCCTTTGGGTCCAGTCGGGATTTATTCGATAGTCAAAAAACATCTTTCCATGTCAGGAGTTCCGGGTAAAAAAAGCCCACATGTGCTGCGGCATACATTTGCTACACATCTGCTTAACAGTGGTGCTGATATCAATGCAATTAAAGAAATCCTGGGGCATGCAAGCCTGGCTGCAACCCAGGTTTATACCCACAATACCATTGAGCAACTCAAAGCTATTTACAAACAGGCGCATCCCAAAGCCTGATTACACAGAAAGTCATTCACTATGGAGATAACAATTCAGGCAATTCGATTTAAAGTTGATAATAGACTGGCTGACTACATTAAGCTTAAAGCTGAAAAGCTGACCAATTACTTTAACGGAGTCAAATCGTGTGATGTCTTCTTAAGAGTTGATAGTGCCGGTAAACCTGAAAATAAAATTGTAGAGATAAAATTGCTGGTTCCGGGTAAGGAGCTTTTTGCGAAAGAACAGTGTTCAACTTTTGAAGAAGCTACTGACCTAGTTATGGCTGCTTTGCAAAAACAGGTTGTCAGGCATAAGGGAAAAATCAGAAGAGGAATGTAAGTCAGGATATGAGTTGTAACCTCTATTTTGAATAAATTGCAGCAGCTCATTATTCCATAACAGCTGTTGCATCTTGAAATTTGTAAAGCTCTCATTGCTTAGTATTCATGAAGCTGAATCGTAAAATTCTCTGTCTGGTTATGGTTTTTCTGCTGACAGGTCTAAAAACTAAAGCTCAGATCTGGGATACCATTCGTTACAGTTTTCGCCAGAAACCAAGATTTTTTCTTCAGCTAGATACTTATAATTCGTTTGTTTCTAGGGAGCCGGCAAATACCATTGGATTAAAAACCGGACTTGAATTTAACCGTAGAATACGGCTGGGGATTGGAATTTATGAGCTTAATTCAGATATTGTAAAACAGAAATTAATTACAGGGGTATTTGAGCACGATACAATTCTGAATGCCCGGTTAAGATTGAATTTTATTCCGCTAAGCTTTGACTACATTTTTTATAACCGCTATCCCTGGGAAATCAATATTCATAACTCATTGGGATTCGGCAGCTCTTATTTCTTCTATTACCTGAATGCGGCAGGCCAGAAAGGTAAAGTTGATCAAAAGAGAATTTCACTTTTGGTCATGTCAGGTAATACACAATATAAAATTACCCGGTGGCTTGGTGTTGGAGCCGGGCTTGGTTTCAGAGTCATGCTGAAAGATAACAGCAATATCACTGAAAACTTTAACAGCATAATCTACAGTCTCCAGCTGCGTATTTTTCCCGGAGCAATCTACCGGGCTGTTTTTAAAAAAAAATAGAACTAACCGCTTGCAACATTGGCTTACCAGACAACCTCGCAGGATAAGAAAATCAGCTCTTTGAAAGCTCACTTTTAAGAAAGTCAATCACCTTCACTTCTGTTGCATCAATCTGCATGATTTCACTCAGGTACCAGCTTATCCAGTCACCCAGATGAATCAGATACAATGTTTTTTCAATAGCCGTCCTGCCTTTTGCCCATATTTCAAAAATATGAGGTGTGTATTTTGAGATTATTTTCTTGGTGAGTTCCATCCGTAACTGAGTTCGTTTGTAATCATCAGGGCTTCGGAAGAAAATAACAGCCAGTTTATCATTCGGAGTGGTCCAGCCAACAAGCTCATTATGATTCATTTCCGGAAGTACATGATGCCAGCAAAGCATTTTCGAATTTTCATTAATCTGTTGCCGGAATCGAATACTCACTCCTTCATAAGCAGCATCGCTGTAAATAACCGGGATTTTTTTGTGAAGTTTTTCTGCAAGATAATAAGCCTCTGACTTTATCGATTCTAATTCACTCTTTAACAAAGTTATTGCATCACTTAACGATTTTTCATAACTGTTACTGATAAGTCCATAACCTTTGAGGATATAAAACAATTGAGTAAATGCATATGCTAATGCTGAGCGGGGAGGCCTCCCTGCAGGTATTACAATATGATCAAGTTTATTAGCTCTGGCAATGTCGACCACCTGTCCGCCAGAAGAAATACAGCAAATCTTAGCTTCGGCTTTCATGGAGTCTGCCAGTGCCTGGATAGTCTCTTCAGTATTTCCAGAGTAGGATGAAATAAGTACCAGCGTATGTTTTGTAACAAAGTTTGGAATAAAATAATCTTTGTTCACCATAACCGGGACTTTCAACTCTCCGGACAAAAGCTGTGAAACAATAGTTCCGCCAATTCCGCTACCCCCTAATCCGGAAATGAGAATGTTCTTGATTTCATGTGACGGTTGGGTCAGTTCCGCTTTCTTGCCAATTTCAATAGCATCACTCAGCTGAGTTGTAAAGGTTTCGATCAATTCTTTCATAATTGATTTTCTTGATATGCCGGCAAAGTTAAACGAAGTCTTTAGCTGCAAGTTGTATTTTTGGCTTATGAAATACAAACATCATGTCTTTGTATGTATGAATGAAAGGGTAAATTCTGACCGTCCAAGTTGTGGAAAGGAAAGAGGAATGGCATTGGTTCAGGAATTTAAAAGGCAGATTAAGGAAGCGGGTCTGAATCATAAAATAAGAGCTCAGTATACGGGTTGCCTGGATGCATGTGATTATGGTCCTTCCGCAGTTGTCTATCCGGATGGGGTCTTTTACGGTAAATTAACTCCTGAGGATGTGAGTGAAATTGTTCAAAAACACCTGATTGGCGGCAAGCCCGTCAGCAGGCTGGTTATCCGTTTTGATACAGATCATGCCTGAATATGGAGTTTCGGTTGAAAAATACCGGTATGATCTGGAGGCTATCCGCGATACGGCTTTACAGCTAGTTAAAGATTTTTCACAGGCCGGATTCGAAATTCATTTACCTGTATGTGAATTTACGTACTATCAGGAACTGATGGTTCAACTGGTTGCGGTAATTGAGAAATGTATGCGTGACGCACCTGATGTGCTTCAGCAGTTACTCTACAGGATTGATGTGAGTGAAGCCGGTTCAAAGAATGTATTCGATGCAGCAGATTTAGCTCATCTGATTCTGGAAAGGGAGTTTATGAAGGTTGTAACCCGGAAATTGATGGGGTAATGCATTTCTGCGAGTAACAAATATAGCACTGCTAAAAATGCAGCTTAGTAAGTAAAGCCGGAATTAGGAGCAACAAGAAATGGTTTGAGCCAATAGCTCAGCAACGTGTTATCCAAGGTATGTTCTCAGGATCTTACTGCATGATTTATGTTTCAGCCTGCGAATTGCTTTCTCTTTAATCTGCCTGACCCGCTCACGGGTTAGCTCCATCTGTTCACCAATTTCTTCAAGTGTAAGCGGAAGTCTGCCTTCACCTAAACCATAGTACATGCGGATAACTTCTGCTTCACGAGGGCTCAGGGTGTCAAGTGCCCTGCTGATTTCTCTTTTCAAAGATTCAGAAATCATCTGATTATCGGGCGATTGGTTGTCTTCACCCTGTATAAAATCAAGAAGGGTTCCGTCTTCTTCTGTTCCCATTGGCGCATCAACCGACAGAGGTTTTGAAGCATAACTTAAAGTGTCAATAACATCAGAAGGACTAATTTCAAGAGCCTGAGCCAATTCTTCGTTTGTAGGTTCTCTTTCAAAATCCTGTTCTAACTGATTAAATAGTCTGTTGATTTTATTGATATACCCGATTTTGTTTAGAGGCAGCCGGATAATTCTTGATTGTTCAGCCAGTGCCTGCAAAATGGATTGCCTGATCCACCAGACAGCATAGGAGATAAACTTGAATCCTCTTGATTCATCGAACCGTTGAGCGCCTTTAATCAGCCCAAGATTTCCTTCATTGATAAGATCGCCTAAGGTCAGACCTTGGTTCTGATATTGTTTGGCAACAGAAACAACAAAACGCAGATTTGCATTGGTAAGCTTTTCAAGTGCTTCATGATCTCCTTGTTTAATTCGCTTCGCCAGAACAATTTCTTCTTCTGCAGTTATCAAGGGAAGTTTCCCGATTTCATTCAGGTATTTATCAAGCGAGGCAGTATCACGATTGGTAACAAGTTTTGTAATTCTTAATTGTCGCATAGTTGTTGTTTAGTGTAATTAAACAGTCAAACGGAGTTAGTAAAACGGGGTTACTCTTATCTAACAATAAAAGTGCCTTTTTGTAAGGAATGGTTTGCTTTTGCCTGATTATTCCGTAAGCATCTATTTTTCTTGGGCAGACTTCAACAATGAGGAAATTATTCTCACAGTTTTTGATTACAAATTCTCAGATTTTAATCTGACCGGCAAGGAATGACTAAGGGAAAGAAGCGCTTATATAAAAGAGATGCCGGTAAGCAGAATCAGGTTTCATTCACCGGTAGATCTATTCAAAAGTAAGTGAAAACATAAAAATCTTTGACCTCAGGCTGTTTAGTGATGCAGAGAAAATTTTATTATCCGTAACTAACATATCAGGAATGCCATGATACATTTTTATCTCTGGAGAAAGTTTAAATAACTGCATGTAAAAGTCAAATCCAAGCCCAATCGTGTAACCGTAATCTTTTCTGGATAACCGTACAAAATCACGATCTTTATTTTCTACCTTAGCCTGAGAAACCATGTCAATGCTATATCTGATCCCGGCAGTAACATAAGCCCGGTAATTGTTCACACGGGCTGATTTGAACTTCAGTTCAAGTGGAAACTCAAGAAACGTACTTTCAATTTGCTTAACAGTGGTACTGAACGGAACATCATTAACATAGAAGGAATAAATTAAATCGCGTTGGGCAAAAGACAAATCAGGAACAAATCTTAAATCAAAATGATTACCCAGTCTGAGGTTACTTACAATACCGAGATTGAATCCACTGGTGGGTCTGACCTCAACTACATAGAGTGAGTCCAGGTAAGTAAAGGTTCCGATTCTTCTGATGACAAAGTCAGTTTTATTGGTTCCTAACAGAAAGCCGAAATGTAGTCTTTGCTGATCATACTTTGGAAGGTTCTGAACTGTATTCCGCTGTCCGGAAGACGGTACAGAAATTCCTTGGAGTGAAATCAGAATTACATAAAAGATTACCGGTCTTAACATTCAAAGTTTCTGAGCAGTGTAAAGAGAGACAATGCCAAAGGTAAGATACCGGTGCCTGATGTTGCTGAATCCGCATTGTTGCAACTGCTCAATAAAAAGTGCAGGAGCCGGAAAGGCACTGACTGATTCAGGGAGGTAGCCGTAGGCATTTTTGTCTTTTGAGAAAAATCGTCCAATTGCAGGAAGTATATAACGGAAGTACAGCAGGTAACATTGCCTGGTCAGAAAATGTTCGGGAATCGAAAATTCCAGGATTGCCAGAGTTCCATTAATGCAAAGAACCCGGTTCATTTCTTGAAGCCCACTGCTAATCGTTTCAAAATTTCTGACTCCAAAAGCAACAGTGCAGGTATCAAATGAGTGGTCGGGAAAAGGAATAGCTCCGGCATCTGCAAGGACAAAACGGATCTTTTTTTCAGGATAAAATTTGTTTTTCTTTTGCCGGGCCTGTTCAAGCATATTAGCCGATAAATCAATACCAGTTATTTCAGCTTGTAATTCGGAAGCAAGTGTAAAAGCAAGGTCACCCGTTCCGGTAGCAACATCAAGAATTACTGCCGGACGGGATTTGCGTAATTCATTCGCAACTGCTTTCCGCCATTTTTTATCAATACCCAATGACAGCAAATGGTTCAGAAAATCATACCGGTGAGCAATGCTATCAAACATCTGTTCAACCTGGTTTTGCTTGCTGCTTTTCTGATTTTTATAGGGAAGTATTGTTGGCATTTTTGAAAAATGCTATCCAACCATAAAATGGGTTTCAGGATAACGGTAATTAACGGTTTTAACTTTCTTACTCAACGCAAAGGCAAGGGTGAGAGGACCAATTCTGCCAATAAACATTGTACAAATAATAATTAGTTTGCCGGCATTGCTCAGGTCAGGTGTAATTCCGGTTGACATACCTACAGTACACATCGCTGAAACCTGTTCAAATAACAGTTGGATAACCCTAAACTGGGGATCGGTGATACTAAGCAGAAAAGTACCTAAGAAGATACAGGAAATAAAAAATAGAAATATTGAAAAAGCTTTGTTGAGAAGTTCCCAGCTAATGGTTCTCTTGAAAAGTTCAATGTTTCTTTTTCCCCGCACTGTTGAATAGGCAGAAAGCATAATCAGAGTGAACGTTGTTGTCTTAATCCCCCCGCCAGTTGAACCAGGTGAGGCACCAACAAACATCAGGAAAATAATAAGAAGCAGAGTCGAGTTATGAGCCATACCAAAATCAATACTGTTAAGTCCTGTTGTTCGTGAAGAGACTGACTGGAAAAGAGAAGTGATAATTCTTTCAAACGGCTTATCAGTCAGAATCGTATTATCTGACTCTAACAGGTAAAATCCTAATGCTCCACCAATTGACAAAAACAGAGCCATGTAAAGACAAACCCTAGTACTGATTTTTAATCCTTTCCAGGGTAACCTCATTCGTTGCCGCATATTTTCAATTCCGAAAATATCCTGGATCGGATAAAATCCAAGACTACCCATAAAGATAATCACCGTCATTGCTAGGTGTAAAATAAATGAGTGCTGATTTAATGGATTATACATTCCGTCAGTAAAAGTTGAGATTCCGGCATTGTTAAAACAGGAAATGGCATGGAATATCGAAACAAAGATCTTTTCACTTAGACTTTTCCATGGTATTTCAGGATTCCAGAGTGAGAAGATGGCAAAAGCACCTAATGATTCAATAACCAGAGTTGTAAGTACAACCTGACGTAATAGGCTTCGGGCATCAGTAAGCATATCACTGCTGAAGTAATCTTGAATCATGCTGCGATGCTTCAAACCCATTCCGCGTGAATAGAATGAAGCAAAAAAAGTAGCAAACGAGAGAATATTTAAACCACCAAACTGGATCAACAGCATAATTACAACCTGTCCTTTGGCTGTAAAAAAGGTACCAGGATCTACTACGACCAGCCCGGTTACGCAACTGGCTGTTGTGGAAGTAAATAAGGCAGTAAGCCATGGAGCACCCATGCCGTCAGTGGTCATTTCAGGAAGAGAAAGCAAAAATGCACCACTTCCAATCAGAATCAGAAAGGATAAAATGAATAATCCCGGAGCACTGATCTTGAGATAATCCAGCAGCAATCCGAGTTTGGCAATATCAATTATAAGGAAAATGATGAGAAGTACCTGCAGAATATACATGTACCAGAAAATGTATTCTTCCTGGCGGATCGATTTCACCATGTGAAAAACAAGAGGCTGCCCTAAAATTAAATCTGAGAGAGATTCAATTATAATCAGTGTCAGCAAGAGCAATTCAAGCCACGTCCGTCTGATAAATTTAGCTGGCTCAAACGTATAAAATAGCCTTACCAGGTAGGTAAGAAGATAAAATCCAAAAATAAATTTGAGAAAGAGGATTTCAATTTCACGGGTCTCATCTGTTTGAGGAAATCCAAAAACATAAACCAACAAAGCAATTCCAAGTAAGGCAATAAATACGCTCTGAACTCTGATGATTTTCAGAACTGTGCCCTTACTGCTGAAAATTTTCAGGTTGACTTTCTCCCTGAGCCGGTTAATAAGTGACATTAGAGTGTAAGTTTAACCTAATCCAGCTTGAATAGCTTCGTTCAGCAATTGTATTTTATCCACAGGCACAACTCCTGCCTTTTCACAAACTTGCCCACCGGCCAGGTTGGCTAAGGACGCAGTAGAGGCGGGAGGAAAATTTAATGCCATACATAAAGAAGCTACGCTGATAACTGTATCGCCCGCACCTGAAACATCACTGATATTTCGTACATGGGCAGGGATAATCTCACTCTTCCCATTTGCTGAATAATAGATTCCATGTTCTGATAAGGTAACCATCAGATTCTTGATCTGTTGCCTGCCGGCAAATTGTTTTACCTGTTTACTTGAGAGCATCTCTTGGAAATTGCGAAAATCGAGTTTTAAGCCTTCCTTAAGTTCTTTCAGGTTTGGTTTGAACAAAGTTACTCCTTTATAATGATGAAAATTCTCTTTCTTGGGATCTACAGTAACCGGGATATTAGCCTGATTAGCAATTTTCATCACATATTTAATTATTTCTGAATTGATCACTCCTTTGTCATAATCTTCGAAAATAATGACATCAGGCTTTTCGGTGAGCATTAATTTCTGAATCATTGACTTGAACTGACGGGTTTCAGCTGCTGACAAGATCAATGCAGCTTCTTCATCAATTCTCAAAAGCTGATACCGGTTGCCAATGATTCTTGTCTTCTTAGTTGTTTGTCGTTGTTTACTGGCCAGAATTCCTTTTACGGGCAATCCAAGCTTTTTCATTAACGAGATAAACGATTTACCCGCCTCATCCTGACCAATTACAGAGCACAGAACCGGCCGGGCACCTAATGCTTTTATATTTAAGGCTACGTTAGCCGCACCTCCTGGTCTTTCTTCCTTGCCTGAAACCGTTACGACCGGAACCGGAGCTTCGGGTGAGATCCGGTCAACCCGTCCATAGATATAGGTGTCAACCATTGAATCACCTATAATTAATGCTTTTAGCTGGCCGAATGACTTAAATAAATCGTTTATATCTCTTTGCTCTTTCAACGCTTCAGGGTTGCGGGGGTCAAAGATAACCGGAATTCCTACATCCATCTCAAGAATTCTTTTGAATTCTTGGTAATCAATAACCCGATTCACTTATTACTTTGCCGGGTGAAGCAACTGCTGTTCCCCGATTTTCAATCAGGCACTAAGCACATGCTGCTTGCTGTAGGGTCGTTTGCAATTATGAATCTCTTTGTCAAGTTTGCTGAAAGATTACCGGTTATGGAACTGGTGTTTTTCCGATGTGGCATTTCAACAGTGTTGAGTATTGGAATATTAAGATTGATTAAAATTAACTGGACAGGTTCAAACAAGAAACTTTTGATTCTAAGAGGAGTTTTCGGTACGCTCGCATTACTGACTTACTTTGCTACCATCAAGAAGATGCCTCTGGGGACAGCGGTTACGGTTCAATATTTATCACCTGTATTTACAACAGTGATCGCATTCTTTTTTCTGAGTGAAAAAATTCGCCCTGTTCAATGGCTGTTTTTTCTTATTTCATTTGCCGGGGTGGCAATAATTAAGGGGTTTGACACTCGTATTTCATTTCTTTATCTGGGAATTGGTATTTTATCGGCTGTTTTTTCAGCGCTTGCTTATAACCTGGTTAGAACACTCTCCGGTAAAGAACATCCTCTGGTTGTGGTTCTGCATTTTCAGTTAATTGGCACAATAACGGGTTTGGCTTTTTCAGTTTTCAATTGGGTTACTCCTTACGGGATTGAATGGTTTTATATCCTGATGATTGGAATTAGTACTCAATTAGGACAGGAACATCTTACCCGTGCTTATCAGAAGGATAAAGCAGCAAAAGTTTCAATTATCAATTATCTGGGAGTGATTTTAGCCGTTGCTTTTGGATTTTACTTCTTTGATGAGACTTATACAATTCTCTCTTTATCCGGGGTCTTGCTGGTAACTGCAGGTGTTATTTTTGATGTGTGGTTCCGCATAAAAAACGATCCGCTACAGGAGACAACCGAATGAACGCCTAATCCTGCTACTAAATGATTACAAGCCGAGTTTTTATATCGTTTTGTAATTGAAAACCGGTTTCCTGACTCGGATTTACTAAAAACAGCTATTTTTGGTTGATATGAGAGATTTGAGAATAACGATAGTACAGGCTAAACTCTTTTGGGAGAATAAAAAAGGGAATCTGAACCATTTTACCACACTTCTTAAAAAAGTTAAAAAAGACTCAACAGATGTACTAATTCTTCCGGAAATGTTTACAACCGGCTTTAGCATGGACTCTAAAAAGCTGGCTGAAAGCATGCAGGGTGAAGGTGTGGAATGGATGAGAGAAAAGGCTGCTGGCCTCAATGCTGCGGTTACCGGGAGTCTTATTATTAAAGAAGGCAATGATTATTTCAACCGGCTGATTTGGATTAATCCGGATGGCAATATCTTTCATTATGATAAAAGACATTTGTTCAGGATGGCAAAGGAAGATAACTACTTTTCGTCAGGAAGCGAAAAACTGGTTATTGAATTCCGGGAATGGCGGATATGCCCGATGATTTGCTATGATTTGCGTTTCCCGGTGTGGTGCCGTAATATCGTATCACGGAGATATGACCTGATCCTGTTTATAGCCAGTTGGCCTGAACGCAGAATTGAACATTGGAAGCAATTACTGGTGGCAAGAGCAATAGAAAACCAGTCCTATGTTGCCGGGGTGAATCGTGTTGGTACGGATGGTAATAAAATTGCATACAATGGCAATTCCGTAGTATTAGATTCAAGAGGTAAGAAACTGAGCAGAACAAGAGCCGGAGTTCAATCAGTTGAAACAGTGAAACTTTCAGCACTCGAACTTGAAAAGACCAGAAGGGTATTACCTTTTCTAAATGATGCAGATGAATTTGAATTATTAACCTAACAGTTTATGCAGACTAATCCAAAAAATATCCTTAAAGAAACAGTAGTCAAAGCTATTCCGAGCAGGGGTAAAGGTGGCCAACATGTAAATAAAACAGCTACAAAAATTGAACTGAGTTTGGATATTCTGGGATCTCAATTTTTAACTGTAGAGGAAAAAGATATCCTGTTTAAGAAATTGAATAATAAGATCTCAGCAGACGGTATTTTGCGGATTAATTCTTCAGAACAGCGATCTCAGTTTGCCAATAAAACTAAAGCACAGCAAAAGCTGATTGAAATGATCGAAAAGGCACTGAAACCAAGACGAAAAAGAAAATCAACTCAGCCATCTGAACGTTCAAAAGAAAAACGATTGAAGGATAAAAAAATAATCGGAGAGAAAAAAAGAACAAGAACAAAGCCTGAAGTTTAAACTGCTGCTCATGAGCAATCAGAACAAATTCGGTCATATTCTGTTTCTGGATATTGAAACAGTTCCTCTCAAAGCATCATTTGATGAATTAACTGAATATGAGAAAGAGCTCTGGAGTCGTAAAGCTGAGTTTCTGAGGAAAGGGGAGTCAGATTCGGCTGCTACGCTCTATAACCGTGCGGGTATCTATGCTGAATTCGGAAAAGTTGTTTGTATCTCAACTGGAGTAATCAGTGAGAAAGATAATCAGAGACAGTTAAGGATAAAATCATTTTTTGGTGATGATGAAAAAAGATTACTGAATGATTTTGCAGGGTTGGTAAATCATCATTTTTCAAAACCAAGCCATCAGTTGTGTGCCCACAACGGTAAAGAATTTGATTTTCCTTTTCTGGCAAGACGAATGCTGATTAATGGAGTTAAACTTCCCTCAATTCTGAATACAGCCGGCAAAAAGCCATGGGAAGTGGCCCATCTTGATACTATGGATATCTGGCGCTTTGGCGATTACAAGAGTTATACACCGGTCAATCTGTTGGCGCATGTATTTGGAATACCAAGTCCTAAGGATGATATAGACGGAAGTATGGTCTGGTTTGTTTATTGGAAAGAAAAGAACCTGAACCGGATTGTTGAGTATTGTCGCAAAGATACAACAACCGTGGCTCAGGTATTCCTGAAGCTGCAGGGGGAGGAATGTATAGAAGAAAACAGCATTATTTCAATTGACTGAAACAACAGCTGACTTAGGAACAGTAAACCGGTGAATTAAAAAAAGACTGCCTGCAAAAAGAAAGAATGCGCCTGCCTGGTGAACAACACCTAACCATACAGGTACCGAGTAAAGAATTGTGAAAATTCCGAGAAGAAACTGAAGAATCACCATCATTGCCAGGAAGCGGATACCTGCTCTCTGAGAGTTTGTTTTAGGCATAGGGGTTTTGAAATTAAAGAAATACCACCATCCAAGAATGGTGAGTACAATCAGCCAGGCAATGGTACGGTGAACAAACTGAACAACAGAAATATCATTGACCAGTGCACTTAATCCATTTTGTTCAAACGCATAGGTTACTGATGAGGCAATCCATTCAGTACCCATTTTTGGGAATGTATTATAGATATGACCGGCTTTTGTTCCTGCAACAAAAGCACCATAAATAATCTGAAGAAAAACTATGCCGGTTACAATCCATGCCATCCGGTAATGGGTAGGCAGCAATATTGTGGCAGTGTTCTTTGGTTTTCGGCTTACCTCAAGCATGAGCCAGTAGGCCAGCCCGAATGTGATAAATGCATTGCTGAGGTGAATTGCAAGTCGGATATGACTTACCCGAACATTCTGAGTTAATCCGCTCTTTACCATATACCAGCCCAGGAAACCCTGCAGCGCACCTAAGAAAAACAGCAGAAGAAGCTTGGGCATTAGCTCTTTTGAGATCTTTCCATGTTTCCAAAACCATAAAAACGGAATGATAAATACAATTCCAATCACTCGGCCGATAAACCGGTGAATAAATTCCCACCAGTAGATACTCTTAAAGTCTTCAAGAGTAAAATAGTAATTCTGCTCTTTGTATTGAGGGATCTGCTTGTAATTCTCAAATTCTTCCTGCCATTGTGCTTCGTTCAAAGGTGGAATCGTTCCTCTGATCAGCTTCCAGCCGGTTATGGATAAACCACTTCCTGTAAGCCGGGTAATACCACCGACACTAACCATAATAAAAATAAGCAGGCAACCAGAAAAAAGCCAGACGGCCATTGGATTTTTCATCATTTTACTGGGTTCACAGTTGCCAAATTAAGTCAAGCAGCCGTGATATAAAGAAAATGGGTATCTAACTATTTGCGAATAATAAAACGCAGGCTTGTTTCGCCAAGGCTGCTTTTGACCCGGATAAAATAAATTCCGTCTGCCAAATCTGAAAAGTCAATAGCATTTTTTAACCCGTTAGGAAATACTTTTCCGGATGTTAATTCTTTACCAAGAATATTCGTAACAGAGTAATTAAACGATTTAATCGTTTCTGGAAAAAGAATATTCAGTACTCCGGTTGTCGGAGCCGGATAAACTACCGGTTGTTTACCGGTTACGTGTTCACGGATTCCCACCGAACCAAAAATTGTTAAATCATCAAATGCAACATTCAGCCCAAGGGTTGGCTTTGAATAGTAAAATTTTAACTGAATGGTAGTTTGCTGAAGCGGATAAACCAGTGTTTGCTGGGAAGTATTAAAGCCGGCTATAGCAGCAATCTGGCTCCAGGTATTCCCATCAGGAGATTCATAGATATAGAATGTATTCTGTGGATTTAATGTTCCATTACCTTTAAAGAAGAACTGAACTGAACCTGCATTTGAAAAGAATGGAGTTAAAATGGTTGCTGAATCCATCCCGAATTTATAGGAATTGCACGACTGCCCGCAGCTGGTAGCTCCGCTATAAAATGAACTGGTGGAATCATTCCATGAAATAGAAAAGCCGGACGGAATGGAGCCGGTTGTCCCGTTATAAGAATTAAAGCCTTCGTAAAGAATAATATTTTGGGCTTTAATACAACATGCAACTGAAAACAGCGCAAATGTGAGTATGAGTTTCTTCATCTGCTGATAAAAATATGATGCTCAAAAGTATCTAATTATACTATTTTATACATGAAAAACCTGTTATTTTTTATTGAAATCATTCATCGTTGTACTTATTCCAACCATAATGAAGCTTTTTATAGCTGCTGTACAATGTTTAAACAGTTCCGGCAGTAGCTGATGTTCATCATTAGTGAATGCACTAAGAACATAATCTGCCTGTCTGCCCCGCTGAAAGTTATGGCCTACACCGAATCTTAATCGTGGGAAGTTGGTGGTTTGTAGTGTTGCAATAATGTCAGTAAGACCGTTATGGCCTCCGTCACTTCCTTTGCTACGAAAGCGGATCGAACCGAAAGGAAGAGCAATATCATCAATCATAACTAGCAGGTTTTCAGGCATGATTCCTTCAGCCTGCATGTAATATTGCACAGCTTTCCCAGAGAGGTTCATATAGGTTACCGGTTTAATAATGTGAATAATTCTGCCTCTGTACTTTGAGGTGGCATGCAAGGCATATCGAGATGTAACAAATGATGCTTTCACTTCATCAGCAAAGGCATCAGCAATCATAAATCCGATATTATGCCGGGACAGGGCATACTCTTCACCCGGGTTTCCCAAGCCAGCAATGAGAAACTTCATTGCTTAGAAATTACTTTTTCTCAGGAGCTTTCTTTTCTGCTTCTGCAGGGGCTGCTACAGCAGCAGCTGGGGCAGCACCTGTAACCGGAGCAACTGTCGGTGTTTCTTCAACTACCGCACGGGTTACCCGGACTCCAACAACAATATTATTAGTTGAATCCAGAAAAGTTACCCCTTCTTTTTTCAGATTCCCGATTCTGACAGAATCTCCGATTTTCAAGGGGGTAATGTCAATCTCAATGTTATCCGGCAATACAGCAGGTAATGCACTTATTCTGATTTTCCTCATTTTCTGTAACAGTTTACCTCCTTCTTTTACTCCTTCTGAGGCACCTGATAACTTCACAGGAACATGTATTTCCACTTCTTTATCAGGACTGATTTCCAGGAAATCAACATGAAGAATAGTGTCATGAATGGGATGAAACTGGATATCCTTCATTATGGTCTGATACGTATTCCCGTCAATTTCGAGGTTTACAATATGGACATCCGGTGTATAGACAAGCTGTCTGAATTGTAAAGAATCGGCTGAGAAATGAACGTTTTTCTCACCTCCGTAAAGGACACAGATAACTTGCTTGTTATTTCGCAGTTCTTTAATTTCCTGTTTGGAAATTTCCTTGCGAATAGTACCTTTTATCGTAATGGCTTTCATTTTATGATGGTATTAGTAAATTATGTCTTGATGAATAATGTGCTGATAGATTCATAAGTATAAACTCTTCTGATTGCTTTTGCAAAGAGGCTGGCTGTGGGCAGAACTTTAATTTTTGCTGATTCCTGCTTTAGCGGAATAGTATCACAAACAACCACTTCTTCCAGGGGTGAAATATCCAGTCTTTCATACGCCTGTCCAGATAAAACCGGATGCGTACAGAAGGCACGTACGGATGCCGCACCATGCTTTTTCAGTAATGCAGCAGCTTTTGTAATGGTTCCGGCTGTATCAATAATATCATCAACCAGAATCACGTCTTTGCCGGCTACATCACCAATAATCTGCATACTTTCAATTTCATTGGCACGTTTGCGGTGTTTATCAATAATCGCCATTTCAGCATTAAAGAATTTAGCGTATTCTCTGGCACGGTGAACACCTCCCATGTCCGGAGCTGCAATTAGTAAATTAGGAAGATTCAGATGCTGAATGTAAGGAACAAATATTGCTGTAGCATCCAGATGATCAACCGGGACATCAAAAAATCCCTGAATCTGAGGTGCATGAAGATCCATGGTCATGATGCGTGTAACACCCGCAGCAGTCAAAAGGTTAGCTACAAGCTTGGATGCAATAGCCACCCTGGGTTTATCCTTCCTGTCTGAGCGTGCAAATCCAAAATAAGGTATTACGGCTGTGATGTAGTGAGCAGATGCCCGTTTGGCTGCATCTACTAAGAGTAACAGTTCAAAAAGATTATCGGTCGGAGCAAACGTACTTTGGATAATGAATACATCACACCCTCTGACACTTTCTTCAAAATACGGAGAGAACTCACCATCAGAAAACCGGCTTACCCGCGCAGCACCTAATGGTGCTCCAAAAGCAACGGCAATCTGCTCAGCAAGATATTTTGAAGTCTTACCTGAAAAAAGTTTAACGTGCCGGGGGTTTTCGCTTTTCATAAAAGCCCTTTAAAAGGGTCGCAAATTAAAGAAATAGCAACTGAATGACAAAATGCTAAGAAAGGTTTATCTAAAGTATGGATTTTATCTTCAGCCCTTGATTGCCAGCGCCCTTTAAGGATATCAAGGCAGTGATTAGTCAGATATATTCCTGTCAGAACTTCATTTTTATTAAATACTCTATTTTCGGCCTGCATTTTAAATCAAACAGTTTACTGCCCGGGTGGCGGAATTGGTAGACGCGCTGGTCTCAAACACCAGTGTCCTCAAAAGACGTATCGGTTCGACCCCGATCCCGGGTACTTCAGTTCGTTATCGAGAAACGAAAACCAGAAAATGACAGTTAAAAAAGATCGTCCAATTCGAGTTGTGATTGCTAAGGTTGGTCTTGATGGCCATGATCGTGGAGCAAAAGTTATTGCTGCTTTTTTACGTGATGCCGGAATGGAAGTAATTTATTCAGGATTAAGGCAAACTCCCGAAATGGTTGTTAATACAGCACTTCAGGAAGATGCTGATGTAATTGGTGTAAGTATTTTATCAGGTGCTCACATGACGGTATTTCCAAAAATCATCAGCCTGATGAAAGAAAACGGAATGGATGACGTTTTGCTGACCGGTGGAGGAATCATTCCGGATCATGACATGAAAAAGCTCAATGAAATGGGAGTCAGGAAATTATTTCATCCGGGAACGGATACTTCGGAAATCATCAGTTTTATTCGCCAGTTTGTTGCTGAAAAAAGAGCCAGATTATGAGTTATAAAAATATTCTATACTCCTGTGAAAACAGAGTGTGTACAATTACAGTGAACCGTCCGGAAAAACTCAATGCCTTAAACAGGGAAACAATTGCAGAGATCGGCCGGGCAATTAAATCTGCTGAGTCTGACCAAAATATCAGAGCTGTCATTTTAACAGGCAGCGGCAATAAATCATTTATTGCGGGAGCAGATATTTCAGAGTTTGCCTTATTTACACCTGATCAGGGAAAGGAGCTGTCTCAGCATGGTCATGATGTTTTTAATGCTGTTGAACGTTGTTCTAAGCCTGTAATTGCAGCGGTAAACGGATTTGCTCTTGGTGGTGGTTGTGAATTGGCAATGGCTTGTCATATCCGGTATGCATCTGAAAATGCAAAATTTGGACAACCTGAGGTTAAACTTGGATTAACACCTGGTTACGGAGGAACCCAGCGTTTACCCCGGTTTATTGGAACCGGCAGAGCGATAGAATTACTCATTACCGGAGACATGATTGATGCCCAGGAAGCTTACAGGCTTGGATTGGTTAATAAAGTGGTTCCTCAGCAGGAGTTAATGAATGACTGCTTCCAATTGGCTCAGAAAATAGTTCAGCAAGCTCCCGTTGCTATAGCACAAGTATTGAACTGTGTTAATGACTTTATGAATAAAAAGACAAATGGATTTGATACGGAAGTTAATTCATTCGGGTACTGCATCTCAACCAAAGATTTTAAAGAAGGAACTTCCGCTTTTTTAGACAAACGAAAACCTGTTTTTAAAGGCAATTAAATCACTATGAAATGTGTTCGCATTTTTGTTTACGGTAAAGTTCAGGGCGTTTATTTTCGGAAATCAGCAAAGGATAAAGCATTAGAAATAGGAATTAGAGGAAATGTCAGAAACTGTGCTGATGGTTCGGTAATGATTGAAGCTTGTGGAAGTGAAAATGATGTGGAGAGATTCCTGAATTGGTGTAAAAACGGGCCTGAAAGGGCACGGGTTGAACGAACAGAAGTACATCTTATATCAGTGAAAAACTTCTCATCTTTTGCTATCATTTATTAATAATTCATTCCGGATTATTGTTAGCATTGTCAGCCGGTAATTATTTCTTGTGAGTTCGATTAAACAATTAGCCGGACAAACGGCAGTTTATGGGTTGAGCAGTATCATCGGGAGGCTGCTGAATTACCTGCTGGTTCCTTTTTATACACGGATCTTCATGGCTCAGGAATATGGTGTTGTTTCGGAGTTGTTTGCATGGGTGAGCTTTCTCGCAGTACTTTACACGTATGGCATGGAGACTTCTTTTTTCCATTTTGCCAACAAAAGCCATGGAACCAGGAGAGTTTACAATACCGGGATAACCTCATTGCTGATTTCATCGGTTCTGCTCTCCGGAATGGCAATTCTTTTTTCAGGTTCAATTGCCGATACACTTGATTATGGCAAGCACCCGGAATACATTACTTGGTTTGCACTCATTATCCTGTTTGACACCCTGACTACACTTCCTTTTGCATTGCTTAGAAAGGAAAATAAAGCACTTCGGTTTGCAACTATCCGGCTGGTCAATATTGTAATTAATATTTTCTTCAATGTATTTTTTCTGGTACTGTGTCCGGCATGGATGAAGGAAGAGGGGCTCATGCATGCTATAGCCTCACTTGTTTATTCGCCAACAACCGGAGTTGGTTATGTTTTTATTTCAAATCTGCTGGCCAGTGCAATCACGCTGCTGATCCTGCTGCCCCAATTTAAGGGTGTCCGGCTGCAAATTGATAAACCCTTATTGAAGGAAATGCTGATTTACGGATTTCCGTTACTGATAGCCGGAATGGCAGGAATGGTCAATGAAACGCTTGACAGGGCAGTCTATAAATTTTTAGCACCTGATGCTTCAAAAGCAATGTATGAACTTGGGATTTACAGTGCTTGTTATAAGCTTTCAATTATTATGACTTTGTTCATTCAGACCTTCAGATATGCAGCTGAACCGTTCTTTTTCAGTCACTATGCTGCTGATGGAAGTAAAATGGTCTATGCACGGGTTATGAACTATTTTGTCATAACCTGCTCATTTATTTTTCTCCTGGTCATGCTGTTCATGGATATTTTTAAGCTGTTTATCGGAGAAGCATTCCGATCAGGCTTACATGTGGTGCCTGTTTTGTTAATGGCTAACCTCTGTCTTGGTATTTTCTATAACCTTTCCATTTGGTATAAGCTAACCGGCCAAACCCGATATGGCGCTGCATTTTCAATTACAGGTGCTATTATAACAATTGTGTTGCTTTTTGTCTTAGTTCCAAGATTTGGATATACCGGTGCAGCTTGGGCAACACTCATTTGCTACGCTTCAATGATGCTGATGTCATATTTTACAGGACAGAAAAACTACCCGATTCCTTATGATGTCCGTAAAATGATTCTCTATCCGGTCATGGGTTTGCTGATTTACTATTCGATGATTGGTGCCAATCTGATTCTAGATCCATCTGCTACTGTAAAGTTTATTACTGCTGTGGTTTTAATGGTGATTTTTTCAGGAATGGTCTGGATGATTGAAAGACCAGGCCGGCATGTAACACGGTAACCCATTCCCGGTGACCGGATGGCTCTCTTTAATTATTGGTCATACTACCTTTGCTCAATGAATTTTAATCGTAATAATTTAACGGATGATTTTTTACGGCATGTTTACCGTCAGTTGATTAAGCCCCGGCTGATTGAAGAAAAGATGCTGGTTCTGCTTCGGCAGGGAAGAATATCAAAATGGTTTTCCGGAATCGGACAAGAAGCTATCTCGGTTGGAGTTGCTTTGGCAATGAGAGAGGATGAATATATTCTTCCTATGCATCGTAATCTCGGAATATTTACAACACGTGAAATTCCGCTTCACCGGCTGTTTTCCCAGTTTCAGGGAAAACCGGGAGGGTTTACTCAGGGCCGTGACCGGTCATTCCATTTTGGAACCCGGGAATTTAAAATCGTAGGAATGATTTCGCATCTGGGTCCTCAAATGGGAGTGGCAAACGGAGTAGCATTAGCTCATAAACTTAGAAAAGAACAGCGTTGTACGGCAGTATTTACCGGTGACGGTGGTACCAGCGAAGGCGATTTTCATGAAGCTGTGAATGTAGCTGCAGTCTGGGATTTGCCTGTGATTTTCGTTATTGAAAATAACGGATACGGTTTGTCAACACCGTCTAATGAACAATTTCGTTGCAAGCAGTTTATTGACAAAGGAATCGGCTACGGAATGGAAGCTGTTCAGGTTGATGGGAATAATATTCTTGAGGTATTTCAGACTATAAGCGATATTGCTCAGCGTATCCGGTTAAACCCACATCCGGTTCTGCTTGAATGTATAACTTTCAGGATGCGCGGCCATGAAGAAGCTTCAGGTACCAAATATGTTCCTCAGCATTTATTTGACGAATGGGGGAAAAAAGACCCGGTAGTTAATTTTGAACAATATCTGCTTCATGAGAAAGTTTTGGATGAAGCTATGATCCAAAAAATTTCTTCAGAGATAAAACGGGAAATCGAACAAGGATTGGAAATTACTTTTTCTGAACCCGATGTGAGTGCAGATACACAGAAGGAAACTGCTGAAATTTATTTCCCATTTCAATTCAAAGAAAAGAAGCCTCTGCATGAAGAAAAGGAGATGCGTTTTCTGGATGCAATCACCGATGCTATGCGGCTGGCAATGCAACAACATTCCAACCTGGTTATCATGGGTCAGGATATTGCCGAATACGGTGGAGTGTTTAAAGCAACGGCAGGATTTGTTAATGAATTTGGAAAAGAGAGGGTACGTAATACACCATTATGTGAATCAGCTATCATTGGTGCAGGTCTGGGGTTGTCAGTTAATGGGTATAAGTCTATAGTGGAAATGCAATTTGCAGACTTTGTAACCTGTGGATTCAATCAGATTGTAAATAATCTGGCAAAAAGCCATTACCGCTGGGGGCAGTTTGCTGATGTAGTTATCCGGATGCCAGCGGGTGCTGGTGTTGGAGCCGGTCCGTTTCATTCGCAAACTAATGAAGCATGGTTCTTTCACACACCAGGATTAAAGATTGCCTATCCGGCATTTCCGAAAGATGCCAAAGGGTTGCTCCTTACTGCAATTGAAGATCCGAATCCTGTGTTGTACTTCGAACACAAAGCACTTTACCGAAGTATCAATGCAATGACTCCTGAGGGTTATTATACGCTTCCGTTCGGAAAAGCATCTCATATCAGAAAGGGAAATGAGATTAGCATTATTACATACGGATTCGGAGTACATTGGGCTATGGAGATACTGGATAAATATCCGGAGATTAGTGCTGATCTGATTGATTTAAGGACATTGATGCCATGGGATGAAACTGCAGTACTGGATTCTGTAAATAAAACAGGGAAAGTGATTATCCTGCATGAAGATACAATTACAGGTGGAATAGGTGGTGAAATTGCAGCACGTATTACAGAAAAATGTTTCATGCGACTGGATGCACCGGTAATCCGGTCGGGTGCTCTTGACACACCGGTACCCATGTCAGCTGCGTTAGAACAGAACTTTTTGCCAAAACAACGTTTTGAGAAACAATTGTTAGAATTAATTTCTTTTTAAGAATGGTCAGGCATCTTATCCCGCTTCATCTTCTGAAAATACAGGGACTGGGAATCCATCTTTATATTCATACTTATATTAATGGTAAACCAGCCAGAATGATAGTGGATACCGGAGCTTCACAGTCAGTACTGGATGTGAACAGAGTTGAAAAGTTTAATCATGGAAAAGCACTAAGCCATCATGAAATCAAAACGACCGGACTTGGGACCAATAATATGCAGAGTTTTCTGTTGGAAGGGGTAACTCTGAAGACCGGGAGAGCAGTTTTTAAGAATATAGAGTTTATTTGCATTGACCTGTCCCATATCAATAATTCTTTTCAGGAAATTAATATCAAACCGGTTGATGGGGTCATTGGCGGTGATTTCCTGCTCAAACATAAAGCAGTCATAGATTACAACAGGAAAAAACTTACAATTCTAGGTTGAAGGATTTAATTAGGAAGCCGTTTTGTTTTCTTCGCAAGTAAATCATGTCAGAATTTTTAGCATCCTCGGTTGAATACATTAAAGGAATAGGTCCTGTAAAAGGCGAACTGTTACGCAATGAGCTGAATATTCATTCCTTCCGGGATATGCTCTACTGGTTTCCTTACCGGTATGTTGATCGCACCCGGTTTTATAAAATCTCTGAAATCAATGAAGAACTTCCTTATGTGTTGGTAAAAGGGAAAATTACAACGATAACTGCTCACGGACAAAAGCGGGCAACCCGATTAACAGCTCAGCTCAGAGATGAAACCGGAAGTATTGAATTAATATGGTTTCAGGCAATTAAATGGATGCGTGATTCGTTAAAGACGGCTCAAGAATATATTGTTTTTGGAAAGCCAACCCGATATGTCGGGAAATTAAACATAATACATCCGGAAATCGAAACTCCGGAATATAATAGTGAAGCCACCTATCTCACTCCTTTTTATAATACAACTGAGAAATGTAAGGCAAATGGGCTTGACAGTAAGTCAATAAGCCGGAGCATGAAAGCCTTAATTGAGAAATTTCAGAAAGAATTGCTTCCTGAAACATTGCCACAATGGCTAAAACAGAAATATCAGCTCATAGATTTAAAGCAGGCAATTATCAATATTCATTTCCCGGCTGATAATGAGTTGCTGAGAGCTGCAAAACGAAGACTCAAGTTTGAAGAGTTGTTTTACCTGCAGCTGCATTTACTGGGATTAAAGAAGGTAAGGCAGGAAAGAATTAAGGGAATTGTTTTTGAAAAAGTTGGTGAACATTTTAATTCTTTTTACCATCATCATCTTCCGTTTCAACTTACGAAAGCTCAAAAACGAGTCATTCGTGAAATTCGTACGGATACCTTTACCGGAAGACAAATGAACAGGTTACTTCAGGGAGATGTCGGAAGCGGTAAAACCGTAGTTGCACTGATGGCTATGTTGCTGGCTATTGATAACCGCTGTCAGTCATGCCTGATGGCACCAACAGAAATTCTTGCAAACCAGCACTATGAGACCATTACTTCGTTGATTCGAGACCTTCCCGTTAAAGTAAGTCTTCTAACCGGAAGCACAAAATCGGTGCAACGTAAAAAAATACTGGAATCCCTGGCAGATGGCTCTTTACATATTCTGATCGGAACCCATGCATTAATTGAAGAAACTGTACGGTTCCGGCAACTCGGGCTTGCCGTTATTGACGAGCAACACCGCTTCGGGGTTGAACAGCGGGCACGACTTTGGCTGAATGAACAGGTTAAACCTCATGTACTGGTTATGACAGCCACACCGATTCCCCGAACTTTGGCAATGACAGTTTATGGCGACCTGGATGTTTCGGTAATTGATGAACTTCCACCAGGTAGAAAACCGGTTGCTACCTACCATTTTCGGGAAGATAAACGGCTCAAGCTAATCGGTTTTATCAGAAGCCAGGTTAAAGAAGGCCGGCAGGTGTATATTGTTTATCCACTGATTGACGAAAGTGAAAAGTTAGATTATGCCAACCTGGTGCAGGGATATGAATCACTTGAAAGAGATTTTCCGCCACCTGATTATAAAGTGAGTATTGTTCACGGAAGACAGAAAAGCGAATTGCGACAACTGGAAATGCGACTCTTTGCAGAAGGTAAGACCCATATAATGGTTGCAACAACTGTAATTGAAGTTGGAGTAAATATTCCGAATGCCTCTGTGATGGTGATTGAAAGTGCAGAGCGCTTCGGACTCTCTCAGTTACATCAGTTGCGGGGAAGGGTTGGCAGGGGAGCCAGTCAGTCGTACTGTATCTTAATGACAGGAAACAAGTTATCGGCTGATGCACGGGAGCGAATCAAGGTTATGACTCAAACGAATGACGGGTTTGTGATTGCCGAAGCTGACATGCGGCTTCGCGGGCCGGGAGATATATTGGGAACTCAGCAAAGTGGAATGGTAGATTTTAAAATTGCCGATTTAACAACTGACTCCTTGCTGATTGAAGAAACCCGTGATGCTGCAAATGAACTTTTAAATTTAGACAGAACTTTATCACTTCCTGAGAATGCATTGATCAGGCAGCAAGTTATCAGGCATAGAAAAGAAAAAGGAGAGTGGGATAAAGTAAGCTGATAAATTAATCAATAAAAAAACCGGATAAATAGAATCTATTACCAGGTTAGTGATAAATAAAAAACAGGTTATAAGTTTCCTCTAAGAGCCTGCTCCCGTTCAATACTTTCAAACAGTGCTTTAAAGTTTCCTTTTCCGAAAGATTTGGCACCACAGCGTTGAATGATTTCATAAAAGACTGTAGGTCTGTCCTGAACCGGTCGGGTAAACAATTGCAGCAGATAGCCCTCCTCATCCCGGTCAACCAGAATATTCAGCTTACGGATTGCTTCGGTATCTTCATTAATTTTCCCAACCCGGTCCCATACATCATCGTAATAGTTTTCAGGTACATACAAAAATTCCACTCCTCGTGATCTTAGTTCTCTCACTGTTGAAATAATATCATGGGTCAATACTGCAACATGCTGTACTCCGGCTCCTTTATAGAATTCAATGTATTCTTCTATCTGCGATTTCTTTTTTCCGGTTGCCGGTTCGTTAATCGGAAATTTGATATAGCCCGTTCCGTTAGTAACGACCTTACTCATCAATGCAGAATATTCGGTTGAAATGTCTTTATCGTCAAAGGTGATCAGCAGTTTGAAACCCATAACGTCTTCATAGAATTTAACCCATTCATTCATTTTGCCAAGTTCAACATTACCCACACAGTGGTCAACAACCTGCAGTCCTACCGGTTTAACCGGAAAACTGCTTTTGCGTGCCTCAAATCCAGGCATAAAGACTCCCTTGTAATTCTTACGTTCAACAAACTTATGGATGGTTTGGCCGTAAGTCTGTATTGCTGAGATGATCACTTCTCCGTCATGATCTTTCAGTACCTGTGGTTCCATAACGGGTTTGGCACCTCGCTTTACGGTTTCAGCAAAGGACTTCCTGGAATCATCAACCCAAAGTGCCAATACTTTTATTCCATCACCATGACGCAGGTGGTGTTTAGAAATTTCATGATCCGGATCTAATGCAGAGGTCAGTACCAACCGGATTTTGTTTTGCTGAAGAACATAGGAAGCATGATCGCGGACACCCGTTTCAGGGCCGGCATAGGCAACCAGTTCATAACCCCAGGCACTTTGATAATAATAGGCACTCTGACGGGCATTTCCACAATAAAATTCAATATGGTCAGTGCCGTTTATCGGAAGAAAATCCTCCTGAATGCCTGAGGAAGATTTACTTTTTGTTGAAGCAGTGTTTTGCATAGTATGAAAATTGTGAATGCAAATTTATTTAATTTGAAAGAGATGGTTTGTAATGTAACTTTAGTCAACCCCGTTAACTTGTTGAATCAATTCCCAGTTTGTCTGATCATTAAAAAAGGAATCCAGGAATTTTTCCCAGTTTAACAATTCTTCGGGAGCCGCAGGGTCAGTGTTCACAATTCGTTTATACTGATTATGGAGATTTACTTCTGTAATTGCCGAAGGAAAATCAGCTACCCGTGGTTCAGTATAATTGTCTTTGAATTCATAGACATTATGCTGATTAATATAGTCCTTAATTGATTTTACATCTTCAGTTGTTAAGCGGGTGCTGAACCAACCGGTGTTTTTTACATGACGAATTCCGTGCATAATTACATACCCGCTCTGGTAAATTGAAATTTTGTAAACCGGGCAGATTCCAAAGCATGGAGTTCGCTCGATGGAAGCTAGTAAAACAGAATCTGTATGATTTGGTCCAGTTTGGTCAGAGGATGGTTTGGTTGATTTACAGGTTAGTGTAAATGAAAGAACAACCATTGCCGGCAGGAATCTTCTCAGGAAACTGAATACCGGATTCATTTCTTTTTCGGAACTTGATAACCTCGCTCTTTTGCCATCTTTTCCAGCCTTTCCTGGAATGCCGATTTCTTTACAGGTTTCTTTTTATTCTCTTGTATTTTCTTGTGAATTTCTTCTTCGTTAACAAAAGCTTTAAACATAAATTGCTGACCCAGCCCAAACAAGTTACTCAGCAAGTAATAGTAGCTTAGACCGGCAGAATAATTATTAAAGACACCCAGCAGCATTACCGGCATGATATACATTGCAATTTTCATTTGCGGATTAGTAGCGGCAGTCATCTGCATATTGATAGAAGAATAAAGCAAAATGGAAACTGTCATTAATAAGGTAAAGAGGCTGACATGATTCCCGTAAAAAGGAATGGTGAAAGGAAGATTCAAAATAGAATCATACGTTGATAAGTCCTTAGCCCACAAAAAACTTTCCTGCCTCAACTCAATTGATGTCGGGAAAAAACTAAACATAGCGAACAGGATCGGAACCTGAAGTAAAGCAGGGATACAACCTCCAAGCGGATTCACTCCTGCCTTGCGGTATAATGCCATTAATGCCTGTTGTTTTTTTACAGCGTCTTCTTTGTACTTTTCATTAAGCTCACTCACTTCCGGCTGAAGTACTCTCATTTTGGCCGTTGCCATAAATGACTTATAGGTAAGTGGTAACAGAATAATACGAATCAGAATTGTGAGAATCAGGATAATAATTCCAAAGTTCAGGTTGAAACTGTTCAGCCAGTTAAATACCGGAATGACCAGCCATTTGCTTACAAATCCGAAGAAACCCAGGCTGATAAGCTGTTCCATATTCAGATTAAGTTTCTTCAGTGTCTGGTAGTGATTAGGTCCGAAATAAAACTGGTAAGTAGTAGCTTCCTCAGAATGATGATTAAAAGGAACTGAAAAATCAACAGCGCAGGATTTAATAACTTCTCCTTCGCCACTCTCTGATATTGAGATGGAGGTTGGCTTCTCAAATTCGCCTGCTGCAATGATGGCACATGTAAAAAAGTGTTGCTTAAAAGCAACCCATTTCAAACGGGTTGAAATATTTGTTTTCTCATCTTTAGAAAAGGACATGGACTCCACTTCCTTATCAGCACTGAACATATAATAAGGAGCAGCATTCATCCGCTCAGATTTCATGTCCTTTTCGGTCTGGAGCATGTAGTAATTCCAGCCAAGCTCAAGATAAGATGTGTTTGGAGCCACCAACTTATTGAGACTATGAAACTGAACTTCAAAGTCAAATAAATAGGAATCAGGTTTAATGGAGTAGTGATAGGTTATACTGCGGTTCTCACCAGCATCTAGTTTCAGTACGACTGAATCAGCTGATACATATTCCCGGCTGAAATAAAGCTGAGAAGTTGAGACAGAGCGATTCTGTGAAAAGAAATTAAATCCGAAAGATCCGGTATCACTTTTAATCAGCATCAGCGGCTTGCCATCATACGTTTTATACTTTTTAAGTTCGACTGAGGAAATCTTTCCACCCAGGCTGGAAAGTGAGACTCTAATTAAATCATTCTCAAGCGAGAATTCTTCCCGATTACCGGTTCTGGCAGGTGAAAAAGCAAAAGTATCATTAACCGGGGTGGAGTCCGAAACAAGCGCAGCAATCGAGTCACCTGTAATAGGAGTTGAATCCGCAATTGCAGCAGGCATAAGGGAGTCGCTTGTGGCTGGTAACTGACTTGCTTCGATTGAATCCTGAAATTTCTGCCGCTGTTCAAGCTCTTCTTTTGATGGCTTATTGAGAATCCCGAAAACCATAATTACAGCAGCAATTAAGATCAGACCGACAACCGAATTTCTATCCATTACAAGGAGTGATTGTTTAAAAGAGGGGCAAAGATAAAAAAGCATGACAGGCTTGTACAGGGAAAGGATATTTATTGCAGCAATTGACTTTTCCCTGTTATATGGCGGTTAAAGCACTTAATAAGCATGTTGAAAAACAAGCTTGATTTTGGTTGTCGGTCTTGTCTTTATAACCTACCTTCGTATTTTCGCAACGGAATGAATCACCTTATGACAAGCACCGCACACCCGGCTAAGAAAACTGTCAGTATCGTCAGTGAACCCCAGAGTATTAATATCATTGAGAAGCTGATTGAGGAGATCAGAGATGAGCATAAAATCCATGAAGAAGCTTTTGGGAATATTCTGGTATCTGTAACAGAAGCAGTTAATAATGCAATTCAGCATGGGAATAAGAACGATCCTTCAAAAAAGGTGATTGTTACTTATGAAATTGAAGGAGACACGCTGATTTTCTCAGTTACTGATGAAGGCACCGGCTTCGATTATTATAATCTTCCGGATCCAACTTCCCCTGAAAACCTTGAAAAACCAACAGGCCGAGGTGTCTTTCTCATGAAACACCTTTCAGACCAGGTTATATTTTCAGAAAATGGTAAAACGGTAGAATTGTATTTCAGAACAAGTGTTCATTAACCAAACTGTAGTTAACGGTTTGTTTTATATTAACAGGTCTTTAATCCGGTTCTTTGAATAACCCCATCTGGTTATAACTGCTGTACATTTTTTGAATAAATACTTTTCCGTAATTAAGCTCATCTTTTCCGCATCCTGCTGTTAGTATATTAGATTGTAGGTAGTTATCAAAGATATAATAGCAGGAGTTATTCAGAAAGCCAAATCCGTTATTAAAAACATAAACGGCAAACGGATTAACAGGCTGGCCACATATGTTTTTACTGAAAATAAAATCGGATGATGAGGAATTAAGCTGTGCCAACAAGGTTGCTGGAATATCTGTCTGGCTTGCTGTTTCTGAGATGACCGTGTCTTTTGCAACAGCACCGCCAATCCATAACATAGGAATTCTGAATGATTCTTTAGTATTATAGCCTTTGTTGCCTGGCAATCTGTGCCCGTGATCAGCAGTAATAATAATCAGCGTATTCTTCCACCAGTGTGTTTGCCTGGCTTTTGAGATAAAAGTTCCCAGATGGCTATCCGTATAATAGCAAGCATTAAGGAATAAGGAATCTTCGTCATCAGAGCCAAATATTTTTTTCATAGGAACATCGAATGGGTCATGGCTACTTAGAGTCAAAACAGTTTTAAAAAAAAGTGAGTTTGCTTCATTTAATTCATCAAATAGCTTGAGAAACAGAAACTGATCATGGGCACCCCACTTGGATGTTTTCTGGGATAATGGAAAATTCTTATCGCAGGTAATCTGTTTGAATCCGCCATTAATCAGATAAGAGTAGTAATTGGCAAAATTGATATCCCCGGCATAGATAAAGGAACAATAGTAGCCTGTTTCAGATAAATGCCTGCTGAGAAAGGGTAGTTTTTGGGTTTTTTCAGGAGACTTAATAATGGTACTCCGTGGTTGAGCTGGAAATCCGCTTAGAATAGCAACCAGGCCTTTGTCTGTCCGGTCACCGCTGGCATAAAAATTTGTAAATAATACTCCTTCACTGCAAAGTTGATTGAGGTTCGGAGTAATTCCTTTAACACCTCCTAAGGGTTCAATAATATCGGCTGAAAAACTTTCAAGGATAATTAGCAAAATATTAGGCTTAGCCGTATTTAATAACCGGATGGTAGAGTGCTGCTTAGGAAACAATTCATTAAAAAAGAGCTCTGTTTGCTTTTCAGGTAGAAAATCTTCAGGATAAATAATGCTGTTTTTAGTCAGAAGACTAGACAAAAAGTTCCAGACAACATTTATCCCGGCATGGTTTACGAATACCTTATTTGGATGAAAATAAACCATACTTGGATTCATAGTTGAGGTTCCAAGGCTTCCCCTGACAGGCAAAATCATAAGTGCTGAAATAAGTAGCATCACAACTGCAGTTACCGGTTTTGATTTTGTAACCTTTTTGAAGTTCAGTGCAATCAGCCTGAAGTAACAGAAGAGAGAAATTCCACTTAAAAGCAATCCGACAGTAACTGCTTTTAAGGCCATAGCGAGCGAAATCATACTTAATGCTTCCTTACCGATATAAAAAAGAGGAGTCGTATTAAGCCTGAATCCCCAATAGTGATAAAGTTGAAGGTCTGTAAGAATAATTATTACAGACAAAAAAATCATTATTACAGTCAGAATGTTGATTAAAAATCCGGGTAAGCGGATTCCGGTAAAAACAGAAACAGCCAATAATAATCCGTTAATCATCATCATGTATCCGGATAAACTTGCATCCATTCTTAGTCCGTACATCAGCGACTTAAGTCCATCTCCAGCTGTCATTTCAGGACACATCGTGTGATTCCATACCAAAAATAAAGTACGGGAGACACTAAAGAAGAGCATCCAGAAAATAAAAAGACTGAAGAAAATTTTTAGTCTCACAAATATTCCAGAAACAGGCAAAGTTATTTCAAATGCCTGTTAATAGCAGCTTGCCTTGATTCAGAATGGTACTTTTGCATAAAATAGAAAAGATGAAACTTAGCATTATCAGAGAGGAAAAGATTCCGAACGACAAGAGAGTTTGCTTTACACCTCAACAATGTAAAATGCTGATGGAGCAATATCCAGACCTTCAAATAACTGTTCAGCCTTCTCCCTTTCGGGCATTTACAGATTCAGAATACGAAGCAGCTGGAATAGAACTAAAGGAAGATTTATCAGATAGTGACCTTCTGATGGGAGTAAAGGAAGTGCCGGTGAAATATCTGCTTGAAGGCAAACGCTATATGTTCTTTTCACATACGATTAAAAAGCAACCTCACAATAAAATTCTGATTCAGGAAGTATTGAAGAAAAAAGTGACATTGATAGATTATGAATGCCTGACTGATAAAGAGGGTAATCGGATTATCGGGTTCGGAAGATATGCTGGAATAGTAGGTGCTTATAACGGTATTATGGGGTATGGCCTGAAATACAATTTATTTGATCTGAAGCCGGCACATCAGTGTCATGATAAAGCAGAATTGTTTGCAGAGCTTACGAAAGCCACACTTCCAAATATTAAAATTGTTGTTACCGGAGGAGGAAGAGTTGCCAATGGTGCGTGCGAAACTCTGGGTTCAATTGATATCAGAAAGGTGACAGTTTATGAATTACTGAATTATTATTTTCGTGAACCGGTCTATGCTCAGATTCATTCTCATGATTATTACAAAGCAAAAGATGATGCTCCATTCAGCACATACGACTTTCATAACCATCCGGAGCATTTCAGATGTACATTCAGTGATGATCAGTCGTTTGCTTCAGTGACGGACTTGCTGCTGCATTGTACTTTCTGGGATCCCCGGGCTGACATTCTGTTTTCTAAAGCACGAATGCGTGATCCGGATTTCAGAATCAGTGTGATTGCTGATATCACCTGTGATATCAATGGCAGTATTCCTTCAACCATCAGAGCGTCAACAATTGCAGATAAATATTACGGGTATGACCCATTAACTGAAAGTGAAACCGGAGCATTTGAAAAGAATGCAATTACTGTGATGGCCGTTGATAACCTTCCGTGTGAATTACCGCGTGATGCTTCTGAAGGATTTGGCAGGCATCTGATGGAACGGGTAATGCCTTCCTTGATGAATAACGATAAGGATGGGATTATTGATCGGGCTACTATTGCTTCAGTCGGTCAGTTAACTTCCCATTTTGAATATTTGAAAGATTATGCTTTCGAGCCAGTTAAGTGAGTAACCTGTAATCCGGATTGAAAGTCATGATTCCGCTTCAATCTTTATTATTAATTGAAGTTACTGAGTGTATTGAGAAATATACAGGTCGTAAAACGGAAGTGACTGCTGTTAAGCGGGTAGGAGGCGGAAGCATTAATGATACCTGGCAATTAAAAACAACATCAGGTAATTTCTTTTTGAAACTTAACGATGCTGTAAGCTATCCGGGTATGTTTGAACTTGAATCAAAAGGCCTAAAACAGTTAATGGAAACTGAAGCTATTGAAATTCCTGCTGTTATTGGATGCGGAATTGCAGGCAATCAATCGTATCTCCTATTGCAATGGATAGAAAGCACCAAACGAAGATCAGATTTTTATGAAGACTTCGGAAACAGGCTAGCAGCATTGCACCGGATATCGAACGTGCAGTTTGGGCTGGATTATGATAATTATATCGGTTCACTGAAGCAGCAAAACAAGTGGCATGATACGTTTATTGAGTTTTTTATCATTCAACGGCTGGAAGCCATGTTAAAACCGGCAATTGACAACCAGCGCCTGCCGGTTATGGCTCATAAACCATTTGAAAAGCTTTATTCGGTATTGGCCGAAATTATTCCTTCAGAGCGGCCGGCATTGCTGCATGGTGATTTGTGGAGTGGCAATTATATGACCGGTTCAACGGGAAGTGTATGTGTTTTTGATCCGGCTATTTATTTTGGTCACAGGGAAGCCGACCTGGCAATGACGCTTTTGTTTGGCGGGTTTAACTCTGCTTTTTATGAATATTATCATGCTGTATTTCCATTGGAGAAAGGATGGAGGGAAAGAACAGATATATTAAATCTCTATCCGCTTCTGGTTCATACTCGCTTATTTGGTGGCGGCTATGCTGAACAGGTATTACAAATTGTCAGAAAATTTAACTAAAAAGATTCCTGTATTAGAGTTTAATCATATTAACCGGATCCTGATAATCTTTACGGAGCGGATAGCCATTCCAGTCATCTGTTAGAAGCAATCTTCTTAAATCAGGATGGTTTGTGAATTTGACTCCAAACAAATCAAAAACTTCACGTTCATGGAATTCTGCAGTTCTCCAGATATGACTCACTGTATGGATTACCGGGTTTTCGCGATTTAATTGAGATTTGACGACCAGTATATGACGTGAAAAAGTGGAGGTAAAATGGTACACCATGGTTAAATGAGTTTTCCAGTCAACACAGGTCAGGCAGAATAGATAGTCGAAATTCAGTTCTCTATCATTCTGCAGAAATTCAGCAAACGGAAGAAACGAGACCGATTCAATATAGGTCTGAAGCCATTGTGATGTCTCATCAAATGTAACAGAGGGATATAGGTTACTGATCTTATTTTTTATTTCTTCATTTGTCATAAATCCTTGTTTTCCGGTTTCCAGAACCGATCAATGATAATTTTTTTCCGTTTTCCGCCTTCTTTAATTTTCTTTTGAAGGGTTATTAAGGCATGAAGCAATGCTTCGGGACGGGGCGGGCACCCGGCAATATAGACGTCAACAGGAATAATATGGTCAGCTCCTTTTACAACCGAATATGTATTGTAAAAGAAAGGGCCTCCGCTTGTTGCGCAAGCACCCATTGCAATAACATATTTTGGTTCGGGCATCTGATCATAGAGCCGTTTAAGCACCGGTGCCATCTTATTCACAATCGTACCGGCTATGATTATTACATCCGATTGCCGGGGGGTTGCCCGTGCAACTTCAAAACCAAACCGACTCCAGTCATATTTAGCAGAAGCTGTGCTCATCATTTCAATGGCACAGCAACTGGTTCCAAATACAAGTGGCCAAAGTGAATTCGCACGTGCCCAACTGATGACATCATCAATGCGGCTGACCAGAATTCCACCTCCCGATGTTGGATGAACTTCTCCCGGAAACGGCTCAGGCTTATTTTTTTCCTCACTCATGATTACATCCAGCGTAATGCTCCTTTTTTGTGAGCATATAAGAATCCAAGAAAAAGAATGGTTAGAAAAACAGTTACTTCTACAAGAGCAATCCATCCCATATTTTTTGCAACTACCGCCCAGGGATACAGAAATACCAATTCAACATCAAAAACCAAGAAAACCAGAGCAAACAAATAATATCCGACACTGAACTGAACCCATGACTGACCCTGAGTAGGAACTCCGCATTCGTAGGCTTCACCTTTAACTTTTGAAGGTTTACTTTTTACCAATAATTTTCCAACCAGAATTCCGCCTGCTGAAAATAATACAGCACTGATAATTAATATGATTACAGAGGTTGCACCCATTGTTATTTTGTACTTGCAAACTTAAAAGAAACAAATGACACTTCTACTGCTATCATAAACTTCTAAAAACCATATTTTTTATTTTTTCGTGAGAAATCATCAATTGTAAATAACGGATTATGAATATAGCTTGACATTTCAATTCTGCTATACAAACCTTTATCATCATAAACTATCTGAACCAGCGGGAGAAACGTTCGTTTATCAATATAAAAGACTATCTTCTTCCCAAAAACAGAAGGTACTCTTATAATCTGACCGGGTTTAACATCATCAAAGTTCTTAATTCTGCGATTATGCTCAAGGATCATATAGTCATTTACCAGAAGTTTTTTAGCAATACTGACCAGGTTTTCTCCCTGCTGAACTGTATAATCAGTCCAGTGAAAGTTGTCCGATTGAATTACTAACTGATAATAGCTTTGGCCTTTCCAGATGATTTCAGACTCAGATTCGAGGTAATCTGAAAAGGAGTTTCCAAATTTTTGCTTATAACCGCTACACACCCTGTATACAAAATCGAAACCAATATGAAGCAGTGTGTATTGATGATTTTTTCTCAGAAGCTGATGATATGGACTCAGGCTTAAGGATGGAATCAGCCGCATATTGGGATTGATGAGTGCTTTGTTATTGTTCTCACCGGTAATTATCAATGCCTCTGCCCCCGGATTGGGAGTAACACTGTAAACATAAACTTTAAAGGGTTTGGCATTTAATTTCACAACAAACTGATCGTGCTTCATTTCACCCCTGATCCGTTCATTAATATCCAGGACAAAACTGGCAGTCCGTACTTCTTTCATTGCTGCCAGCATCTTATCAAAAAGTTCATCAGCAGACAGTGTTTGAGCTGCAACAGGACAGGTAATGAAAATCAAAGAAATAAACAGAGGCCTGATACTATTGACCAAATTCATCCACATATTCTAAAACGGTGCGGAAAATAACAGTTTTTCCTTTATAAAGTTTTTCGCTTTGTTGACGTAAACCTTCCGAGAAAAAGTTAATGTATCGTTCATAAGCAGAAAGATGTTTACACGTATATTGTATTGAGTAGGTAAAGCCGTCATCATCCGGTTCGCTGATGAGTCTCATTAACCGGTAGCCGGTAAAACAACCGGTTTCTAAGACAGCCGGAATATGATGTTGTTGCAACCATTCAAGCCAGTGACTATGTATGTCATGGTCAACTTTCACTGTTACATTATAAAGGATCTTTGCCATTTCTCAGTTAACATCACCCCGTAAAGTTCTGAACCGTCTGCGGGCATCACTTGCCAGCAGGCTGCCCGGATATTTGATAAGCAGAGTTTCATAAGCCACCATTGCTTTTTCTTTATTATGAAGTTTGTTTTCATATAAGAGACCAAGCTGATACAAAGCATCATCTGCTAGAATATCATTTCCATACCACAGTACAACCTGATTGAAGTAATAAGCTGCTGTGTCGAATTGGTTCAGCTGAATAAAAATTCTGGCTTTCAGGAACCAGGCCTCATCTGTCAGTGAATGGTTTGCAAAACGGTTCAGCAATAAATCAAGAGTATCTAATGCCTGGCGGTAATTGTTTTGAAAGGTTAGTAAGTCGGCTTTTGAATACAGCATTAAAGGCCCGGTAATCGAATCAAGACCTGTATTATCAATGATTAAAAGTGAAAGTGAGAGGGCATCATTCGCAATCAGCTGTGAAGTTGCTGCTTTCAATACATTCAGTTGTGCGGCAGCCCATTCAAATTCACCCATGTAGTAAGATAAGCGGGCATTCCTGAATTTTGCTTCTCTCCCGATCGCTTCCTGTTTAAAATCTTTATCAACCTGGCCATAAAGCAATGCTGCCTCCCAAACCTCTCCTTTGAATATATAGATATCTCCCAACTCTAATTTACATTGTGCTTTAAATAAGGGAGAGATACCGGGCATATCAATTAACTCTGTCAGAATGGAAACTGCACTGTCAACCTGATTCATATAAAATGCTTTCAGGTGGGCATAGCTGAAGAGTAGTGATGCAGTAGTTAAATTTCTTCCAAGCTGATTTAATACAATAACATGTTCGTTATTCAAAGTGGCAAGCTCTTCTGCTGAAGGTAAGCCCTGTGACGTAAGTCGTTTGGTTGAAGCATTAACCAATTCAATTCGAGCAGTATTATAATATGAATTTTTCTCACCTTTCTCAATAACAGCACGAAAACACTTTTCTGCAGTCTCGTATTTTTCATTAGCAACACACATTCTACCAAGTGACAAAATTCTTGCTCCTCCCTCATCCAGTCTTTTATCTATTGCTTTTGCCTGAATCAGTGCAGATTCAAAATCTTTCTCCTGAATAAAGAGCCAGTAAATCATATCTCCGTAAACAATTGGACTGGAGGGCTTCTGGATTCTTCTAAGTAATTCAGTCCTGAGTTCACTACTGACAGCTCCGCTTGCATCGTTTACAATTTTATTCTGCATGATTGCCTGAACATTGGAATAGTATTGCTCGTTTACCATTAATAAATTAAGGTATTCTTCAATCATTGCCTGTAGTTTACCGTCTCGGGCATACATTTCTGCCAGTTCGAATCCGAATGGATAGGTGGGATTTAGTTTGCGGGCTGTTTGATAGGTTTCAATTGCTTTCCCAGTAAGCCCGGCTTCGGCAAAAGCATAACCCAGCCGGATTGCAGAACCTACATCCTGAGTGAGTAAACGAATGGCTTTCTCGTATTGCTGATTAGCTTTGTCATTCTCATTTTGAGCAGCATATAGCTTTCCAAGGTCAATGTATAAAGCCAACTCATTTGGCAGTTTTTTCATTTGTTTTTTGACCAGTTTCTCAGCTTCCTTGAAATCCTGCAGCAGGGTGAGGCATTTCAAATACCCGGGGTAGCTTGCAAAGGGATCATAATTATAATGCCTGGCATAGTACACAACTGCTTTTTCATATTCGCCAGTAGAATAGTATTGGTTTGCCAGTTCCAGGTTGTTTTGGGCCTGGGCAGAAATTTTATGAATTGAAAGTAAGGCTATCAGAACAGTAGCTGCAAATGTGATTGCTATCTTGAAAGACATACTTGCAAAGAAATGAATTGGTCCATGGAGATATTATGAGTACTTAAACGGCAACAGGTAAGAATATTTTCTGAAAAGCTGAATTCTTTTTCAGAAATGAGGACTGAATTTAATCAACTCCGTATTGACTGATTAAAAAAATCAAAGCTGCCATGGTTGCTGAGCCTAATGCCAGTTCACGTGAATTGACTTTGTCAAAAGTGTCATTGGCAGAATGATGGTAATCAAAATAACGTTGTGAATCCGGATGGAATCCGATAAGCAGAGTCCCAAGATCCTCCAGATGGCGGATATCTTCACCTCCGTATCCGGGTTTCCAGTAGTCTGTCATATAAGGAGTAAACAGTTCTTTGTATTTCATAACAGCAGCCACTTTGGCCGAATCACCTTTAAACCCGAATCCCCGCGGAACATGCCCACCGGCATCGGATTCAATGGCTGCAATTATTTTCTCATTTTTCAGCTTTGCAACTTCTGCAAATTTTTTACCACCCCGGCTTCCATTTTCCTCGTTCATAAACATCACCGCTCTTACGGTTCTTTTTAGCGGAATACCCAGTGATTTGAGAACATATAATGCTTCTATTGCCTGAACACAGCCTGCACCATCATCATGTGCACCCTGGCCTACATCCCATGAATCTAAATGCCCTCCGACAACTATGATTTCATCGGGTTTCTCAGTGCCTTTCAACTCACCTATGACATTATAGGATTTTGCATCCGGATGGGTCTTTGTCTGGAACTGAAAAAGAAACTCAAGGTTGGGATTACCTCTTCTTAAACGGCTTAAGGTCTCTGCACCTTTGCTACTGATAGCACAAGACGGTATCTTTTTAATTGTATCCGAATAACCCATTGTACCTGTATGCGGGATATCATCGAGAGCTGTTGTTACAGATCGTACCACAGCACCAATAGCACCATAACCGGCTGCACGGATAGCACCTGCCCATCGATATCTGACTGCTTCACCATAAGCTTCAAAGGTGTTTATCTTGGTCTGATCCATCGGAGTATTATAAAAAACAATTTTTCCGTTAACCTGACCGAGATCTGCAAGTTTGTCGAGTTCTTCAAAGTTTTTTACTTCGACAATTTTTCCTCTGATTCCATTTGGCGGAGTTGAAATGCTGCCTCCAAGAGCCAGAACCGGAACTTCTATTTTATTATTGCCTGAGATGATCCAGGCTTGTTCTTCAGCTCCCCTGACCCATACCGGAACCATGCACTCTTGTTTGTAAACATCAAAACTCAATGAGTTCATGAGGCTATCAGCCCAGTTAACTGCCTGCTCTGCCTGTTGGGAGCCACTTAACCTGTGACCAATATTAAGGCATAGTTGCCCGAGCCATTGAGAAGACTTTTGTTCAGCTAATGTAGTGTTATATATTCGTCTTATAGCGATTGAGTCAAGTGACTGGGACTTAGTATGAATAGCAATACCAAAAACTAATGAAATGATAAGAATAAGTTTTCGCATGTCAGATTTTTAAGACTGACAAAGTAAAACAATCTGTAGTAAGTCCGGGAACAGGCTTTTTAATGGTCAGATAAATGCGAGAAACGGTTATCAGTGCCTAAGAATTTATCCCGTAAAACCGAAATTCGTGCAACAACATAGGTGTTCATGGTTAGCATTGCAGTTAATATTGAAATGACAATAAAATAATTTATAGAAACAAACCGCATCTGTTGTTGTAAGAAAATTAATGACAGATTAAAAACCAGGATTATAAAGGTGATTCCGCTATGTCCGAAATTCTGTCTGCCAATCATGTGATGAAGGTGATTTCGGTCAGGCTTAAGAGGTGATTGGCCGGTAACAAGTCTGATGGTAACAACTCTGATCAGATCATAAACCGGGATGAATAAAATGGCAAATACAAAAGCCATAATTGAAGATTCATTGTCAGGATGCTGAACCACACCCTGATTAATGACCTGGATACCAGAAACAATTAATAAAAATCCGACAAACAGGGAACCTGTGTCTCCCATAAAGATACGTGCCGGGTACCGGTTAAAATATAAAAACCCAAGTAAAGCCCCGCAAAGGCAGAATGACAATAAAGCCATTTCTCCTTGTCCTGATTTAAAAAACAGGATACCAAAAATGAGTGAACTTACTGATCCAATGGAGCCTGCAAGTCCGTCAACTCCGTCAATAAAATTAAAGGCATTGATAAAAAGGACAATGATAATCGTGGTAATTGCAGTAGCATAAGGTTCTGCCAGGATATGAATTCCAAACAACCCATGAAGATTATGCAATACCATTCCGTTAAGACAAACAATAAAGGCTGCGATTAACTGCATAAAAAATTTTTTTGACGGAGTCAGATTTAACAGGTCATCAAAAAATCCGGTAAAAAACATGATGAAAGTACTGGCCATGATGAAACGGGTTTGTGTAAAATCAGCTACTCCTCCCAGTATAAAAAACGGAATGACCAGAGCAGCCAGAATCCCGATCCCTCCCATATTGGGAGTAGAAAAAATATGGTGCTTTCTTTCGTCTGGTTTCTCAAAAAGATGCCATTTTGTTCCGGATTTGATCCATAGCCTCGTAATCAGAATTGCGATGAACAGGGATGAAATAAAGGGAAGCAGAATTACTATTATATCTTTCATTGTTGTTATCTGAAAATATTGATTTCTACCCTGCGGTTTCGGGCTTTTCCATAATCCGTGCTGTTATCCATTAATGGCATGGTTTCACCGTAATACACAGTTTTAATTCTCTTTTCATTGATTCCTTGACCGATAAGATAGCGTCTGACTGTATTAACCCGTGCTTCTGACAGCCTCATGTTATGGAGCGCATCGCCTTCACTGTCGGTATGTCCTGAAAGGATTATTGAACTTGCAGGATATTGATACATGACATCAATGGCATGCTCAATAATGTCATAAATATCAGGAGTGCGAACAATGGCTTTCCCGGTTTCAAATTCGATATTCCTGAACTGCTTAATAATTTTTGATTTATCCAGTGTAGGCACTTTAATCGGACAACCATAATTTTCTGCCGGGCCTGCTTCAAAGGGACATTTATCTTTCATGTCAATTAGACTATCACCATCAGAATCAGGACATCCGCGGGTTGCTTCCGGTCCTTTGATAAACGGACAGTCATCTTGGTCATCAGCGATACCATCACCATCTGTATCAACTGCCTGTTTGGGTTTTGTACTGGAAGTTGTATGATGCTCAGGGTGACTGGTATTTAATTGGTCATTAGCCTGTGAAACCGGATTATTTGTTACAACTTCGGGCTGTTGAGTTTTCGTAGCTGCCGGTACTGAAGTATTGATTTCTTTTTCGGTTCTTAACTCAGGTTTTGCAGTCACAATAACAGATGTTGGTTCTATCTTAGGTACAGGTTGGTGAATTTGTGCTACTTGCTGATTTGTTCTCAGTGCTATCTGCATCGGATGTGAAGGATTGGAAAGCAGTTTCATGTTGTGCTGCAGATCTGCTTTTACAACCTTTTCAGGTTTGACCGTTTTATTCGTCTTTCTGGTTTTTGGCTGTTCTTCAGCTTTATAGATTTTCCGTTTTGGAATATAACTTAAGGTAATCTCAAATCCCCCTTTACCACCGGTTGCCCTTTTCAGTGAAGAATAATTAACATCATAACTGGTTCCAATAAAAAGCTGGCTGATTTGGTAACCTGCATAAGCGATTACTGCATCATTGTTTCTCAACATCAGCCCGAACTGGAGCTTGTTCAGATTCGGAAGCAAATAATTCAACAGGGCTCCGGTAAATACTTCGTGGTGATGATCCTGAATCATCACCACCGAAGATGGTTTCAGTTCAGTCTTTTCGTTAAGCATAATCCTCACTCCAAGCTGATAGGTTTGTCTGATAGGTAACGTGTTTTTTTCTGTAATGAATGTTTCTTTCGGCTGGTTGATATGCAGGAAAGAAACTCCGGCATAAGGCTTTAGTTTCAAAGATGGGTTGCTAAACCCCCGCTGATACATAAATCCAAATCCAAGATCAGGCCGGGTTATGGATGTATTTGAAAGAATTTCTCCATTGGGGAGATCTGCATTAAACCCGACATCTTCTATGTACTGGCTGTCAAAAGTTAAATTAGATAGGTTAATGGATTTATTAAACATCCCGGCCTGAATACCAGCTGACAGTTTTGCATATTTACTTACAGGAATGTGATATGCCAGGTTACCGTTAAGGAAAGTTTCATTAAATCCGGCAGATCCGGCTCCGTTATGTAAAGCAGAGAGACCGAATCCAAACCTTCCAACTGCCTTATCGAGCATGAAAGCCTGAGTGGTAAACGGGCTGGAAATACTTGCCCATTGATTTCTATATGCCATTACTGCACGCACATGCTGAATTCCGTTTCCGGTATGAGCAGGGTTGAGATAGAGAGGGAGGTTCTGGTATTGCGAAAAATGCGGATCCTGGCCATTTACACGGGTAAGTGTTAATGGTAAAACAAAGGATATTAGAATTAGAGTCCGCATATTCATGATTTACCTGATTACTGAAATTAATCCTTTATAAGTTTCTGTCTCGTTATTTTTAAAAATTACTTCTATAAGATAAATGTAAGTCCCGATCTGAACCCAATCACCTTTAACCTTGCCATCCCAGTAATTAAGGGGTGCATGGTAAATAACTTCACCCCACTGATTGAAAATTTTCATGTTAACGGTTTCAATATTTGTTCCCCTGACTCGAAAGACATCATTACTTCCATCATTATTTGGAGAAAATGCATTTGGAATAAATACTTCATTCTTCCTGTCAACTGAAATGGTACTGATTAAGGAGTCACGACATCCAAAAGAGTTTACCCCCGATAAGGTAACGGTATAATTACCCGGTGATGTATAAATATGTGTCGGATTGATTTCTGTTGAAGTGTTCTCAGTTGAAGCAGGGTCACCAAAATTCCATTGATAAGAAACGGAATTCAATGATGTATTTATAAAGTTGACTTGTATTCCGGCAGAACTCCCGGAACTGGTTGTGGCAGTAAAAGAAAGCTGAGGAGGTGAAATTACGATTGCATAAACCGGAATCCGGTTTGGATTCATACATCCTTGTGAACTTCTCAGTTCAGCATAAAAGACAGTGGTTTGATTTAACGGCTGAGTAGTGAAATTAACACCGGTTCCGAGCCACGAACCACCTGACTGCTGATTAAACCAGTAATAGGAAACCCCAGGTTGTGAAGTTACTTTTAAAGTGGCGGTTTCTCCTTTACAAATACTGTCATTATGCACAGTGGCTGTTGACGGATACTGATTCAGGCTAACAGAAACAGGAGACGATTGGGCAGTACAGTTTCCGGAAATGGTTACTGTTACTGAAAAGGAACCTGCCGATCTAACAACAATATGCTGAGTTGTATCTCCGGTGCTCCAAAGCCAGGTTATACCGGAAGATGCAGTCAGTATGATACTATCTCCCTGACAAATGCTAATTGGTCCGGCCGGTGATATACTTGCTGATACTGAAGTGAGAATTTTAATACTGATAGTATCTGAAATAATTGTATTTCCCAGGCCGTCAACAGCCGTACAATGGATAAGGTGCGTACCACTGCTAAGGTTAGAAAGCATAATGATATTTGTAGGTGGAGTACCAAGAATCACATTGCCTTCTTTAAAAGTATAGTCGGTAAGTCCTGCCGGATGAGCTGTTATTGTTGCTGGCTGTCCTGAACAAAATGTGTTACCTGGTGAATTGGTTGTGAGGCTTAAGCTTACCGTAGATACCGGAGCAATCTTACGGACAAGATGATTGTAGGAATCTGCCGCAAACAAACTATGTTGAGCCTTAAAATAGGCCAAAGCTGTAATACCGCTATAGGAAGCCTGATTTACGGATCCGTTGAGAAAACCCGGCATTCCATTAATTCCGGAATAGACACTCACCACTCCAGAAGGTGTAATCTTCCTGATGGTAAAATTATTTCCATCCCCTACATAAATGTTGTTGAGTGAGTCAACTTCCACTGTCCAGGGTGCATTAAAGGAAGCAGTAGCTGAACTGCCATTGGAACTGCCGGCATTCCCATTTCCGGCAACTGTAGTGACAACTCCGGCTGTAGTAACTTTTCGGATCAGGTTGTTCCATTCATCAGCCACGATGATATTCCCGCTATTATCCAAACAGATTGAATAAGGATGATCAAACTTGGCTGAGATTCCACTTCCATTTGTATTACCTGGGTTAAAAGCTGCTCCTGCCAGTGTAGCAACCTGGCCGTTCTGAATCTTACGGATCGTATGAGTCATCCGGTCGCATACATAAATAATGCTTCCATCCGGAGTTACCTCAATTCCTGATGGAAAACCAAACTGGGCTGTTGCAGCAGGACCATTTGTATTGCCAAATGAGCCTGAACCGGCAAGGGTTGTAACAACTCCGGCAGGTGATACTTTTCTGATTTTGTAGTTCTTGGTATCAGCAATGTAAAGATTTCCGGATGAATCTGCTGATAAGGCCCACGGTTCATTAAAGGTAGCAGAAGTACCAATTCCATCAGCACTTCCCGGAATTCCTGAACCTGCCAATGTACTGACAGTGCCCGAAGGAGTTATTTTTCGGATCCGGTGATTATACCGGTCTGCCACATAGATATTTCCTTGTTTATCAACAGTGAGCCCATGTGGGCTATTGAATTTTGCAGTTGCTGCTGAACCATCATTGAACCCCGATACCCCGGCAATACCGGCATAAGTTGTCACTTGCTGAGCCAAACCTGCAGATCCGGAAACAGCAAATAGCAATGCAAAAAGATAGTTCAGTCTCACTTCAAAAAATTTTGACACAGATGCAGAAAAAGTCTGTGCCGGTTTGATTTGAGGAGTAATACGAAAGGGTTATTAAAAGGGTTACTACAAGCAGTATGACAGAGTTATTCAGCTATCTGCAGGAAGGCATAAAAAAGCCGGACAAGATCCGGCTTCATTTTTTTCAGTTAATTTTTTATTTTAATACAAATCTTACAGGCAGATTATACTGAACCCGAACTGGTTTTCCTCGTTGTTTCCCCGGTTTCCATGAAGGCATATTTCTAACTACCCTGAGCGCTTCTTCATCACAACCCCCTCCGATACCTCGTAACACTTTAGCATCTTTTACCTTCCCGTTCTGGTCAATTTCAAAAGTAACATATACGGTGCCTGTAATTCCGTTTTCACGGGCAATAGCCGGATATTTGATATTATTACTCAGGTAGGCAAGCAGCGCTTTTTCTCCGCCACCGGGGAATTCCGGCATTTCTTCAACAATTGTAAAGATTTCAGGTTCATCCACTACTTCCTCTTTTCTGGTAATTGTTTCAACGGGTACTGTTGTTTCCTCTGTAACATCGACATCCTCAACTTTTGCCTCTTCTTTAATTTCCACATCATCTTTTACAATATTTAGTACCTGAACAACAGGAACCGGAGGTGGAGGCAGTTTTTCTTCCGGTTTGGTAATTGGAATAATTTCTTCAGGGATATCCTCCACTTTTAATTCTCCCAGGCTATAGTTAGTTTTCTCGTAACTTTTCCACTGGAATGCAATCAGAGTAGATACAAGAGCAACTACCAACCCGATTTGAAAATACAAACCTCGTTTCTTTTCAAGATCTGCTGATGCTGATTTTTTGGGTTCCATAATTTTCTTATTTAAACGGTCAACGAAGATAGATGTTTTTTAACGAAGATAGATATTCTTAAATATTAGATGAAATATGAAGACTCCTGTTCCTGCACCGATTGTATCAGCAATGAAATCAATCAAATCGGCATATCTGTCTGCAAATAAGGCGCCTTGTAGGATTTCGAGGGTGAGCCCGTAAATCACACTGATAACAAATGCATACTGTAAAGCATGTATATGCAAAGCAGGAAACTGATGCTGTTTTCGAAATCCGACTGCCAAATTGAAAGCGAGAATGGCAAAGACAATCAAATGGGCAACTTTGTCAAAACTCAGCAGTTCCCAGAATGAAAGGTCAGGTAAGCTGCTTCCCGGTACCAGGGTAAGTGCCATGATAATAAGAGCCCAGCTAATGCCGGTAATATTATACCGGAGAAACATGCTATGCTCAGATAAGTTGCCTGTAATTGTCAGCACTTAGAAGTTCACTTTGTTCGGATGGATTTGAAAGAGTCATTTTAATCATCCAGCCTCTTCCGTAAGGATCCTGATTAACTAGCTCTGGAGCAGTCTCAAGTTCAGGATTCACTTCATTAATTATTCCTGAAAGGGGGATAAAAAGATCGGCAACGGTTTTTACTGCTTCAACACTGCCGAAAACAACGCCTTTTTCAAGCGGTTCATTGAGTTTATCAACTTCAACATAGACAATGTCTCCAAGTTCACTTTGAGCGTGTTCAGTAATTCCGATTAGGGCTGTTGTACCTTCAATTTTTACCCATTCGTGGTCTTTGGTGTAGAGGAGGTCGGATGGAAGATTCATAAATAGCAGGGCTGGAATTTTAAATGGTTTAATTATTTTTTATTGAAATTAGCCTGATGTTTAAGTCGGTAAATTTACATTCCTTTTTATATAATCGGGATTACTGAGCCAAAGTAAAACGAATACTGATTCCAAACTGGGTACTGGTAGTCGGAAAGGAGGTTGAAATGAGCGGATTATTTGAAGTCCGGTCAAAAAAAGCTTTAACATTCATCCGCTCATTGATTGCATAATCAGCAGCTAGTTTATAAGAAATAACATATAATCCGGCAGTTGGTTGGTTAATTCGCTCTTGTAATTTCCTGAGAATAGTGCTGTTTCTGCGAAATGAAAGATCAGCAGTCAGGTTTAGTTCATTATTCAGATTCAGCTTTTTTCCTGCGAACTTCAGCGGGAATTTGGGTTTAAAACGATATCCTGCACCAACGGTTACTTCATTTCCTTTTGTTTCAGTTAGCTGTACTCCGGCATAGGACAAGGAGAGGTTACGGTCTTTCCGGTATTCAACTCTCAATGACATGTTGTTTTTCAGCCGCATATCTATTCCTAAAAGAGGATTGAATTGCTCGGTAATGCTGATTTGCTGAATTTCATATTCAGCGATGAAATTGCCAGATTGATTTCGGGCTGGAGTTCCTTCTTTTTTATAAAGCAAACTGGTTGAATAGCTATTAATATTTAGTGATGAGCGATAGCCATGAGAAAGACTGAAGGACTGGAAGAGTTTTTTAAAAATTCCAACTCTGGACAACCCATCGTAAGTTAGCTTCCAGTTAGGCTTTGGCATTGAGGGGAACAAACTTCTGTCTCCTTTGCCCAGGCTTATTTTATCAGCCGACTGGCCACTGTAAGCAGCTATGAAGGCATAGGTCAGAACTTCCTGGGAAATGCCTGAATAGCCGTCATTGAATCCTGCAGTATCATAGCCGTTTGAATAAGAGTTCAGCTGAGCCAGACGTTGTGAAATAATTTTCCGGTTCAGGTCAAACTGATCAAATATTTCATTTGTATAGTCTTTCCTGTCTTTAGTAAATGCTGTGTTTATGGTTAACCACGAAATACTGAAGTTTCCGGCATCAAGCTGATTAAAAGGACGAAACTCACCATCACTGCCAGTCCGGAAATATTCAGAGTGATTTTTTGAGAATACGCGCGACCAGTTCAGATCAATCTTCAGTCCGTTGAGTGGTTCAAGACTGCTTCTAGCAGTCAGATTTTTTGTAAGGGTATTGGTAAGCTGGTTATTCAATGTAGAATCTCTGGTTATCCAGCCATTTGCAGCAGCACGGAATTTAAAATCAGGATCCTGTTCACCGAATACAAAGCCCAATCCGGGAGCATAAGTGCTTTTCCCGGTTGCATCGGTATAGAAGTTGTTTCCGAATAGTTCAGAGGTACGGGTAAATCCCGGTAATAAGGTACCTTTATTCTCACTATAAGTAATATTAATGTTTTTAATACTTAGAATAAATCTGGCAATACCTCTTTCAAAATCAGAAAATTGTCGTTCTTTTTTTACTTTCGGAATAGTGGGCTTCTTATTAGAAGAAGTATCTGTTGGTACCGGAACCGGTTTCGGTCTTGTACTGGGTGGTGGCTTAGGTCCAAGTAATTTTTTAAACAGCGGAACTTTATTAAAAAGTGTGGTGAAATTGAAGGTTGTATTCAGTTGCCTGCTGTTCGAATTTTCAATGGTGTTACCGATAGCAGGATTTACCCGTGGTTCTCCTGTAAATGGATCGAAAATTAACGGAGAGGCTGTCCAGTGATAACTAAAGCCATAGCGTGCATTCATGTTAATCCAGTCAGTAATTGGAAATTTATTGAGCGGAACATTATAGGATAAATTTCCTTCCTGCCTGTAATCGGTATTCCTTCCTAACTGCCAGAAGTTGCTCCACATTGAGTCTCGTTTTGCTTTGGTATCCAGAGCTCCTTCAGGTTCGTCAATCCGGGCCAGGTTATTGGCATTAAAGTCAAGCTTAAGCGCGCGGGTCAGATCCCAGACCAGAGAATATTGGCGGCCAACAGTAAATTGTTTATCAAAATAAGGAGCCGGAGCATAGTCTGAATTATAAATATCGCGCAGCTTCACTTCCTGGTAATGACGAATCACATCCGTTCTGAAATTAAAGTTGGATGGAAACGGGTTAAAGTTAAAATCTTTGATGGGTCTGGTGTATTTTGATTTTAAGTTTTTTGATTTCTGAAAGGGTTGTATAGTTTTTGGCTGGGTATTATAGTTGTAACCAAGTGATGCTGTGTAATCTTTGGTCAGTTCGTATTCTGTATTTACGTTCCTTCTGAAGGTTTCATTATAACCATAGGAGAGATTGAGGTTTTCAATATCATACGGTCTTGATTTGGTACTGGCACCACCAGTCTTGTTTTTTCTGACATTCGTAAAGTTGATACTCTTTCTACGGGTATAATCCTCTGTAATTTTTTTAAGTTCCTCTCTGGCCTGTTCAGTAGGGAGTGCATTCAGGGCATCCTCCATTTTAATATCATTATTCAGGGGATTGTATTCGGGTCGGGCAATTTCTTTTCCATAGCTGATATACATGGGTACGGAGACTCCGGCTTTGGCAGGAAGCAGTTTACCAAGTTCAAGTGAGGCAGCAACATCATATTGAGATTTATTGTCTTGCTGCCGGTCATTAATTTTACTTTCCAACTGCCCGAATCCGTAGGTACTCTTTGCTCCTGACAGAGTCAGATTTCCAATATCAGCAAGTTTAGCCTGGATTCGTGCATTGGCAGCCCAGCCCCCTTCTTCATTAAAGTCATTCATCCGAAGTTCGTTAAACCAGATTTCAGCACACTTTGGCTGACCGTCATCATCGCTCAGAAAGGGGTTATCAGCAACCGCATAATTTCTGATTCCTAACATTAATGATTTAACATTTCCAAGCGTAGGATTTCCTTTAATTGTAATTCTTTTTTCCCCGTCAAAAACTGAAAACTTTTCTGAATAGGGAATTCCGTTTTTATCCCGTTCTAATTTGGCATTGGTCATCTTATTAATGAGCATATCCATTTCATTGGCAGAGGGCCAGATGTCGGTATCTACAGAAGCGCCCCAACGGGTTACTTTTAAGGGGATTTCATATTCATAATAGTTGTTTGTGAAATCGGAACCTAACCGGATAAAGACTACCAGTTCATTGTCACGTAAGTTATCTGCAGGACTCATGTCTTCCGCATGAACAAACATTTTCAGTCTTTTGTATTTTCGTACATCAAATTGAGTTGTTTTATATACTGCCCGTTCCGATCCATCAGGCATGTTACAGACTCGTACAGAAAGTGCCTGTTCGTTCAACTGCTGCTGAGTGGTACTTCCTAAAGCGATCTCGCGGTTAATACCTGGTGGCAGAACATATGGGATTGGAGTACGCCTTCCGTTTTCTTCAATATTTACAACTGAAACATTAAACTGAAACTGGTCAAGGTCAACAGGAGTCCCTTCCTGCTCAAGCGTAAACGGATACCTGCGCCATTCGCCCCGCAGCAGTTCGAGTTTGGCCATTCGTAACACAATCGGATTAGACCAGTCCTTAAAATACATTCTGATGAAATTCACAGATTTCATATTAGCTCCAAGGCCAATTACCTGATCAGGTTTTTTCACCGGAATCCGAAACTGATACCAGGTTACTGTTCGGGTTGTATTATCCGGAGTAGCAGTTGTTGCCGTGATTTGATCAACAACATATTTCGAAAGCTGGACTGGATTGAGGTCTACTTCGTATTGGTTGTAATTTTCATCCTGTTCAGTCTGATAGTCACGATTGATATCTTCATTATCCGGAATGGTTGTTGCCGAAACAGGATAACCATCGGGAGCATCGGGATTAGAGTTTCCTTCAGTGTTACTATAAAATTTATAACGATCCAGAATTCCCAATTGTTGGTTATCTGCTTCTGAACTTCTGAAATACTTAAAATCGTCTGCACTGGGGTCACTGGTAATTTGTGCAATGATGCCGGGATCAACTCCGGCAGTTGTCAGCCGGCTCAGGTAATTTTGATGGAAGCTGTTTTCTTCCGTACTGTTTAATCCGTCTAGGCCTACATCCTGCGCTTTTCTGGATGCATTTGCATCAGCTGGGTCATTTATAAATGCTTTGGTTATATCATCTGTTTTTGGATATTTACCCCACGATGAATACCCTACTTCCAGATCAGGCTGGTTAGGTGTAGGTAATCCGTTTTCGAAGAATTGCTGACCATCACTTAGAATATCTTCTGAAATTGTACCCAGATTAAAATAGAGTTTACCACCGGTGTTGTTGTTGATGTTTTCATTATGAAAAGGATCCATCATCCAGAACTGGATAAACTCGACATTTGAGGCTTCGAAGTCACTGGTTTCAATTCTGCGCATCATACCAGCCCAACGGGTCTCTGGATTATTCAGTTTGCCGGTAACATTCATTCCTGCTGAAACACCAGTTGGCTCAACATCAAAATTATAGGGTCCTCTTTCTTCCGGATAATAGGCAAGGTTTAGTACCGGTAGTTCAACATCTACATTGTTGGGATTCTGCTTATTCGGGAAAATCTCTTTTTCTCGAACTGAACGAACATTGTTATTTGATAAGTCAGCATTTGTAATATTTGGAGGAAGCAGGCTGTTATTATTTCGATAGAAAACGGATGGATCAATTGTGTACCAGGCAAGACGGGAACGGTTAAACCCGTATTTAAGACTGTCTATAAACGGACCTTGTGTTTCAGGAAAAAGAGCCGGTTGTTTCTGAGGAGTACTGGCAAGAAACCAGTTGCCCGGAGTACGCAGGTCAATGGTGCTTTGGCTTCCTTCAAAATCATCAATGTAAGCGTTGCCGGTACTTCCAATAGCACCTGAATGGCCAGGAATAAACTGTGCAAATTCACCACTGAAAGTCAGGTTTGATTGTTCTTTCGTTTCGATCAGGGGGAGCTTGTCAATTAATTTGGTCAGCAGGCGTGAATCCGTCCGGTAGGTTCCATCTAATCCCCAGATTACATTACTGATGGGCTCATCACCAATGTTAACCTTGCGGGTAAAGGGCTGTTCATTCACATGGAGAAATGTGCCTCCGATGGTCAGGTCTTTATTAGCTTCAAAATCGAATCGTGTACCAATAAGAGTTTTCGACTGAATGCTGAATAGAGACTGACTTTCAACCGAAACCTGAATAGGTGTGTTGGATGCTAGCAAACCGGCATTAATGATTTTTACACGTCCCAGATTGTAGTCAACGGTATAATCCTGATTCTCGACTAATGTCTGACCGGCAGCTGTTACAACGACCGATCCGGGCGGGATGTTGATTGCATTCAGTGAGATTTCGCTGCCTGAACTGCTTTGATAACTTCCTGAGATGCTGAATTTGTTTTTTGAAGCAAACTGTTGGGCAATGGTTAATGTAGAGTCATATAACTCCTGATAGGTAAACTTTGTGGCATTAGCAGGGTCATTAAACTGGGCTGCAAGGCTTTTTCCGAAAGGTTCAAGCACCGGGAAAATAATTCTTCCGTTATTGGTATTGATGGTAACTCCTTCTACAAAATCAAATACTCCGTCTCCGTTTCTTGCCGGATCACCATTGGTATTCAGGTTATCAAGATTTAGAAGCTGAATTAATGGAGTTTCACTAATCTTGGGTTCAGCTGGACCTGCCGACAGAAATCGTTTTTTCTTTCCGCCATCTGCATCATCTGCATAATACACATTCAGTCTGAAATTTTCCCGCTGAATCTGATATCCCTGCAATGAATAAATATTTTTCATCATGAGTTTCCAAAGTGGGATCTGCGGGTTAACTGCTTTGCTTCGAATGAGCTTTACAATTAAACTTTTTGTCGGGTCGATTCCTTCGGTTGTGAGTTCTCCCACTCTTAAAACTTCACCGCTGACGGTATATTCAAAAGCAACAGCCAGTTCTTCATCGGGATTGAGGGCTGAATTCAGCGAGAGGTATCCCAACCGGGGGTCAAATGTGTAATCATTTTCTGAGAGTTTAATTGCATTCCGGATAATGACATAATCACGCTGAGATACAAAATTTGTGGGTGGATTATTTAATGAGGTCAATACCGAAGCAGCCTGATTAATATCACGGATTGCATTGTAAGGAGGTAAATTAAGTTTCCGATACAGGTCGTTTGAAAGGCTGTCGGAAGGATAAACAGAACTTCCCTGTCCGATAAAACCATTTGCATAATAATTGTATTCACCCAGGTCCTGAAAAGCTACTATATCGCGATTAGACTCATTTCGTGCACTGCGATTGGTTTTCCAGACTTCCAGTTTAGTAATGGTATAATTCGAATTTATAGTTGGCAGGGTAGAGAGAGCTTTATCATAATTGTTTCTGAAATACTGGGCTAGAAAGAAGTGACGGTTAGCTTCATACTGGTCTGCAAGAACTTCAAATTCGGTAATCTGACCACCACCGGGAGGCACATCCACCGTTGAACGCTGACCCTTTTGTTGAGAAAGCACAGTAGTCACTTTCATTCGTCCAAATTTTAGCTGCGATTTAATTCCAAACAGACTTTGACTTCCCTGAATCAGGGTTCCGGCAAGGGGGAGAGTAACATTTCCGGCTTCCAGTTTTTGAATGATTTCATCTTCTTTGCCAGTGTATTCCAGTTTCATTTTGTTTTCGAAATCAAAACTGGCTTCGGTATTGTAATTCACCTGCAGCTTCATCTTCTCACCGATGTTGCCAATCACACTCATCTGAATTTTCTCCTTAAAGTCGAAAGTGGTAAAGGTTCGCTGTTTAACCGGAATAGCTGGGTTTTCATTGTGCTGAATATTTAACCCGAAAATCAGTTCAGCTGATCCCTGAGGACGAATGTCAATTGTATTTCCGCCAAAAATCCGGTCGAAAACGTCACTGCCAACGTAGATCTTCGGGTTAAATCCCTTTTTTAACAGTTGATCTTCCTCACCGGCTCGCTGTTTCCAGTAGGAGCGGGTCGAGTTCTTGAATTCGTGTTCACGAAACTCATCAAAAGTCAGATAGGACGGATTCCGGTAATACATATCTCCAATCCGTTCCATAATATCATATTGTTTCTCTTCCGGATTGAATTCAATGGTCGTATTGATGTTGGACGGGTTGCCCATATACAAAGGGTGATCGGGTAAATATGTTCCGAATGGATCACCCGGGCGATCAGGAAACGGATAGGGCAGGTTGGTCCGTGGAGTATCTTTAGGTACCAAATACAGTCCGGACTGGTTATTACTGGAATGCAGATAGTCATCAGAAAAATCAATATGATTTTTTCCACCCATCATTTTAAGAATTGAAATCGACAGGCCAGCTGCAAGGCTATATTGAAAAAACTTTTTTAACTGCACTGGAATCTGAAAAGTTTATACAACGGGTCTGACTGATTTTTAAGGTTGAAATCCGGTTTTAATAGGGGGGCTAAAATAGCATAAATGGCTAAACTGTTAAGATTAAGTTTTATTGCTTGTTTAACATTTTTTATCTTAATAACTTGTATGGCTGATCCGTAATGTTCAATACCTGAATTCTCCAGGCATTTGAAGCATTTACTTCATCTTTGGCTTTCAAAAGTTACTTTTACCCCCTGTTATCAGTCAATGTTTCGTTTAATAGCTAGAATCATTTTACGAAATCGTTATGCACTGCTTGTGGTCATGGTGCTGTTAACGGCTTTTTTCGGATACCAAGCTTCTCATATCAGCCTGAGTTATGAGTTTGCGAAATCATTACCAACAGATGACCCTGACTACATTGCCTATGAAAAGTTTAAAAAGACTTTTGGAGAAGATGGCAGTGTTATGGTGATTGGTATAAAGGATAGCCAATTTTTTACACCTGACCGCTTTAATGAGTGGTATCGGCTTGGGAAACGGATTAAAGAGATTGATGGTATTGAAGCAGTTATTAGTGTAGCTGCCGTTTATAATATTCACAAAAATGAAGATGCAAAAAAATTTGAAATCCAGCCGCTGGTTAATAAGGAAGTAACCTCTCAGCAGGAATTAGACAGCATTCGATCTGTCATAAATAACCTGCCATTTTACAATGGCTTTATTATAAATAAGGAAACGCAAGCTACCCTGATGGCCGTTACTTTCGATAAGAATAAGCTCAATACCCGAAGTCGGATCGGGATGGTGCAGGAAATTAAAGACCTCGCTTTTCAATACGGGCATGACTTCAAAACTGAAGTTCATATCTCAGGCCTGCCCTATATCCGGACTGTGATTACAGCTAAAGTTGCTTCTGAACTTAAGCTGTTTCTTGTTCTGGCATTATTGGTCTGTGCAGCTATTCTATTTGCTTATTTCAGAAGTTTCAGAGTAGTTATTTTTTCATTGCTGGTTGTCTTAACGGCTGTTATCTGGTCAGTAGGTGTTATCGTTTTGTATGGTTATAAGATTACCATTCTGACGGGTTTAATTCCATCATTGATTATTGTGATTGGAATTCCTAACAGTATTCTGCAACTAAATAAATATCATACTGAATATGCCAGGCACGGGAATAAGATAAAAGCCTTACAACAGATGGTTCAGCGGATAGGATTTACCACGTTCCTGGCTAATTTGTGTACGACCATTGGTTTTGGTGTTTTTTACTTTACTCACAGTACTATTCTCATGGAGTTTGGTTTGGTAGCTGCAACGAATATTATGCTAACCTACCTTATTTCACTAATTCTGATTCCGGTTATTTTCAGTTTTCTGGCAGCTCCTGATGCAAAACATACAGGACATCTTGAAGCAAAAAGGATATCAGCCATTTTAAGTTCTATTGACCGGATTATTCATTCCAAAACCCGCTTGATTTTTGGGACTGTAACAGTTCTGCTGATTATTGCTGCAATTGGAATCTCAAGAATTAAAACGGTAGGATATGTGGTTGATGATTTACCTAAAGAAGACCCGGTATATGTTGACCTGAAGTTTTTTGAACACCATTTTCATGGAGTACTTCCCATGGAAGTTATGATTGATACAAAAGTTAAAGGAGGAGCATTAAAGCACAGGAATCTGCAGAAGCTGAGCAAACTGACAAAACTTTTCCAGTCTTATGATGAGTTTGCAAAACCATTAAGTATAGCTGACGGAATGAAATTCATTAATCAGGCTTACCATGATGGCAATCCGAAATATTATATTTTACCAACCGCAATGGATCTTGGTAACCTCAGTAATTATATAGGCGATTCACGCCAGCGGACTGAAATGTTCCGTTCATTTCTTGACAGCAACCGGCAAGTGACGCGGTTTAGTGCTCAGGTTGCTGACATTGGCTCACAAAAGATGGACGTACTGTTAAATGAACTTCGACCTCGTATTGACTCCATATTTCCACAAAAGGACTTTAACACAGTTTTAACCGGTAACAGCCTGATTTTCCTTAAAAGCAACGGTTTCTTGGTAAAACACCTTATTAAGAGCGTTGCATTAGCTATTTTTCTGATTACAATTGTTATGTTTTCTTTATTTATGTCAACCAGAATGATTGCATTGAGTATTCTCCCAAGCATCATTCCTTTAACAATTACAGCCGGAATAATGGGATTTGCCGGAGTACCGCTAAAGCCATCAACAATTTTGATATTCAGCATTGCGTTTGGAATTTCTGCTGATGGGACCATTTACTTTCTGACCAAGTACCGGCAGGAAATGAAGCAGCGATACATGACAATCTCCAAGGCAGTATCAATTACCATTAAAGAAACAGGCGTAAGTATTGTTTATGCTGCAACCATTCTCTTTTGCGGATTTTTTATTTTCAATGCGTCCGAATTTGGAGGGACAGCAGCCCTAGGAAAACTCCTGTCGGTCACTTTATTGGTTGCCATGTCTTCAAATCTTATTCTCTTACCGGCATTTTTGGTTACCCTTGAGCGCAGAATGACTACGCGTGCTTTCCTGGAAGAACCGCTGGTGCAGTTCATGGATGAAGATGAAGATATTGAATTACAGCAGCTGGATATCAACCAGCAGAATAATCAGAAGAATTCGGGTATCAAAACCCTTTAATCATTAAAGCCATTAAACCAATTACAATCATGAAAGGAATCATTCTGGCAGGAGGCTCTGGAACTAGATTACATCCGCTGACCATTGCCGTAAGTAAACAGCTTATGCCGGTTTATGACAAACCGATGATTTATTACCCGCTGAGTATTTTAATGATGGCTGGAATAAGAGAAATTCTGGTGATTTCAACTCCTCAGGATTTGCCCGGGTTTATTCGTTTACTGGGTGATGGGAGCCAGCTTGGTTGTCATTTTCAGTTTGCTGAGCAACCGATTCCAAACGGACTTGCACAGGCTTTTGTTATTGGTGAGCAGTTTATCGGGAAAGAAAAGGCCGGCCTGATTCTGGGTGATAACATTTTTTATGGAACCGGTATTCAGCTCTTGTTGCAACAAAATATTGATCCTGACGGGGGTGTTGTTTTTGCCTATCATGTTGCTGACCCTGAACGGTATGGTGTTGTAGAATTTGACAAAAACAAAAAAGTAATTTCAATTGAGGAAAAACCCATGAAGCCAAAGTCCAATTATGCCGTTCCCGGACTTTACTTTTATGATAACCGTGTGGTAGAAATTGCTAAAAATCTAAAGCCCAGTGCCCGGGGTGAATATGAAATTACTGATGTAAATAAAGAGTATCTCAAACAGGGAAAGCTGAAAGTGGGAATTCTGGGACGCGGGACTGCCTGGCTTGATACCGGAACTTTTACTTCGCTAATGCAGGCAGCTCAGTTTGTCCAGGTAATTGAGGAAAGACAAGCATTGAAAATCGGATGTATTGAAGAGGTTGCTTACCGGATGGGCTTTATCAATCTTGAACAATTGCATCGGCTTGGAACCGGTTTGGTAAAAAGCGGATACGGAGAATACTTATTAAAAATAACAGAATAAAATATATACTATGCCAAGAAAAAATATACTGGTAACCGGTGGGTTAGGATTTATCGGCAGTAACCTGGCCCGTAAGCTGGCCGAAAAGGAAGATAATTATGTGGTAATTGCAGATAACATGCAGACCGGAAGCTATAAAAATCTTCCTGTATCAAGGTATAATAACATAAAGCATATTAAATCAGACACAAATTTCTTTAAAGATATTTCGAGTATTTTCTATGCTTATAAGATTGATTATGTATTTCATTATGCAGCAATGGTGGGAGTTAAACGAACCCTCGAAAACCCGGTTGCTGTGCTACGCGACCTGGAAGGAATCAGGAACATTCTGATGTTATCAAAAAATACAGCTGTTAAACGGGTTTTCTTTTCATCTTCCTCAGAGGTTTATGGTGAACCTGTTGAGTTTCCTCAGAATGAATATACAACTCCACTGAATTCACGATTGCCGTATGCGATTGTAAAAAATGTTGGTGAAGCCTATTTGCGTTCTTATAAGCAGGAATACGATTTGGATTTTACTATTTTCCGGTTTTTCAACACATACGGACCCAATCAAAGTGAAGATTTCGTAATGTCACGTTTTATAAAAGCAGCAGTAAAAAATGAAAACCTGACTGTTTACGGAGATGGCAGCCAGACCCGAACGTTCTGCTTTGTTGAGGATAATGCAGATGCCTGCCTGAATGCTTTTTATAAAAATAAATTTGTGAATGACGTGGTGAATATCGGAACTGATTTTGAGATTTCAATGCTCAACCTGGCTAAAAAGATTATTAAAATTTCAGGATCAAAATCTAAAATTGTTCATCTCCCTCCCTTAAAGGAAGGTGATATGACCAGGCGTTGTCCGGATGTATCGAATATGAAAAAACTGCTGGGTCGTAAAATGGTTAGCATTGATGATGGCATAAAAATCCTTGTTAAAGAATTCCGAAAAAAACTTTAATGAATTCAATAACTGAACTGCAGCAGCTGATTGAAGGAAAGATTGGTGAGTTGAATCTAGGGGTTTATCCACCGGAACTCTACGATCCGGCTCACTATGTTTTAAATATGGGGGGCAAACGAATGCGGCCACTGCTAATGGTATTAACAACTGAAATGTGTAATGGAAACATTGCACATGCACTGGAACCGGCAATCGGGTTTGAACTGTTTCATAATTTTACTCTGATGCATGACGATATCATGGATAAGGCTCCCCTGAGAAGAGGGAAACCCACTGTCCATGAAAAATGGAATATGCCAACGGCTATACTGGCCGGGGATGCCCTGTTCGTAAAATCGGTTCAGTTTGTCAGAAAATGTGAAAATAACCAGGACAAAATCATGGATGTCTTTCTGAGGAATGCTCTATTGGTGTGTGAAGGCCAGCAGTTAGATATGGATTTTGAATCCGGAATGGATGTTTCAATTCACGATTACCTTGACATGATTAGCCGGAAAACAGCTGCCTTACCGGGTGCCTGCATGCAGGCCGGAGCCCTGGCAGCAGGGGCTGATGATGAAACAGCCATGCTGTTATATGAAACAGGAAAAAATATCGGGATAGCCTTTCAACTGAAAGATGACTTGCTTGATGCTTATGGTGACAGCCATAAGTTTGGTAAACAGCAGGGTGGAGATATTCTGGCAAATAAGAAAACATTTCTCTTCTTGAAATCAATTGAATTACTAAGCGCCCCAGATGCAGATCAATTAAAATCAATATTCAGGCTTCCTTCTGCAGGAACAGCAAAAGTTCAGCAAGTAATCAAGTTATTTGATAAAGCAGGAGTCAAACATGAAACTGAACTACTGATGCAGGAATATTACAGCAAAGCTCTGGATTGCCTTAGGCAAACCGGAATTGATCCGGGACAGACAAAATTTATTGAGAAACTATTTGCTCAGCTCATGCAAAGAGAAACCTGAAATAAATTTGTTGATCTTATTTTCTTCTGATCTGACTGGTCGTAAATGAAATGATGTCTGTCCATTCATCAATTTGTTTTGAAGTTGACTTCCCAGCACCATGTCCGGCACTTTTTTCAATCCGGATTAACTGTGGATTTTTCCCGCCATCCAATGCCTGAAGCATTGCTGCAAATTTGAATGAATGAGCAGGCACAACCCGGTCATCATGATCTGCTGTAGTTATCAATGTTGCCGGATAGTTGATACCCTGGTTGATTTTATGATAAGGTGAGTAGCTTAACAGGTATTTGATCATTTTGCTGTCATCACTTGTTCCATAATCGGATGCCCATGCCCAGCCGATGGTAAATTTCTGATAGCGCAGCATATCCAAAACACCAACACCCGGAAGGGCAACTTGAAATAAGTCAGGCCGCTGAGTCATACAGGCACCTACAAGTAATCCGCCATTTGAACGACCATGAATGGCAATGTACTTATTATCGGTAAACCGGTTTGAAATCAGAAATTCAGCAGCACTGATAAAATCATTAAATACATTTTGTTTATTTTCTTTTGTTCCGGCTTTATGCCACTTTTCACCAAACTCTCCACCACCTCTTAAATTTGGCATTGCATAAATAAATCCACGCTCAAGCAAAACCAATCGCCAAGGTGAAAAATTAGGAGTCAGGCTGATATTGAATCCGCCATAACCGTACAAGAAAACCGGATTCGTACCATTGCGATGAATCCCTTTCTTGTAAACTAAAAACATCGGAACAGATGTCCCGCAATAACTTTTATACCAGACTTGCGAAGTCTCATACTGGTCGAAATCAAAATTCAATTTTGGCCGGTAGAATTCAGTTGACTTTTTACTGGCAATATCATAACGGTAAATTACAGAAGGATAAGTGAAAGAGGAAACTGAGAAAAAGAAAAAATTATCTTCCGGATGTCCAGTAATACTTTCAATCGAAGCCAGAACAGGGGGATGAATAGTATCCTGTTTAATTCCGGATCGGTTAAAAACCACAAGATAGTTTGTGGCATTGTGCATATAGCGGGCAACCAGCATTCTCCCGGTAAGGGTTACACTTTCCAGAACAGATGAAGAATCTTCAGGAATCAGATCTGTTTGGATTTGTGGATTCTCAGGATTGATCCGGATTAATTTCCGATTGGGTGCACCCTCATTGGTCAGAACAAGTAAATCAGTTCCATCATTATCAATCACAGTTCTGTCAAAATCATATCCTGAGAATAACTGAATGTAATTGCTGCCAGGGTCAGTTAGTTTTGTTACAACCAGCTCATTTCCGCTGGTACTGATTGAACTGCTGATTATTAAATACGTTTCGTCATAAGTAACCTGAGCACCAAATATTTTCTGAGGATTCTTTGTGTCTTCATAAATAAGCTTGTCCACATGCTGAGGGGTTCCTGCTTTATGGTAATAAATTTTCTGGAATTCATTTTTCTTTTTAAGCTTATCTCCAAGTGAAGGTTGGTCGTAGCGGCTGTAATAGAACCCGTCTTTATACCAGGCCATGCCTGAGAATTTAACCCAGTGCAGGGTATCATCAAGTACTTTATTTGTACTCATATCGCGTATGATAAAATCATTCCAGTCACTTCCGGCTCTGGATATTCCATAGGAAAAATAACGGCTGTCTTTGTGCATTGCAAGTGAAGTCAGTGAAGTAGTGCCATCCGGTGAAAGAGAATTAGGGTCAATAAATATGACAGATTTAGCTGAGAGCGAAGTCATCAGATTTAAAACATTCTGATTTTGCATTCCTTCATTACTGTAGAAGAAATAATATTTTCCCATCCGGAAGGGTGAACTCTGGCGCGGATAATTCCACAGTTCAGTTAGCCTAGATCTGATTTGCTCCCGGTCGGGTATGGAACGGAGAATGCTTTCAGTAAATGCATTTTCCTGATCGACCCATTTTTTAGTTGCTTCCGAGCGATCGTCTTCAAGCCATCGGTATGGGTCTTCAACCGGTATACCAAAGTAATGATCTGTAATGGTGTCTTTATGCGCTAGCGGATATTGATATTTCTTCTGAATAGTAGCCTGACCGTTGGGTTGCTGAGCGTTAGTTTGCATAGAAATAAATAACAGGAGGAGGATAAAGGTGTTTAGTTTCATTATTTTATTAATTGAATGATTCAAACATAACGAAATTCATGGATCAGGCCGTAATTATTTTTAATAACGGTATTAGAATCAGAAAAGCAGTCTTTCAAGATAATAAAACCATTTACCCTGAAGAAGCCTTGAACCCGGATCAGTTCCGCTCTGGTAGCCTTTAAGTGTGTATTCTGAAATCAGCGGGTAGGTAGCTGAATACAGAAAAACCGGTTTTACTCTTGCAATCAGGTAAAGCAGCCGTGCCATTATTCCACCAAAAAGCAAACCACCTATGGCTCCAATCAGAGGATGAACCCGAATTATCATACAAAGAACAATCCCCCAGATCATCATGACAATTTTAAGCCACTTTCCAATCCGGTGATATATCATGGCATAGTAACTTCTAGGTACCAGAACAGTATGGCTTAAGGTTCTCATCAGCCTTATCTTTTCTCCCCCGGAAGAGGCTTTGTAATACAAAGGATAGCGATATGGCTTGCCGTCTGCCTTATGACCCTTACAGTAAAAACACATATTATCTCTTACCCGAATTTTCAGTTCATCAGTGAAGTAGGTTTTATTATCAATACGGATTGACGCTTTACCAATTACCAACAAATCTGCTGTTAAAGGGCATACAATATAGGTAAGCGTTGTTTCTTTGATTTCAATTCCTCCCGAAACAACTTTCCGGAAGCTTACAAAGGGGATACCGGTAACAAAAAAATCCTTGAAGTCAGGTTTCCTAAAAAACCGGCCATCACCGGTATATCGGAATGAAATTCTTAACTCAGAAAAACATACCACTTCAGTTTGGTCTGATGTAATTGTGAATGAATGGATAAAATCTTCAGGAGGATCAATAAGAGGCGATTTTCTGTCGTATGCATTTCGCCTGACCGGATCGGCTAAGGTTTCATAGGCATCTTTGATTTCAAGAAAGAGACGGGTTGATTCATCATTATGGCTTAAGATATCGGGATGATAAATTAATGCCAGTTTCCGGTATGCCCGCTTAATCTCATCTGCAGTGGCATCCGGGCTGATTTTCAAAATGTCATATAAGGTAACAGGCATCAAGCAAATATAAAACCAGACAGCAGAGCGGAGTTTCCACATTCGGGTTTTAAAACTTACTTTCGTAAGCTGCTCAAGAATCCTTTACTCAGTGGATACGTAATTATTTTTACAACCGGTAAGCTATGCGAAAACAGATTTTAGACCGTTGGATTTATGCATTCGCATTTCAATTGGTTGTGATGCACCTGAAGAAGAATCAGGTACTGATGGCCTATTGGTTAATCCTTTTCGGATTTACAGGTGGATGGCTTGCGAATAAATTTGGGATTCAATATCTGTTTCTCGACCCCGAATATATGGGTCAGGTCGGTCCTAAGTCTTTCCTGATTATGGGGCTGGCAACAGGAGCTTTCATTATGGCTTTTAATATTTCAGGCTTTATCCTTAATAGCTTCAGATTCCCGTTTCTCGCATCGCTGTCAAAAACATTTCAGAAATGGGTATTGAATAATTTTATTATTCCTTCGTCCTTTCTGCTGTTCTATATCATCTGCATTTTTCGTTTTCAGTATTACAATCAATTAATCGCACCCAGTGAGATTATTTTGAATATTAGTTTCTTTCTGTTGGGTGTTGCTGTGATTGTTTACTCAACATGGAAATATTTTCTGATAACAAATAAGGATATCTATAAGCTTTTCGGAGTTGAGGATTCTGAAAAAAAAGCTTACTCTGACAATTCAACATTTGGCAAGAGAAGGAAAGGTAAGGATACCCGTCAGTGGCGGGTTGAAACGTATCTGACAATCCCCCTTAAGACTAATCTGGTACGCGATACATCGCACTACAAACCCTACATGCTGCAGTCTGTTCTTAAGCAAAATCACATCAATGCAGCTGTAGTTGAATTATTGATTTTCCTGTTATTTATAGGATTGGGAATTTTTCGTGATTATGAATTATTCAGAATTCCGGCAGGTGCCAGTATTCTTCTTTTGTTCACGGTTATTATCATGCTGTCAGGGGTATTCCGTTACTGGCTTCGGGCCTGGGCAAACACCGCTATTGTGGTTGTATTCCTCTTGCTGAATTATTTGTCGCAATTTGATTTTATCAACCCTTCAAATAAAGCTTACGGATTGAATTACCGGAAGGAGAAGCCGGTCTATTCAATTCCTGAAATTGAAAAGTTTTATACCGATGAAGTTTTTGATCAGGACAAAGCACAAACGCTGGCAATACTTGAGAAATGGAAAATCAGCAATCAACAGCCAGGCGGAGCCAAACCTAAAATGATTTTGATGAGTATCAGCGGAGGAGGAATCCGATCAACACTTTTTTCGTTTTCAGTCATGATGGCCATTGATAGCATTTCAAACGGTAAACTGATGCCATTAACGACCTTGATTACAGGTTCGTCAGGCGGACTGATCGGAGCTGCCTATTACCGGTCGCTTTATCTGGAAAATGGTCAGAAATCATTTGCCCGTAATCCGGAAGCAACCCAATACCGGAAAAATACAGCAAAAGATATTCTTAATGCCGTGTCGTTTAGTTTTGTGGTTAATGATCTATTCCTGAATCTCCAGACATTCAGCGACAGTACCGGGCGGTATGTTAAGGACAGAGCCTATGCTTTTGAGCAGCAGTTAATTGAAAATACCAATTCACTATTAGACAGAAGCATGTCCGACTTCAGCTATCCTGAAGCTCAGGCAATGATTCCTATGATGGTTATTTCACCAACCATTATTAATGACGGAAGAGTGTTTCTGATTTCCTCAACTCCGGTATCTTACCTGTTACAACATTATTCAGTTACAAATAATAAGTTTAAAGCGATTCCGGATGGTATTGAGTTGAATCACTTTTTTGCAAACCAGCATCCCGGTGAGTTGCGACTTACCAGTGCACTCCGACTGAATGCGACTTTTCCGTATGTATTACCTGCAGCCAGTTTGCCAACCAACCCACCGGTTGAAGTCATGGATGCAGGAATCAGGGATAATTACGGAATCGTTAATTCGGTAAGATTTCTATATTGTTTCCGTGATTGGATTGCTGAAAATACAAGTGGAGTTATCCTGCTTCAAATCCGGGATATCTACAAACGCAGCCCGGTTGACTTCAGTGCCACTAATACGTTCTGGAGTAAACTCACCTCTCCATTAAAAAATGCAACTGGAAATTTTATTTTGATGCAGGATTATCAGAATGATGAACTGTTAATTCAAACTCAGGCCTGGTTTAAAGGCAATTTGAAGTTTATTCTCTTTGAAATGCCAAAAACAGAAGAAAAGGTATCGCTGAGCCTTCACCTGACAAATAAAGAAAAAAACTATGTTCTTGATTGCGCTTACAATGAAGCCAATAAAAAAAGCTATCAGGAAATTCGAAAAGAGTTAGTACCATAACAGATCTGCTATTATATTTTGAATAATTAAAAATAAAGAAACAAGCTGATTTTAAAATCAGGCAGGAATCGACCCTAAGTCACGATTTTGAGTAAATATATGCTGACTGGTTTTTTTCTGTTTTCTTTGGGCAGCAATTAGATTCAGCTAAATTTGATTATTATACAGTTTAATTTCTTATGAAAAGACAGGTTACCACGCTCAGCCAGTTTATCATTGAACGCCAGGCAGATTTTCCCTATGCAAAGGGGGAACTTTCAAGACTATTACTCGATATTGGAATTGCAGCCAAGGTTGTAAATCGAGAAGTGAATAAAGCAGGGTTGGTTGATATACTGGGTGAAGCAGGAAACATTAATATTCAGGGAGAGCAGGTTAAAAAACTGGATGTATTTGCTAATGAGCAATTTATTATTGCTTTGGGATCGGGTGGTGAAACCTGTGCTGTGGCTTCAGAAGAAAATGAAGACCTGGTTCCGATTGAAACACTAGTTTCAAAAAATGCCAAGTATCTTGTTTGTATTGATCCGCTTGACGGCTCTTCAAACATTGATGTGAATGTATCCATTGGAACTATCTTCTCAATATACCGGAGAAAAAGTGAAGAATCTACGAGCATCTTAAGTGAGTTTTTACAAAAAGGTACTCAACAGGTAGCAGCTGGTTATGTGATTTACGGATCATCAACCATGCTTGTTTATACAACCGGAAAAGGGGTGAATGGTTTTACGTTAGATCCTTCAATCGGAGAATTCTGTCTTTCGCATCCGGATATTAAAACCCCGGAAACAGGAAATATTTATTCGGTAAATGAAGGAAACTATATGCACTTAACTGAAGGGGTGAAAGCCTACCTGCGATGGTGTAAAGAATCAGACAAGGATACAAAACGTCCGTACACAGCACGGTATATTGGTTCTTTAGTGGCTGACTTTCACCGCAACCTGCTGAAAGGGGGAATTTATATTTATCCGGCAACAGTAACTGCTCCAAATGGTAAACTGCGGCTTCTTTATGAATGTAATCCGCTGGCCTGGATTGCAGAGCAGGCTGGAGGTCAAGCCTCTGATGGGAGAAACAGAATCCTGGATATCAAACCTGAATCCCTACATCAAAGAACTCCATTGTTTATCGGCTCTCCCGAAATGGTTACAATGGCCGTTGAATTTAATCTGAAGAATCAGTAGGCAGGTTATTTCTCTAACTTCTCACGAGGGCATACCGAGTTAATCAGGATATCTTTAAATTGCCATACTTCTGCATTTTCACAGTACATCCTTAAAAAATCTCTGTCCATTTCATATAACTCCTTATTTTGCCTTCTCGCATTACAATATCCTCCAATCCATTTTCCGTCTTTGTCTTTATCGCTACTTTTAACCTGCCAGTAGCCCAGGTTCTGAGTATAAAACTTCAAATAAGTGTTTTCATCACAAAATACTTTGAATTTCATCATTTCGCTAACCGCCTCTGCTTTTGAATTACAAAATGAACTGATGCGGATGACAACATAATTTCCAGAAAGTTCCTTATCAGGGTATCCTTCTGATGGGTTAACCGGCTGAGCCTGAGCCAATAACATAGGGAAGGAGAATAACAGAAAGCAAAATCTTTTCATGATCGAATTCTTGGTTTAAGTTCCAAAAATAAAAATCCGAAGTTGTATGCTAAATTTTAGCATGAAATTTTAAAACGGTCTTAATTTCCTATATTCGCACGCTTAAATAAAATAAACGCATGATTATAGTTCCTGTTAAAGAAGAATCAATTGATAAAGCACTTCGTAAATTCAAAAAGAAATTCGAAAAAACCGGAATGGTTCGCCAGTTAAGGGCAAGACAAGGTTATGAGAAGAAATCAGTTGCCCGTAGAAATACCATTAAGCGTGCCGTCTTCAGAAACAAAATGCAACAGGAAGGCCTGAACTCAATTTAGAATTTTAAAGGTTAATAGTAAAATAGAAAGCCGGGGTTAATTTCCGGCTTTTATTGTTTATACGGGATTGAATCGGTTTAACAGAATTCTTTATAAGCAGCTGAAAGATTATCTGCAATCATATCAGCCGAAAATCCTTCTATATTGTGGCGTTCAACAAAATGAACCAGTTTGCCGTCTTTAAATAATGCAAAACTGGGAGATGACGGAGGATATGGCATCGTAAACTGGCGTGCTGCCTGGGTTGCTTCTAAATCCTGACCGGCAAAAACAGTCAGAAGATGGTCAGGCTTTTTACCACCTTTATTCAGCGATAGTTTGATTGCCGGACGGGCAACACCAGCTGCACATCCGCATACAGAGTTAAATACTAAAAGGGCTGTTCCTTTTTTATCTCTTAATGCTGATTCTACGTCCTGTTTATTATGAAGTTCAGTAAAACCAGCTTCTACTAATTCAGCCCGCATGGGAGCACATAATTGTTCTGGATATGGCATAGTACTATAATTTTGAATGAGTTTGCAAATTTACTTACAAAACAACATTTGTTCTGTTTAGTTTGAAATTTTGTTGAATTCCGTGGTTAGAATGGGTATAAAGGGTTAAGTTTAGTAATGCAAAGGTTAATTTTCTTACATCTTCCGGAAATTTCAGATTTAAACTTGGCACTAAAAATGAAATAACCTGGCTGAACACGAAATTGCTACAATTGAAATGACAACTCAGACAGTTACTACTGAAAAACAGGCTACCATTTTCCCGGTTATTAAGCTTGATTACAACTTCAGGATGATTGATTCCAACGAAGCCGGCAAACCTTTACTTTGTTCCTGGAATTGCTCGGTTAACAGTAAGATTCCTATCAGTATCCTTGAAAGATATCCTGAAATTCATACTGCCATTAAAGAAAACACAATGCCGGATATCAGCATTGAAATGGATGGAACTGCTATTAAATGTACGGTTGTTCCATTTCCTGAGGCAAACTATATCGGTATTTATGCCTATATGATTGAGTACACCGAAAAAACAAAAGAGAAAGTTACGCTTACCAAGCTTAACTAAAAAAATAAGGTTTCATGGTTTGGTTTGGTTACGTCCCTTCCCCCTTGGGGAAGGGCGTAATTTTTATAATTATGATAACTTTTTATCACCGGCAATCGTATCAATGGAACTAATTCGTTATTGCCTATGGAACAAGTTCGGACACTAACCCGAAACTCAAAGGGAAATCATTTCCGTTTTCAGAGAGTTATGCTGATTGATGATAATGAAATTGAGAATTTTGTAAATAAGAAGCTGATTGAAACAACCGGTTTTGCAGCTTCTATTCAATGCTGTCTGGAAGCTGAAGAAGCGCTGGAGTTGATTTCTAAAATGAAAACAGAGAAATTACCAGAACTGATTTTCCTGGATATCAAAATGCCCGGAATGGATGGTTTTGAGTTCCTGGACCGTTATGCCCAGCTTGCTGATGAAATTCATGAGCGGATTAAGATTGTAATGTTATCAACTTCCGAAAGTTTTAAAGATCTTAACCGGGCTAATAAAAATAAATTTGTGTTCAGATTTTTGAACAAACCTTTACTTCAGGCTGCACTCGATGCAATTGTGCTGTAGTTAGTCACGTTTCTGCTTAAAAAAATTAGTCAGTAACAAGCTGCAATCTTTTTCAAGTACTCCTCTGCTGAGAATTGTTTTCGGTTGTAAAACAGCTGATGCTATTTTGCTAAACCCTTTCTTTGGATCACTGCTACCATAAACAAGCCTTCCGATTTGTGCCCAGGCCAGTGCTCCTGCACACATGATGCAGGGTTCCAGGGTTACATAAATCGTGCAGTCATTCAGGTATTTTGAATTTAGAAAATTGCTGGCAGAAGTGAGAACAATCATTTCTGCATGAGCTGAAACATCATTCAGTTTTTCAGTCATATTGTGTGCCCGTGCAATGATGAGCTGGTTACACACAACAACCGCACCAACCGGAATTTCATCTTCTTTAAAAGCTTGCCTGGCTTCAGTAAGTGCAGCCTGCATGAAATATTCATCATCAAAAGTTATCATTTTTCAAACCGGAAACAGAGGTACGAAATTTTTTTTCCTTCACTTCGAAAAACTTTTTCATAAGTTGTACAAATACTCAGGTCTTCAGGAACAGCAGGTTCTGAATCAACATCAAAAGTATGAAAGAGAAGCTTCCCCGGCTGATCTTTGAGTGTTTCAAGCGTATAGTTGAATAGTTCAATACTGTCAGTTTTTAAGTGAAGCAGCCCTCCTGATTTCAAAAGGTTACTAAACCGGCTGAGCATAGCCCGCGAAGTAAGTCTTCTGTTCTCACGGCTTTGCCGGGGTTGCGGATCTGGAAAAGTCAACCAGATTTCTGTTAATTCATTAGAGGAAAAAATTTTTTCTATCAGTTCAAGCCTTAACCGGAGAAAGGCTGCATTCGATATCTTCTCATCTGCAACAGTCTTTGCTCCTTTCCATATCCGTGCACCTTTTATATCAATACCAATAAAATTTTTTTCCGGATATTTCTTAGCCAGAGCAACGGTATATTCTCCTTTTCCACACCCTGCCTCAACAACGATTGGGTTTCTGTTCCTGAAAATAGCTTCATGCCATTTACCTTTCAGATCATTGTCTGGAGAATAAAAATCAATCTCAGGCTGGAATACATGAAGCATCGTTTTCAGATCTTCCCAGCGTCTTAGTTTGTATTTCCCCATCCGGTTGCAAAAATAGGCTAGCAATCACCTTAATAGTAAAATCTGAACAGGTGAAGCTATTTTTGCCTTGCCGTGCAGAAAACAAAAGTGTTATACTGTGTTTTAAACTGGGGACTGGGTCATGCAACCCGTTCGATTCCGGTAATTAACGAATTGATGAACCAGGGGGCTGAGGTGATAATTGCCTCTGATGGAGAAGCATTATCTTTTCTGAGTAACCGGTTTCCGCAACTTCAGGCAGCAGTTCTGCCATCCTATAATATAAGGTATGCCTCTTCCAGTATGGTTTTGGAGATGATTCGTTCTTTACCTAAAATTCTTAATACAATTCGGAAAGAAAAATTAGTTACAGAAAAGATCATTGCCGAATACGAGATCAACAGGATTATATCGGATAACCGATACGGTTGCTATCATCCATCAGTCTATTCGGCTTTTATTACTCATCAGATTGCACTAAGGGGGCCTGCTGGATTGAAATGGTCTGAGCCGTTGTTGTTTTTACTTCATAAAAGACGGATTCAAAAATTCAGAGAATGCTGGATACCCGACTTTGAGGGTGATAGCAATCTCTCAGGCAGGTTATCACACGGGCATCATCTAAGTGCAGCCAGTTATATCGGCTTATTAAGTCATCTCGAATTACCTGATCAGACGGTTGACAAAAGCATACCATTACTTGTTATCTGTTCGGGTCCTGAACCAGCCCGGACACGGTTCGAAAAAAAACTTTCAGACGAACTGAGAAAATCAACAGTCAATGCAGTACTTGTAAGGGGATCTCTTAAGCCTTCAGAAACGAATCATCCTGAAAATGTTCAGGTTATTGATATGTGCCGGAGTAAAGAACTTGCCTCGCTGATTAAGCGATCTGACATGATTGTTAGCCGAAGCGGCTATTCTACCATTATGGATTTGGTTAAATTGAATAAAAAAGCTGTATTCATTCCAACTCCGGGCCAAACCGAACAAGAATATCTGGCTGCTTATCATCTTGCTAAAGGCAATTTTTATTCTGTTCCTGAAAGGAAATTCTCGCTGTCAGCAGCTCTGAAAAACGGATCTGCATTCACACCTTTTAAAATGAATGATAACAATCTGCTTACTGAAAAAATTAAAGCTTTTCTGCAATAGCAACAAATGATTTCAGTCGCAGCCGGCAGATTATTTTTTAACCATTCCGGTCCCATGCAGGTTTGAATAGAGGTACAACGGATGAAAGAGGGTGTTGCCGGTTCGAATCAGCTTCTATGGATGCTGATTGAAGGGGATAATAATTATCATAACCACACTCACTTACCCAGGACGCAAAGAGGTTTAAAGTTTTATTATCCTGAAAAATACTTGTTTTGCAGTATGGCAATTCTCATCAACATAAAACTCCTGAGAAGCAGGAGTCTGTTTTCATTGCTGTTAATGACAGCTGTGCTTTTAATAGCATGTAAATCTGAGCGGGATAAAATTGCTGATCAGATCAGTGAACTAGAACAGGAATTAAGGGCAGACAGCCTGGCAATCATCAATGAAGGAAAGGCCAGGGAACTGATTGGAATGTATTCAGGCTTTGCTGATACCTACAGGGATGATACCCTGTCAGCTGAGTATCTTTTCAGAGCCGGAGAAATTTCAAGTGGAATAGGAGATTACTTTCAGGCAATTCAGTTTTATAAACAATGCTCAGAAAAGGTATATTATTCAAAGCGTTCCGTAGCTTTCTTTCTGATGGGATTTATTTACGAGAACTACCTGGACGATACAGGAAATGCCAAGCGTATTTATGAAACATTTCTCCAGAAGTTTCCAGGAGATAAGTTGGAGAAAGATGTCCGTTTTTCTTTAGAACACCTCGGAAAATCGCCAGAAGAACTGATTAAGCAATTTGAACAAAATCTTTCCGATTCTACAGAATTGGCCGGATGAAAATTCAGAAACAAACCAAAAAAGAGAAGTTCGCCCGGCAGGATGCACTTCGGGAACAACAGGAACTTGAAAAAAAGAAGCTTTTTTCTTCTAGGAAGCTGACAGTTATTCTTTCTGTTATCTGTGCAGCAGCAGGTTTCTTACTTTATCTCAATACTGTCAATTATGATTATGCACTGGATGACTTTTCAGTCATTAAAGACAACCGGCTTACCCGCCAGGGTTGGAATGCCTTCCCTGAAGCTATCTCAAAAAGCTACCGCTATGGCTATTATTTTTTGAATGATGAACTCTACCGGCCGGTAGTGAAAGCACTTTTTGCCGTTCAGTGGGCAATTGCTCCCAATCAGCCTGCACTCGGTCACTGGACCAACGTGCTGTTTTATGCGCTTACTGGTTTCCTACTAGTTTTTGTTCTTCAATTATATTTTAAAAACCAGTTGTTGTCATTTGTTACTGCGATGCTCTTTATAACGCATCCCGTACATACCGAGGTGGTAGCTAATATTAAAAGTATAGATGAGATACTCAGTTTCTTTTTTTTATTACTGGTATTCCTTTTTATTTACCGTAGAATTTATGAGCCGAAGATCTGGCATTTACCGGCAGCTGCACTTGCCTACCTGCTTTCACTTTTCTCGAAGGAGTCAGGAATTACCTTTATAGCAATCTTCCCGGTTACTATCTGGTTTTTTACGAATGCAAAAAGCTCATTGAATAGCCGGATCTCGTTAGTGTTGCTTGGTGTAGGAATTCTTTTCTTAATTATCCGGTTTAAAATTCTGGAAGGAAGTTTGAAATCAAATTTCTCGGTTGCTGACAATCTGTTGATGGCTGCTTCTAATCCGGTAGAAAGATTTGCAACAGCCGTATCAATTCTGGGCCGTTACTTGTGGGTCCTTGCTGTACCTTATCTGTTGGTTTTTGATGCGTCATATAATCAGATTCCACTTGTAGGACTGACTAGTCTCAGGTTCCTGATTCCGTTTCTAATCTATGCCGGGATTTTGACATTTGCTCTTCTAAGATGGAGAAAGAAGGAAGTCATTACTTACGGGATTCTGTTCTTTCTTATTTCACTGTCAATTTTTTCAAATATTTTTTTCACAATCGGAACTTCCTATGGAGAACGGTTATTATACATCCCGTCACTGGGTTATTGCATGGTACTGGCAGGTCTGATCTCATTCACCAACATCGGCAAAAATGTTCAGACTACATCGCTTAAGGATTTTATCCGGTCTGCTAAAATTCCGTTACTTATTACAATTGTTATTGCAGGTCTTTACAGTGTAAAAACGGTAACAAGGAACCCTGTCTGGAAAAATAACCATTCGTTATTTTCGCATGATGTAAACCTGTCTCCTAACAGTACCCGTGCTCACTACTACTGGGGTAATTACATGATTAAACCTGAAAATATCGGAGTTACTGATTCCCTTGGCACCATTGTAATCCTGGATTCGGCAATAACCGAAATGAATAAAGCCATCGTAATATTTCCGAGATTCTGTGATGTTTACAAACAACTGGGAGTTGCCTATGGAAAGAAAAAGAACATGAGGGCATCATTTGATTATTATAATAAGGCAATAGATTGTAACCCTACTGACCCTCCCTCTCACAGTAACATGGGTACAATTTATTTTGAACAGGGAAATTATGACCAGGCACTGAAAGCTTTCAAAAAGGCGGTTTCATTAGATCCGAATTATACGGAAGCACTGGCAAATCTTGGAAGTACTTATGGAGCAATGGGTGATTATGATAATGCATTGAAATATCTCCATCAATGTATACAATCAGACCCCAAATATGCTCAGGCTTATTTCTTTTTATCAATTACCTATGGGTTTAAGGGTGACAAGCTCAATGAACAACTCTATCTTCAGAAATACAAAGAATTAGGAGGAGACTGACATCTGGTTGATTACAGTCTGATTATATGGCAGGTATTTATATCCATATTCCGTTTTGCCGGCAGGCCTGTTTTTACTGTAACTTTCATTTTTCAACATCATTGAAGAATAAGGATAACTTTCTGCTTGCCTTAACCAAGGAGATTGAGCAAAAAAGGAATTTCTTCGGAGATGAAAAGATAACTACACTTTATTTTGGAGGTGGAACCCCGTCTGTTCTTTCAGCAGAAGAAATCAACTCGTTAACAAATCAGCTAAACAGGTATTTCAAGCTGGATGATGTGATTGAGTTTACTCTGGAGGCAAATCCTGAGGATTTAACAGCTGAGTATTTGCTGCAACTACGTCAAACACGTATTAACCGGCTGAGTATTGGGATTCAGTCTTTTTATGATGAGGATCTGGAGTATATGAATCGGATTCATAATGCGAAAACTGCAATTGAATCGGTAAACCGGGCAGCACAGGCTGGATTTACTAACCTAACTATTGATCTGATTTATGGAACTCCCGGACTAACTGATGAACGTTGGATTGAAAATATCAAAAGGGCATTTAGCCTTCCCATCCAGCACCTTTCTTGTTATGCGCTTACTATAGAAGAAAAAACAGCACTTGCTGCCCGGATCAGAAAAATGAAAGCAAAGCCTGTAAATGAAGAGCAAAGCGCCAGGCAGTTTGAAATTCTGATTAACGAAATCGGAAAAATGCAATGGGAACAGTATGAAATTTCAAATTTTGCCCGAAGAGAAGAATTTTATTCGGTTCATAACAGTAACTACTGGACAGGTGAGCCTTATCTGGGATTAGGACCGTCTGCTCATTCCTATAATAATAAGATCCGCTGGTTTAACCTTGCAAATAACAGTGAGTATATCCGCAGGCTGATGAAGAACGAAGAAGTAGCCCAGTCAGAGGTTCTTTCGGTTAATCAGCAATATAATGAGTATGTTATGACTGGATTAAGAACGAAATGGGGTGTTGAGCTGCAATTTGTTGCTGAACAGTTTGGTGCCTCTAAGCTTGAATATCTTGGATACGAACTTGCTCGGATAAATCCCGGACATTACACAATTGAAGATGGAATATTATTACTGACTAATTCCGGAAAATTGTTTGCTGATCATATTGCAGCCGCTTTGTTTGAGGTCTGACGGGAGCATTCACTAAAAGTTACTTTCTTGTCAGATAAAGTCAACAATCCGTTCAACTGGTCTTCCAATGATCGCTCTAGAGCCTTTAATTACTATAGGCCGTTCAATGAGTTCAGGATGCCGGTGAAGAATTTTAATCCATTGTTCTTCTGAAATTTTACAGCTTTTGTATTTGTCTTTGTACAGTTGTTCCTTTTTTCTGACCAGTTCTTCAGCTTTGATACCAAGCATTTTTAGAATGGAACGGATGTCATCCTCAGAAGGAACCTCTTTGAGGTATTCAACCATTTCAATGTTTTCTTTCGTTTTTTCTTTGATCAGATGTATTGCATTACGACAGGTTGAGCAGGTTGACTTATATAATATACGAATCATACTCAAAATTAAAACATACCGAGAAGAACTAATCGGGGATGTTAATTCTGTCACCCAGGAAATAGGGCTTTGTTTTCAGAATATAAATATCAAGAAAGACCTTTGTTCGTGCAAATACCTCTCTGAACTTTGTTTTAAATCCTGCTCCGTCATAAACATCTCCGGCATTAAATCCGATAGCATGAATTCCGAAATGCCACGCAATAAAAACAGCTCTCATATTGTGAAAATGCTGAGAAATGACTATAATGCTGTCCTGTCCGAAAATTTCCTTCGACCGGATAACTGAATCAAAGGTGCGGAAACCGGCATAGTCAGGAAAGATTACGCTGTCGGGAACTCCGATTGCATTTAATGCTTTCCGCATATCACGGGGTTCATTGTAGTTCTGATGGCGATTGTCTCCGCTTAAAATCAGATAATGAATTTTTCCCTGATGGTATAATTCGCCTGCAGCCCGGATCCGTGCTGAGAAGTAAGGATTCAACTTCCCTCTTGAAATATATTTACTTGTGCCGAGCAGCAATCCTGTTTTTCTTGTTGGGATTTCTGAAATATGATCAAAAAGTTTTCCTTTTGAAAAGCGGGTAATGATCACGTTGCAGGCAGTAATCAGAAAAATAACCGGTACAAAAATCAGCAGGATTAAACGGACTGTCTTTTTTAAAGTCATCAGAATTTAATAAGCCATTCGTTTTCAACATCCCAATTGGCCCTGATAGTAATTGGTTCCTTAAAGTAAACTACTGATTCAGGAAAAAGTTTGCTCAGATAGTGACCGGTATCCCATTTCCCATTTTGATTTTTATCGTTCACCGCTTTAAGTTTATAGGTTCCAGGCATTAAATAACGAAAATTAATAGCCGGAGTTACACCGGTCAATAGTGTATCACGTATTATCTGCTCCTGTTCATTAACTAGATAAATCAGTAAACTGGCTGCAGAAGGATTTTTAATCTGAGTTTCGAGTGAACCGGTTTCCTTTTCAGTCAGAGACTGAAAGGTAATAGTTAGGGTGTCATTGTAGCGGTTATAACAATCTTTCAGAGCATTTGGCAGCATGATGATCCTGTAATTTTTACCAGCCTGGAGCGGCAAACTCATTGTAATCCTTCTGGAGTCAGTTTCAATATTGAATTTACAGGTGATAACCGGAATAGAATCTTCGTAGATCTGGATGCGTGAAGTATCAATCTCACTGATTGGATGAGATGCCAGGAATTCCGGAGAAAAACCAGGCAAGAGTCTGGTATTGGCAGATGTCAGCATAAACGGAGCCAGGAAATGAGATGATTTTGCTTTGAAAAATGCAGGTTTGCGCAGTGATAAAAACACCGAATCAACAATCACATGGTTCTCTTGAAAGAAGAGATTCAACGAATCGGCCAGTGTATCTGCCAGGAAGATAATAAGGGAATCTTTCTTCTGATTAAAAAAGGTAAAGTAGTGGCCGGAGTCGCCCGAAGCTGGAATCAGCTTCACTTCTGAAACGTCTTTATTGAATGCAAGTTCAACTTTAACCGGTTCGGTTACTCTTGCATTTAGCAATCTTAAAGCTGAAGGCTGCTCTTTATACATGAATAATTCAACAGAAAGTGAATCACCGGCATTCAGAAGTTCATTGTGAAATGCAATTGACTCATCAGGTTGGTCAAACAGATAATTGTTATTTTTATCTAAGAGTGCAAACAGTTTGAAAGAGGCTGATTTGAGGTTGTAAAATACAAAATTCCCGTTTTCATCACTTCGTGAAATGTAATCAGGCGGGGTGGTGAAAGGCAGCGAATCATCCGCTTTGCTATATAACATCACCAGTGCATCTTTAACGGGCTTTAAAGTGAAAGCATCCTTTATGTTTCCTTTGATTGAAAGTGAGTCAATAAAATCACCGGTCGAAATCACAAATCTGAAATTGTTTATTGAGTTTGATTCGTGAAGATCGATAATCGAATTTCCAAAGTTAAATGTGTAAGTAGTATTTAAACGCAGTGGTTCTTTGAGATTAATATAGACTGATTTTTTGCTGAAGCTGATTTCGGGCTTTTCAGCAGGTAACGGTGAAATCACAAGTTGCCTGTCGGGTTCTTTTAGCTGAATATATTCATCAAAATCAAGCCGAATCTGATTCTTGTTGAATTTTGTTGAAAAGTTATCAGGTGATGAAAATACAAGTTCTGGAGGTGCAAGGTCTTTTGGCCCGCCTTCGGGAGCAACTTTATTTGCACAAGATGCGAATGTGGCAGCCATGCCCAGAAAAACAATGAAAGGTGCTGGTTGAAAAGTTGACATAAGGTTAAAGAATGGTACTGACCATTTCGGCCAGACTGCTAAGATACGTTTCATCGGTATCGTCAAAATCATTTAAACGACTGCTGTCAATATCCAGGACCATCACCACTTCTTGTTTTGAAAAAACAGGAATAACAATTTCACTTTTTGAATCGGGGCTGCATGCAATATGGCCCGGGAACCGGCTTACATTCTCCACATTCAGCAATCGTTTCTCTTTCCATACAGTGCCACAAACTCCTTGTGCATACCCGATTCGTGAACAGGCAACCGGTCCCTGAAACGGACCCACAATGAGTTCAGAAAAATTGTTAACCGTTACCACACGGTAAAAACCGCACCAGTGAAAATCAAAAATCTGTTTGATGAGGGCACAGATGTTTGAAAGATTAGCGATGGTGTCAGATTCTTTGTTCAGCAAGGTACCAGCTGTCTGAATAAGCAGCTTGTATTTCTCAGTTTTTGAAAGCTGGCTGATTCCGGAAATTGTAATCTCAGACATATAATAAAGAATGCGAGCGAATTTCGGAATTATGATTCTGAGAATACATGTAACTCGACAGGGTTGTGTAGTTTTGCATTTCTGATTAAAACCTGATAACATGAGTCTTCTTGTAGTGGGTACAGTTGCATTTGATGCGATTGAAACACCTTTTGGAAAAACAGACCGGATTTTTGGCGGTGCTGCAACTTATGCCTCTCTGGCGGCTTCCTATTTTACAAAGAATATAAATCTCGTTTCAGTAGTTGGGGATGATTATCCAATGTATGCTATCCGTCAGTTAAATGAGCATGGAGTAAATACAGATGGATTACAGATTAAAGATGGGCGAAAATCATTCTTCTGGAAAGGACGTTATCATGCCGATATGAACAGCCGTGATACGCTTGATACACAGCTGAATGTATTGGCTGATTTTAATCCTATTGTACCGGATACCTACCAGAACTGTGAATTTCTGATGTTGGGCAATCTGATGCCACGCATTCAGCAACAAGTGATGAGCCAGCTTAAAGAAAGGCCAAAACTGGTTGTAATGGATACAATGAATTTCTGGATGGACACAGCATGGAATGATTTGATGGCAACCATTGCTAAAGTTGATGTTCTGACAATTAATGATGCCGAAGCACGCCAGTTGACAAAAGAATATAGCCTTGTTAAGGCAGCCCAAAAAATCCTGAAATTAGGACCCAGGTTTCTGATTATAAAAAAGGGTGAACATGGCGCTTTGCTGTTTCATGGCTCACAGGTGTTTTTTGCACCTGCTTTGCCATTGGAAGATGTCTTTGACCCCACCGGTGCAGGCGATACGTTTGCAGGAGGCTTTATTGGCTATTTAGCCAGAACAAAGGATATCTCTTTTGATAATATGAAGCGTGGAATTATTTACGGGTCTGCTATGGCAAGTTTCTGCGTTGAGAAGTTCGGGACTGAAAGAATATTAAACCTCAGCCAGGAAGAAGTTGAAGACAGAGTTCAGGAGTTCGTGGATCTGGTCCAGTTTGATATCACCCTGGTAGATTAATTTTACTATATAATGTATGAATGAAGTTATGGCACTTTTAACCCTGAATGGAGGGAGCCTAAGTGCATGTCTTTAAAAGCTTCTGTTTGCTTATTGAAGCGGTTCTCTTGTTTTTCTGAATACTGAATAATGAGTTATCAAGGCAGTAAAAGCTATAAAACGCATGCTGGCAGGATTTCTGGAGAAAGATAAGTTGACAGTCGGAACAGATCTGGTTTATAAAGGAACTTAAATCAGATCAAAACACATCTAAACGAATTGAATTTTTAAGAAAAAAATAGAGGTTTTTAAATACTTGTTTAGAGTAATAGAACCGAACCTAAACAATTAAAACATATTTCAATGTATTAGTGACATTAATGAGAGTTGCTGCTGTTAACCAGGCGGTTTATAGTGTAAATAAATTTAAAATCAAGTCCTTATGATGAATTGAGAGAGGAAGTAAGATGCACCACCTTTTACACACTCTTGAAAAATCAGCTTTCAATATAGTCTTTTTTGGAAATTGCTTTTTTATACCTTTGCGAACTTATTAATCCATAAACAACAAAACATTATGTCTGACATTTCATCAAAGGTACGTGACATTATCGTAGATAAATTGGGCGTTGACGCTGCCGAAGTCACAGATGAAGCAAGTTTCACCAACGATCTTGGCGCTGATTCGCTGGATACAGTTGAGTTGATCATGGAATTCGAAAAGGAATTTAATATTGCGATTCCTGATGATCAGGCTGAAAAAATCAGCACCGTTGGTCAGGCCGTTGAATACATCAAGGCAAACACTAAGTAACTTTTTTCGGTTTTATGCTGAAACGTGTTGTCGTAACAGGGCTTGGAGCGCTAACGCCTTTAGGCAACAATGTTGAAGACTCATGGAAAAACCTGGTTGCCGGAGTCAGTGGTGCTGGTCCTATAACACGATTCGATGCTTCAAAATTCAAAACCCGTTTTGCCTGTGAAGTAAAAGGGTTTGATCCTGCTGATTATATTGAAAGGAAAGAGATCCGAAAGATGGATCCATTCACTCATTATGCCATTGCAGTTTCAGCCCAGGGTGTCGCTGATGCCGGGTTAGAAAATAATCCGGCTATTGATCCTGACAGGGTAGGCGTAATTTGGGGATCGGGGGTAGGTGGAATTAAGACATTCCAGGATGAGATCATACAGTTTTCAAGAGGGGATGGAACTCCACGGTTTAATCCTTTTTATATTCCAAAAATGATTATTGACCTGGCTCCGGGTCATATCTCGATGAGGTATGGTTTTAGAGGTCCTAATTTTGCTACCGTTTCAGCCTGTGCTTCTTCAACCAATGCATTAATTGATGCTTTTAATTATATCCGGCTTGATCAGGCTGACATCATGATTAGCGGAGGGAGCGAAGCCCCCATCAATGAGTCGGGAGTTGGAGGTTTTAATGCATTGCATGCATTAAGTGTCCGTAATGATGATCCGGCTACTGCTTCACGGCCTTATGATAAAGACCGTGACGGATTTGTAATTGGCGAAGGCGGGGTTTGTGTCATTTTGGAGGAACTTGAACATGCAAAAAAGCGGGGAGCAAAAATTTATGCTGAAGTCATTGGAGGCGGGATGAGTGCTGATGCTTACCACATGACAGCCCCGCACCCGGAAGGCTTAGGCGCTCATCATGTAATGGAAAATGCATTGAGAGATGCTAAGATCAAACCCGAAGAAATAGATTATATTAATACCCATGGAACCAGTACCCCCATCGGAGACCCGCAGGAACTGAAAGCCATTCAGCATACATTCGGAGAGCATGCCTGGAACATTCTGATCAGTTCTACAAAGTCAATGACCGGTCATCTGTTGGGTGGCGCAGGTGCTGTTGAAGCAATGGTCTCAATTCTTGCTATTCGGGATGGCATTGTTCCGCCAACAATTAATCATTTTACCGATGACCCTGAAGTTGACCCCCGTTTTCAGCTATGTTTTCATAAAGCAGTCAAAAAGGATATCACTACAGCTTTAAGCAATACTTTTGGTTTCGGAGGACATAATGCAACCCTTATTTTTAAAAAATACATTTTCTGATTGTTTATTGAGTATTTTAAGTACGTTTTCAGTAACGATAAGAAACTAATAATTTCCGTTAAAAATCTTACCGGAATTATGCCGCGTAACATAGCGGTGTATAAACTGGCATTAAGCCATGTGTCAGCGGTCAGGCACTCGGCAGCAAACAAACTGCTGAACAACGAACGGCTTGAATATCTGGGTGATGCTGTGCTTGGTTCTGTGATTGCAGAATATCTCTTCAGAAAATTCCCTTTCAGAGATGAAGGCTTTCTTACTGAAATGAGAGCCAAAATTGTAAGTCGGGAGAATCTTAAACATATTGCATTCAAAATGGGACTTGATTCCCTGATTATCAAGGATACTCAGCCGGGTTCCTATAAATCAATGTATGGTGATGCATTAGAAGCCCTCATAGGAGCGGTTTATATTGATAAAGGATATCAAAGTGCAAGAAAGTTTATTACAGGCCGGATGGTAGCATTATATCTGGACTTAAATGAAATTGAAAACACAGAAAAGAATTATAAAAGCAGGCTGCTAAACTGGGCACAGCGATACAAACATTCGGTCATCTTTGAATCAATGGACGATCCTGTTAATTCCAGACTCATTAAAGTCATTCTGAAAATTGATGGGAATGAAGTTGCAGCCGCCAGTGATTTTTTAAAGAAGAAAGCAGAACAACTGGCTGCTGAAACGTACTGTAAAGTTACCGGTATATGATTATTCTTGCCGTCAGATTCTTTAATTAGGTACAGAAATGAAACAAAGTGTGTTGGCTCTAACCGGTGATTACAGTTTGCCGGTTAATTTTACAGATCTGAAAGCCGGTTTAATTGATCAGGCTGCAAAGACAGTGATTTCTTCTTCAGAAGATATCCTAACCGAAATTAAATCTCTCAAATCGAAAAAGACTTTTGAGAATACGTTTCTTAGAATCGATGATTTGTATAACCAGCTGGGGAGGATGCATAATCTGTTAGACTTAATCAGTAATACCCACCCTACTGAAGAAATACGCAAACAAGCCATGATCTCATTGGCTGAAACCGGGAAAATGTTTAACAGTATATCGTTAGATTCGGAACTGTATGAGGCAGTTAAACCAGTTTATAAAAAGAATCACCTTGGCGGATGGCAGGCCAGGCTGATGGATAAGATAATTAGCAGTTTTGAGCGAAACGGTTGTAATCTGGATGAAAATAGCCGCACTGAGCTTAAAAAAATTAAGGATACAATTTCTGATCTTGGTATTGAATTCAGCAATAATATTGATTCAGACCACCATGAATTCCGCTTTACAGCTGAAGAAGCAGATGGATTACCCGAATCCTATATCAGACAACGAAAACAACCAGATGGCTCTATTCTGGTAACCCTTGATTATCCTGATTACCATCCATTCATGAAGTTTTGCAAGAGTGATGATGCGAGAAAAAAACTTTATACCGCTTTCGTAACACGGGCAAAGGCTAATCAAGAAGTACTTAATAAACTAATTAGTGCCAGAAACCGTATGGCTGCATTGTTGGGATATCGGAGCTATGCCGATTATAATCTGACGGATAATGTTGCCAAAACACCTCAAGCAGTTTGGAATTTTGAAAAATCATTGCAGCAAAAGATTACCCCAAAAGCAAGAAAGGATTATGCTTTACTGATACAAATTAAAAAAGAAGAAACCGGGAGTGAAGATCCAATCCTTTCTTGGCAAAGTGGTTATTTTACTGAAAAGCTCTTGTTGGACCGTTATCACCTCGATTCGCAAAAACTGAAAGAATATTTTCCAATTGATTCTGTACTGAAAGGGATTTTTGCGATATGTGAAAAGCTTTTTGGAGTCAAAATAACCGAAAAAGAAAACCAACCTGTCTGGCATAAGGATACACGTTATTTTGAAGTAATCCGGGAAGAGAACAAAATTGCTCATTTTTATCTTGACCTGTTTCCAAGAAAAAATAAATTCAGTCATGCTGCCTGTTTTGGTATTACTGGGGGCAAGCAACTGGCAGACGGCACTTATCAGACACCTTCGGCAGCATTAGTTTGTAACTTTCCAAAACCGACTGCTGAGTTACCTTCTCTGCTCACGCATAACGAGGTAGTTACTCTTTTTCATGAGTTCGGACATTTAACTCATCACCTGCTTACCCGGTCACCGGTTTACTATTTTGCAGGTACAAATACAGCCATTGATTTTGTGGAAGTCCCTTCACAGTTATTTGAAAATTGGGCATGGGATTATGAGTCACTTAAACTATTCGCCCATCATTATAAAACAGGTGAGGTCTTGCCGGAGGTGACTTTCAAAAAAATGATTGATGCCCGTAATGTCAACAGTGGAATATTTCTGCTTCAACAGATTTTCTATGCTTCGCTGGACATGACTTATCATGATCAATTTGATATAAAAAGCCAATCAACCACCGAAGTGGTTCGTGAACTCCAGAATTCTATCACCTTATTCCCGTTTGTTGAAGGAACACATTTTGAAACCTCATTTGGTCATCTGAAAGATTATGCCGCTGGCTATTACAGTTACATGTGGGCGCGGGTTTATGCCGATGATATGTATCTTGAAATTAGAAAGGCAGGAATGCTGAATCCGGAGATGGGCTTGAAATACCTAGGTGAGGTTCTTGAAAAAGGGGCGACCGAAGAAGAATCTCAACTGGTTAAGAATTTTCTCGGACGCGAACCAAAGCTTGATGCCTTTTTGAAACTCAATGGAATTGAATGATACTGAATCAGAAACTCCTGATTCAATAAAATCTCCCGGCAGGCAGTTCTTAAACAGTTCTTTTGTTAATAAAAACAATTGAACGGTTTTAATTATAATGATGCCACAAGGTAATTTTATTCCAAAATAAGAATATATTAGGTCAGCATGTGTTTTATTACTACTCTTCAAAAGAGCAGGCAGAGAACTACTTGAATGATCAATCAGTTTGAAGTTCGTTTTTATCTTTTTTAAAACAGATATTAAAGCGTTATGGAAATACTATTTAACAGAAACAAAGAATGGCTTAACCTGCTCTCTTTTCAAAATCTGGAAATTCAGAATTTATATAAAAACTTTATCCGGGATTTTGGCACGTATGAAGCCATAAACTGGAGTGCTGATGTTAAAGACTGGGAATTATTAAATGAAAATGAACAACATTATATCGGCTACAGTATCGCTTGTCTTGCCGGTAGTAATCATCTGAATGAGAAACTCAGATTAAGATTAATGAATGAAGCCGGCAATAATGAGCTTCAAAGTTTTAATGAATTCGCATCCAGAATGGGTGTAGCCCAGTCGGATATGCTTTTTGAATTGTTAACCTTATGTGTTAGCAATTCCCGGAAAGGTAGGAGCCTGGCTGATACAATGGCCTGTATTAAAAGCATTCGTAATAAGGAAGATTGGGTCAAAAGAAAAACCGGGAGTAAGCAACCAGTTAATTGGCTTATACCAGTTGCAGTCACTCATCGAATTTTTTTCAGCGGCAGCCATTGTGCTTTATCATGGCTGCAAAGACGTGGATTTATGCCGGGTCTTACCGGGCTATATCAAAGGATTTCTACTTTTAAGCAGTTGAACAGTAATTTTATCTGTCAGATTTATCTGATGATTGGTGAGAAGCTTGCATGGAATGATGTTTTACACATCCTTAAAGAAGCAGTTGATTATGAAAAGCATTTTATTGCTGAGTCGCTTCCGGTTACCTTGACCGGTTTGAATCAGAATCTGATAAATCAATTTGTCGAAAATACTGCAGACGAACTACTGACAGAGTTTGGATATGAGAAATATTATCATGCATTGAATCCATTTGACTTCATAACGAGGCCGGTAGTACCAACAGATTCTGAGATTTTTGAGAATCGTGCGTCAATATTTTTGGTAAATGAAGTTGAGAAAAACAAGCTGCCGGTTTCCCGGGAGGATGATTCTTCAGAATATATTTTTTAAATAACCATTTATTCTAAGAACTTAATAAGCTAACCTGTTTTCAGGTTTATTTTCCTGCATTATATTGCTTTAACTAATCAGGCGAGGTTGGAAATTTAAAATCAAAATCTACTTTTGAGGCATGAAAGATTTTGAGGTAATCATTTATGTTGTTGCTGCGATCATCTGGTTGGTCTCAAAGAATTTCAGAAAAGTTCAGCAAAACAGACCCGGTCAGAAAAAGCAGGTACCTGTTTCGCAGGAATTTATCGAATCTGAATTACCGCCTAAGCCAGTAAAGAAGCCGGTTGCTCAGCTTGAAAGGAGAAGTCCGGGATTACCTGAACAACCAATTTCCGTTAAATCAAAAACTCAGAAGGAAGTGCGGCAACCAGCACCCGCATCAGAAGAATCTTCATTTAATTATCGGGCTGGTTTATACCATGAGGAAGTACCTTCTGAATATGAAATAAGCAGTGGCAAGGAGTTGATCAGTCATTTTGATCTTGACTCATTTGATCTTCGGCAAGCAGTAATTTATGCAGAAATTATAAACAGACCTTATCACTGAAATCAGTCAGAGCCGAAGAATATAAGAAAAGTAAAAAAGAAAAAAAAATTAACAAAAATTTTGCACTTCATAAAAGTTTATATTTTTACGCACCCTTAAAATTCAATTAAACCTGAACTAATCGAGAAAAATATGCTAAGAAAATGTTATTTGGCGGTAGCCATGTTTTGCGTTTTAGGAATTAACGCATATTCACAGAACACAGGATCTATTAGTGGACGAGTACTTGACAAATCAACAGGCGAACCACTACCTTTTGCTAATGTGATAGCTGAAATAAACGGAAGGCAGGCAGGAGGTGCACAAACTGATATGGATGGGAAATACACCATTAAACCGTTATCGCCAGGTAATTATAATGTGAAAGCTTCATTTGTTGGATATACCGCTTTTGAAGTTAAAGATATCCTGGTTTCAGCTGATAAGATCACTTATCAGGATCTCAAACTAGGCAAAGGTGCTGTTGATATTCAGGCAGTTGAAATATCAACCTATAAACAACCAATTATTGACAAAGGGCAGACTTCAACCCAGCAAACCATTACAACTGAACAAATTCAACAAGCTCCAACACGGAGTGTAACTGCAATTGCTGCAACCAGTGCAGGTATTGTTCAGACCGATGAAAATAAGGCGATTAATGTTCGCGGTTCACGAAGTGACGCAACTGATTTTATCGTTGATGGTATCCGTGTTCGGGGTGCTTTACGACTGCCACAATCAGCGGTTGAACAGATTACAGTAAAAACCGGAGGTCTTGAAGCTCAATATGGAGATAATACCGGTGGTGTGATTGTCGTATCTACAAGAGGACCGGCTGAAGAAATCAGCGGAGGAATTGAAGTAGTAACCTCTGAACTCTTTGATGATTATGGCTATAATCTGATTGGAGCCAATGTTTCAGGCCCTATTTTTAGCAAAAAGACAGAATCCGGGAAAAGACCAATTGCCGGTTTCTTCCTGTCAGCTGAATATCAAAAGGATAAAGACAGGGATCCGTCAGCTGTAGGAACCTGGCAGCTTAAAGAAGGTGTACTTGATGAATTAAAGAAAGATCCGCTCAAATTGAATTCTATTGGTTCAGCTCTTGAGCCAAGAGCTGTCAGTATTACGGCAAATGATGTTGAAAAAATCAATTACAAGAATAATAACAACTCAAAGGCATTCCGGATTAACGGGAAAATTGATATTGCTCCAACAAAAAACATGAATGTAACTATTGGAGGAAGTTATGATAAGCTGGATGTGAATCTATTTAGTTTAAATTATATGTTATTCAATACCTCTAATAATGAAAACAGGGTTGAGTCCAATACGAATGCATTCATCCGTTTTACTCATAAACTAAGCAACTCAGATGAAAAATCATCATCCTTGCTGAAAAACGCCTATTATACACTGCAGTTCGATCTGTCTCAGTTTACCCAGAACAGGCAGAATAAGGATTTCAAAGATAACTACTTTGATTACGGGTATATTGGTAAATTCACCCAGCAGCAAAGACCTGTTTATCTGACGGGCGATACAATCTATTACGATCCGTTGGATTCTAATAATTATACCACAGTTACTCAGGCTGGTATTTCGTACTATAATTATACCTTTACTCCAGGTAATGTAAACCCGGAATCACAGGCATATACACAAGCCTACTATGATTATGCAAATTCAATAGGAATTCTGCCCAAAACCAGTAGTGATGTGATTAATAACAATGCTCTTATTAATGGTTCAGCCCCGGGTTTGATTTTCGGTCTCTGGATTCCATTTGGAAATGTCTTTAATTTATATACTAACCTTGAGCAGAATCAATACACGGGTAAGTTTGCATTTTCAACGGATATTAAAAACCATAACATCATGCTTGGCTTTGAGTATGAGCAACGGGTTGAAAGATACTTTGCTGTTTCTCCGAGGAGTTTATGGGGTAAGATGAGGCAGTTAGCTAATTCGAATCTGCTTTTAAACAGCGGTACCTACACCTACGGACCCGATACAGCCTACTGGCAGCCATCTTATCTGAATACCAGTGGAATTCCCGGATTTTATGAAAATGTAAGAAAGCAATTAGGGTTGGGGATAACGGATTATGTAGATCTTGATTCCTATGACCGTGATAATTTCTCGCTAAGCCTTTTTACTCCTGATGAACTTTTCAATAACGGTTCAACATTGATCTCATATTATGGTTTTGATTATACAGGAAAAAAACTTAGCGGCAAGCCATCTTATGAATCCTTTTTTAAACGGGGCAGTAACGGCAAACCGGCAGAAAGGGCGGTAGATGCTTTCCGTCCGAATTACATGGCATTTTATGTTCAGGATAAATTTGATATCAATGACTTAATTTTTAACATTGGAGTTCGTGTTGACCGCTTTGATGCGAATCAAAAAGTGTTAACTGACCCCTATACTCTTTATCCGACAAAAACAGTGGGTCAGTTGAATATTCCCAACAGGCCAGACAACATTGGTGATGATTTTGTACCTTATGTTGTTGATATTTCAAATCCATCAGTTAATGAAATTATCGGTTATCGCGATGGAAATACCTGGTACGATGCTTCTGGTGCAGTTGTAACCGATCCATCATTGCTTGCTCAGATTAACTCTACAACTGTTATTTACCCCTACCTTGAAGACACCCGGCTGGCAATGCCCCGGGCAATTGAAGGTGAATTCTTTGACGCAAACCGTAGCTTTAAAGATTATGAGCCACAAATCACAGTGATGCCGCGTGTCGCTTTTTCGTTCCCGATTTCTGATGAAGCCCAGTTCTTTGCGCATTATGATGTGTTGACTCAGCGTCCATCCGGAAGACTGAGAAATGATCCTTTAAGTTATCTTTATTGGGAAATTGACCAGGGTCCGTTGTTTTCAAATCCATCATTAAAACCGGAAAGAACAGTTGATTATGAGCTTGGTTTTAAGCAAGCATTAACCAAGAGTTCGGCACTTAGCATTTCCGCATTCTATCGCGAATTAAAAGACATGATTCAGTTAATTCAATTGCCTTTTGCATATCCCAAAACCTATCAGACTTACGGAAATTTTGATTTTGGGACGGTTAAAGGAGTCATCCTTTCGTATGATTTACGCAGAGTTGGCAACATCAGGCTGAACCTGAATTATACCCTTCAGTTTGCAGAAGGAACCGGATCTAATGACCAGGTCTCTACCAAGCTGTTGGCTAATGGATTACCAAATTTGAGGACACTGACTCCGCTTGATTTTGACCAACGACATGTATTGGTTGCATCTGTTGATTATCGTTATTCCAGTGGGAAAGACTACAATGGCCCGATGCTGTTTGGCAAGCAAATTTTTGCCAATGCCGGTGCGAATCTGGTATTCCGTTTAAATTCAGGAACTCCCTATACTGCTAACTCAGATATTTCAAATCAGATTGCAAATCTGGGAGTCCAGCAGGAAGGTGTCGGAGCGGTAAAGGGATCAATTAACGGTTCCAGATTACCATGGCAAACCCGGATTGATTTGCGACTGGACAAGGAATTTGCAATTAAATTGAAGGGTGAAGGAAGCAGAGAACTTGGAATTAACGTCTATTTACAAGTACAGAATCTCTTAAATGCAAAGAATATTTTGGGTGTTTATGCCGCAACAGGAGTTCCGGATGATGATGGATATCTTGCTTCAGCACTTGGTCAGCAATCACTTAATCAATTGCCAGTTGAACAACAACAGGCATTCATTGATCAGTACTGGATGAAAGCAGCAAATCCGAACTTCTATAGTCTGCCAAGAAGAATGAGACTTGGACTTGAAATTAATTTTTAATATCAAAAAGCAAGAAAAAGAATAAACGTAATAATTATGAAAAACGTAACGAGAGTCACTATTGCCTGTTTATCACTGATATCTGTATTAGGTAGTGCAAATGTCTTTGGTAAAGAAAATGTTCCGGGTAATCCGAATAAAAAAGGTAAACCCAATCCCAAGGCAGCTGCTGCCGATTGTGCACCAACAACTGCACAAAATGATCTGGATATTAATAACATCAGAGCGACAATTTTGGTGGGTGGAGACATGTGGTGGGATTTATCAGATGCAAAATATGAGGTACCCAAAAACAGCAATAAATTTTCAATTTTTGCCGGTGCTCTTTGGATTGGGGGTATTGACCAGGGTGGTCAGATACTTTCAGCTGCACAAACTTATCGTCAATCCGGAGGAAATGACTTTTGGGCTGGCCCGGTGGACACCACAAATATGTCAATCTCGTTTCAGCGTTGTATTGATTTTGACAAACACTTTCGGGTTACCAAAGAAGAAGTACAACAGTTTGCAAATGATCCGATTCCGGCTAATGCAACAAAAGGCATAAAGGAATGGCCTGGTAACGGAAATGTAAGCAGCCCCTCTGAAGGTCGCTATCTTGCTCCTTTTATTGACGTGAACGGTGACGGTGTGTATGATTATACTGCAGGAGATTATCCAGGCTATAAACTAGATGGTGATTTTCCGGAAGTACCTATACCGGGAACCACTCACACAAAAGTAACATGTGATGATTTTTTATTCGGAGACCAAACTATGTGGTGGGTATTTAATGATGTTGGAGGAGTAAAAACTGAAACAGAATCACCAGCTATCGGGCTCGAAATCAGGGCACAGGCATTTGCTTTCCGGTCAAATGATGAAATTAACAACATGACCTTCTATAAATACCAGATTGTTAACCGGTCATTTTCTACATTGAATGAAACTTATTTTGGACAATGGGTTGACCCGGATCTTGGTTATTACAATGATGATTACGTTGGATGTGATGTGAACCGTGGGTTAGGCTACTGTTATAACGGAGATGCAGATGATGAAGGAGCAACCGGATATGGGATTAACCCTCCTTCCGTTGGAGTTGATTTTTTCCAGGGACCTAAAGCTGATATTGGTGATGGGATTGATAATGACAAGGACGGATGCGTGGATTGCACATATATTTATGATAATGGAGTAGTTGTTGCGACTGTGCCGGATACCGATATGCCGGAGTTAATTATTATGTCAAAATTTGTTTATTATGCAAATGACTGGTCAGTTACCGGAAACCCGTCCCTGCTTGAGCACTATTATAATTATTTGAGAGGGATCTGGACAGATGGTACACCTATGACTTGCGGAGGAAACGGATATGGTGGTACAGTGCCTGTTAATTATATGTTTGGCGGAGATACTGATCCGGCATGTCCAAACTGGACTGAAGCATCCTCCGGCAATGCGCCTGCTGACAGAAGGTTTTTACAATCAGCAGGACCATTCACACTGCAACCCGGAGCTGTAAACTATATTACTACCGGAGTCGTTTGGGCTAAAGCCAATCAGGGAGGTCCGCAGGCTTCAGTGGAATTAATCAAGCTTGCTGATGACAAAGCCCAGTCACTCTTCGACAATTGTTTTAAACTGTTAGACGGGCCCGATGCTCCGGATCTGGCAATTCGTGAATTAGATCGCCAGATAATCATTTCGCTGGAGAACACCTATACGGATAAGATTGAGCTCTATGATGAAATTGATCCAACGATATCAACTGTTAACGGTGTTCCGGTTCCGGAAGAAGATAAACATTTTAAATTTCAGGGTTATCAGATTTATCAAGTTGCGGATGCAAGTGTTGTAACAGCAGATTTAAAACATCCAGACAAAGCAAGATTGTTACTTCAGTGTGATATACGAGACGGAGTCAGCAGGTTAATCAATTTCACGTATGATGCCTCATTGAATGCTTTACTTCCTGTTGAAGAAGTAAACGGTGCTGATAAAGGAATCGTCCATACAATTAAGGTGAGCAAAGATTTGTTTGCAAAAGGAGCAAATGATTTAGTTAATTTTAAGACTTATTACTACTTGGCAATCGCTTATGCTTACAACAATTATTCTGAGTTTAATCCTTTTGATCCAACTATGCTGGAAGGTCAGCAAAAGCCTTACAAGGCAGGTCGTAATAATGTAAAAATATATTCAGCTATTCCACATCCGCAGCAAGTTGAAGCAGGTGGAATGGTGCTTAATGCTCTTTATGGGAGCAGTCCATCAGTGAAGCGGATTGAAGGACAAGGAAATGGCGGGAATGTTATTGACTTAACCACAGAAACCGTGAATGAAATATTAGCGAACAACATAGCATTCAATCCGGTTTATAAAAATTCGGCAGCTCCTATCGGAGTAAAAGTATATGACCCAACCTTAGTTAAGGGTGGATCTTTTGAGGTCCGATTTGACGGAGTTGCTGATACCAATTATTGGTATATGAAAGAATTGAGTAGTGGAATTACAGATAAGTCAGATTTCGCCATTGGCTATTCGAATGAAGAAATTATGCAAGGTCGTTTTAATGGAACAGATTATTCATGGGGCCTTTCAACAATGATTAATAATGTTGTTGAAGCAGGTAAAATCGGAGCCATCAATAATGGATTTTTGCAAGGAACAATTTCTTTCTCAGATAATACCCAAAGGTGGCTGACAGGAGTAAAGGATGCAGATGGAGAAACACCTGAAAACTGGATCCGCAGCGGAACTATAAATTCAGGAAACTTCCTGGATTATGTTGGAATAGATGATGATCAGGTTTATGAAACAGTTATTGACGGTACCTGGGCACCTTTTAAACTTGCAGCTAAGGACCAGGATAAGTACTATGCTCCGAAATATACAGGAGTAGCTGAAGCACAGGTTCAGTTGTCTCCAACAGCAACCGCTAAAACCGGGTTGGCAAGTGTTGATATTGTTATTACCAATGACCGCAGCAAGTGGAGCCGTGCAGCAGTAATTGAAATGGGAAATATCATGACTGAGACATTTGGTAATGCTAAGAAGTTTGATCTGAGGAAATCACCCTCAATTGATAAAGATGGAGTAATGGGAGGAGATTTATCCGTTATGGCAACAGGAATGGGTTGGTTCCCGGGTTATGCAATAAATCTGGAAACAGGTGAGAGATTGAATATTGCCTATGGTGAGAACTCGATGTTAGGCGCTCAGAACGGAGGTGATATGATTTGGAATCCAACAGATCAGAAATTCAAGAATAACAATTCCCTTGATTCGGTCTTTTTCGGTGGAATGCATTATATCTATGTGTTTGGTCACAACGGTGATAATGTGGCCGGAAAAACTGACGTTCCAGCATATGACGGCTGTGCATTTATTGCAAAAATGCTTGACTCGGCTGCAACGCTTAATAATAACACAATAAGAAGAAATGTTTGGAAAGACTGCATGTGGGTAAGTTTGCCGTTAGTTGCAGCAGGTAAGAAATTATTAGCGAGTGATGCAACTATCAGATTACGCGTTGCCCGATCTTATCGTCCTTTAGCCGGTAGTCCTGCTTTAAATAATGACAATGACTTGAATATCGGAAGTACATATTATGTATGCAGCACACCAGTTACTTATAATGGAACAACATATAGCCAGATTGGAGCATCATTTGTTGCTTCTGGCCCGGCAACTAAATTTACGGGAGCAGGACTGGTAACAGCAACAGCACCTGCCAATGGCTTCAATCCTTATTACACATTCTCAACCGGTGATTTGGCTCCGTCAAAGGGAAACCTGGAAGCAGCTAAAAATGCTCTTGATCTGGTTGGAATCGTTCCCAATCCTTATTATGCCTATTCTGCTTATGAAGGAACCTCCAGTGTAGCCGGTCAGTTAGATAACCGTGTTAGAATTATTAACCTTCCGAGCAAGTGTACAGTAACAATTTTCAACCTGAATGGAACGCTGGTTCGTAAATTCAACCGTTCGGTTGCAAGTGATAACTCAGCAGGCGGCACAACAGAAGATTTGAAAAATCCGAATACAGCCACCTTTATAGACTGGGATCTTAAAAATCATAAAGGTATTACAATAGGAAGTGGAATTTATCTGATTCATGTGAGTTCACCTGACTTGGGCGAACGTACTTTCAAATGGTTTGGAATCATGAGACCTATTGACCTTGACACCTTCTGATAATTATTAACTAACAAAACCGATAAAGAAAAAGAGATATGAAACTGATCAAAAAGACGACACTGTTATTAGCAGGAATTATGATTACTGCTATGTCAACATTTGCCGGAAACAACGACCGGGCAGGTCAGGCAGGAGCATCAGAATTGCTGATTAATCCATGGGCAAGAGGTTCGGGTTGGGGAGGAGTGAATATTGCCGGTTCAAAAGGAGTTGAATCAATGTTTCTCAATGTGGCCGGAATGGCACTTACACGCAGACCTGAAATCTATTTTACCCATACCAATTATCTGAAAGGAAGTGATATCAGAATTAATGCAGCCGGATTTTCAACCGGAGTCGGTGAATCAGGTGCAATCGGTGTTTCTCTGATGGCAATGGATTTCGGTGATATTAAAATGACAACGGTGGATATTCCGGAAGGAGGCATTGGCTATTATACGCCCCAGTTTTTTAATCTGGGATTATCCTACTCGAAATCTTTTTCAAAAAGTATTCACGGAGGTGCAACCGTTCGTTTAATAAGTGAATCAATTGCTGATGCAAAGGCTTCCGGTGTTTCTTTTGATGCCGGAATTCAATACATCACGGGCTGGAACGAAGAGGAGAATAACCTTCGGTTTGGATTAACTTTGAAAAATGTTGGTTCAACATTAAATTATTCGGGAGACGGGCTTTCATTCAGAGGAGATCCCCCTGTTCTTAGTAACTATCAAATGACATTAGAACAACGGGCAGATCGGTTTGAGTTACCTTCTGTAATGGCTATTGGTGCTGCTTACGATTGGAAGCTGGCTGAAAACCATATTTTAACAGTTGCTGGAGCATTCTATTCAAACTCATTTACAAATGACCAGTTTATTTTTGGGCTTGAATATTCATTCAAAAAGCTTTTCAGCCTCAGAGGCGGATATGCCTATGAAAAGGATGCTGCAAACGAAGAAGATACCTTTACTGCCTCTAAAGGGCTTTCAGGCGGAGCAACAGTTGAAATTCCACTTGGAAAGAGTGGCAAAAGGCTGGGAATTGATTATTCTTACCGCACAACTCATTTCTTTGACGGAACTCATAGTTTCGGCCTTAGAATCTCACTCTAATAAACAAGATTTTAACTTCAGGAGACCTTGTTAATCAAGGTCTCCTTTCATTTTAAGTACTATGTCTGACATTCATTATTTCACTGCCGATGGGCTTAAAAAACTTCAGGAAGAATTGAATCATTTAAAGAATATCGAAAGACCGGCTATTACCAGGCAAATTGCTGAGGCCAGAGATAAAGGAGATCTTTCTGAAAATGCTGAATACGATGCTGCCAAGGATGCTCAGGGATTACTTGAGCTTAAAATATCCAAGCTGGAAGCAATGCTGAGTAATTCCCGAGTTCTGGATGAATCGCAGATTGATACTTCCAGGATTACTGTGCTGTGTACGGTTAAAATTCTAAATCTTGACAATAACAAAACTCTGACTTATACCCTCGTTACTGAGAAGGAGGCCGATATTAAAGCAGGAAAAATTTCTGTCGTATCTCCAATTGCTAAAGGATTACTGGGAAAAACAATTGGCGAAACAGTAGAGATTGAGGTACCCTCAGGTAAAATGAATTTCAAAATTCTTGAAATCTCGCGGTAATGGCAACCCTGTTCTCCAGAATTATCAGTGGCGAAATTCCCTGTTATAAAATAGCTGAGAATAAGGACTTCTTTGCGTTTCTGGATATAAATCCTGTTAAAAAAGGACATGTGCTGGTTGTTACAAGGCAGGAGACGGATTACCTTTTCAACCTGGAGGATAGTTTAATGGAAAGAATTATGCCTTTTTGTAAGGTAGTGGCTCATGCGATAGAAAAGGCAATTCCCTGCAGCCGAATCGGAATTGCTGTCGTTGGGCTGGAAGTACCGCACGTTCATATTCATCTGATTCCAATTAATTCAGTTGATGATATTAATTTCAGTAAAGCAAAACAAAAATTCAGTGATGATGAAATGAGACAGATCTGCAATAATATAAGAGAGTTCCTGCCTGCATCAATATTGTAACCCTGAAGATTTAACTGCTTAAAAACCATCCGTTGATTTCAGTATATAGAACAACCGTACCCTGAAAGGGAGCGTTCAGAGCATGTTCTTGAATAGAATAAATGCAATTAAAAAATTGCTAAGATTGCAGAAATAGTTTGATGAGCAACTGTGTTAAATTTTGTACAGCAGGAATTCAGCAAACCTTGTCGGGATTGGAATTAATATAATCTGACCAATTCTTTTTGTCACACTGCTTCTTGGCTAATCCCTGGAAGAAATGACAAACCGCAGCAGCCAGGCCATCCGTAGCATCAAGAAATTTCGGACTCTCACGAAATTTCATCATTTGCTGAAGCATAGCTGAAACCTGTTCTTTAGAAGCATTGCCATTACCGGTTATACTAAGTTTGATTTTTTTGGGAGAGTACTCAACAACAGGAACTGAACGATAGAGAGCAGCGGCAATTGCAACTCCCTGAGCTCTGCCAAGCTTTAACATAGACTGAACATTTTTCCCAAAAAATGGAGCTTCTATAGCCATCTCATCCGGATGGTATTCGTCAATCAACATCAGAGTACGCTCAAAAACGCGTTTGAGCTTCAATGCATGATCATGCAGTTTTTCCATTCTTACCACTCCTGCTGCTATCAGTTTTAACTGATGATTATCAATGCAGATAAGGCCATAGCCCATCACATTAGTGCCCGGATCAACTCCCATGATGATTCTCTCAACCATTACTTTCGGTTTATATTCCTGTGAAAATTGAAAGTAATCCAGGTAATTTTTAGCATCTGTTTCCTTAACATTGTTTCGGGATTTAAAGTTACAGTACTTAAGCCGGAATAAAATGATACGTACAAAAAAGTTTTTCATCTTTTTATTAAAAGTAATTGTTGCTGGCCTGTCAGTATGGATGATTGTTCTCTCTGTAAGAAACAAGGAATCCTTCAGTCAGTCGGTTGAAGAGTTGAGTGAAATCCTGAGTACAAGTAATTCGGAATGGTTAATAGCCTTCATTTTCGTCTTAATGCTTGTAAACTGGTTAACTGAAGCAGTTAAATGGAAATTACTAGCAGGAAAAATAACTCCGGTATCATTCTCAGCTTCTGTTTTATCGGTTTTTACAGGAATTACAGTGAGTTTTTTTACACCAAACCGGGTTGGAGAATTTGCTGGCCGCGTTTTACATCTCCCTTTTAAAACACGAATCAAAGGGTCAGTTGCATCGGTTATTGGAAGCATGAGTCAGTTACTTATTACCCTCATTGCCGGGGGGCTGTCGATTGTATTTATGACCCAAACAGCAGTGGAAAATGAGAATACCTATTTTTCATTTATTACTGCTGTTACACTGGTCGCACTTATTGTGCTAATTGTTCTATATTTTAATCTCGGTAATATTTACAAGTGGCTCCATCAAATTAAATGGTTAAAGAAAGCAGATGCTTATATTGAAGTTCTTTCCCTTTTTAATTTCAGGGACTTGTTAAAAGTTGCATTCTTTTCAATTATCAGGTATGCAGTTTTTACATTTCAATTTATCCTGTTACTTCATGTTTTCGGAATCAGTTTCGGGTGGATCAATGAGGCTGCTGCAATCAGTATGATCTTCCTGGTACTGGCTATTATTCCGACATTTGCTGTTACAGAAGTGATTACCCGTAGTTCGGTAACAGTTTACTTTTTGGCTCAATATTCAAATGCACCCGAACCCGTTATTATTGCTGCTTCCTTCTTCTTGTGGATTATTAACCTGGCAATCCCCTCGGTTCTGGGTGCTTTGTCGTTATTGAAAATCAGAGTTTCAAAACATGATACTAAATCTGCCTGACCTCGTTTTTGTTTTTGCAGGGTTACTTTATTGTGTCTTTATTTTCATCCTGCTGGTAGGCTGGAACAAGGTCAAATCTGAAAAGCAGCCTGGAGTATCCGTCCCTGTCAGCATTGTTGTGTGTATGAGGAATGAAAGTAACACCATTGAGAACCTTCTGAATTGTTTAATTGAACAGGATTACCCTTATGAAAAAGTAGAAATCATTATTTCAGATGATTTTTCTGAGGATGATTCGGTTTCAAAAGTCAAAGAGTTTAAGGTCAGCTATCCTGAAAGAACCATTAAAATACTGAAAGCGGCTAAAGAGCAGAAACCTGGAAAGAAATTTGCTCTTGCTGCAGCAGTAAGTACAACCAGCAACGAGCTGATTGTCATGACAGATGCAGATTGCCGGATGAATAATCAGTGGTTAAAGACCATGGTGGAAGTTCATTTGACTGCTCATGCCAAGATCTCAGCCGGACCAGTATCACTGCAGGGTAAAGACTTGTTTGAACAGGTTCAGCAAATCGAGTTTATGTCACTGTCTGCCTCATCTGCCGCGTTGATTGCCCATCAAAAGCCAATTCTGATCAACGCTGCGAATATGGTGTTCAGTAAATCAGCATTTATACATAGTGGGAGGCTGGAGCCTTCCGAACACTCCCCATCCGGTGATGATACGTTCTTTTTATTGAATGTTGCAAAACAAAATCCATGTGCTGTTTCTTTTATTAAAATGAACGAAGCAATGGTATTTACACCGGCCTCTAAGAATCTATCAGCATTTATTCAGCAGCGAATTCGCTGGGCATCAAAAACAACAGAATACTTTTCAATCCCGGTTATTATACTAGCATTATTTCTCTTTTTTGTAAATGCCATTATGCTTTTCGGGTTTCTTCTTGGTATTTTTATGCCAGCTTTGCTTCAAGCTGCCGCTCTTATGTTTCTGCTTAAAACTACTGCCGATATTATATTTTTAGTAACGGTCAATCGCTTTTATCAGAACATAACAGGGGTACTTCCTCTTATTGTAACAGTACTTATTTACCCTGTTTACCTGACAACCATAACAGTACTTGCAATGAGAAGGAAATATGTTTGGAAAGAAAGAACACACAATTCCTGAATGGGACTTGATTATGGAAACAGATTCTGCAAAAAAGCTGATAGATATTCACCATGTTTTTAAGGATAAGAATCCTTCTCTTTACAGGATCATTCCCGATGGGGTACTGAATTATATCAGAAAACTTGTTCATGAAGATGAAATTAATGAGTTTATAAAAAGGGAGGGTCACAAAGAGGGGCTGGAGTTTGCAGATGCCATTATTAACCTGTTTCAACTCCGGATTCAATTCACAGGAGCTGAGCACATCCCAGCTTCAGGAGGAGTGATCATCGCCTCGAATCATCCACTTGGAGGACTGGATGCGATGGCCTTAATCAAGGTGGTTTCTCAGAAAAGACAGGATATCATGTTTATTGTAAATGATATTCTGCTTCAAATAAAAAACCTGGCACCCCTGTTCATCGGAGTGGATAAACATGCCAAGAATGCACGGCAAAGTCTCCGCGCTATTGATGAGCTATACGCCTCTGAGAAGTGTGTTTTAATTTTTCCGGCAGGATTGGTTTCTCGGAAAAGGAAGGGAATTATACGAGATTTACCCTGGAGTAAAAGCTTTGTAACAATGGCCAGAAAATATAAACGCAATATTATTCCGGTACATATTGATGGGGCTAATTCAAACCGCTTTTATAATCTTGCAAATTGGCGTAAGTGCATTGGTATAAAGGCCAATATAGAAATGCTGCTTTTGCCGGATGAAATGTACAGGCAGCATAATAAGACAGCCACTGTAACTATTGGTGAGGCAGTTTCTTATCATTCGTTAGGTCAGGGAGTAAGCGACCAGGAATGGGCAAGAAGGATCTGCAATTTGGTATATGAGTTACCTAAGCTGAAAAAAATCATGTAAATGAGATGCTGAACCTGATAGCTAACTTCCAGTAATCTATATTTACCACCCTTATGAAGCCGGTTATGCCACCTGTCAACCGCAGCCAGTTAAAGGCGGAATTAACCATTGACCGGTATCTTAGAAGAGCAAATAACGGCTCTAACCTGATTTTTGAAGTTACCTGTCATAATGCACCCAACACGTTACTTGAAATTGGCCGATTGAGAGAACTGACATTTAGGGCAGCCGGTGGCGGAACAGGAAAGGAATGTGATCTTGATGCATATGATACCAGCGAGTCACCCTACCGGCAACTCATTGTTTGGAATCCGAAAGAAGAAGAAATTGTTGGTGGATACCGTTACATTCATTGTTCCGATGCACCCGTTGTTAATGGAGTTGTTCAGTTGGCAACAACAGAACTATTCCGCTTCTCTGAAGAATTTGTCAAAAATTATGTTCCTTCTACCATTGAACTGGGGCGGTCTTTTGTTCAGCCGCGCTTTCAGCCCAGCGCACAAAATCGAAAGGGATTGTTCTCACTCGATAATTTATGGGACGGTCTCGGAGCAATTGTTATTAATAACCCAAATGTAACATACTTCTTTGGTAAAGTTACAATGTATCGGCACTTTAATGTGTTAGCCCGCGATCTCATTCTGTCATTCATGAATCATTATTTTCCGGATAAGGAGAATCTGGTCAAGCCAGTTATAGCTTTACCAATCACTCATGATGTAAGTAACTTTATCCAGTCATTAAACGGGCTTGACTATAAGGAAGGACATCATTTTCTTAATCAGAAAGTCAGAGAACTTGGAGAGAATATTCCTCCTTTGGTTAATTCATACATGAACCTGTCTTCAACTATGCGTTCTTTCGGAACGGCATTAAATACTCATTTTGGAGAGGTGGAAGAAACAGGAATTATGGTAACCATCAGTGATATTTATCCGAGTAAAAAGGAACGTCATATTAATAGCTATCTGAAAGAACTTGAAGAACGTGAACGTAAATGAAAGTCATTTCTGCAGAATTTGTTTCAGCCTTTACTGAACTCAATAAGCTGCCATCTGACCGCAGGCCTGAATTTGCTTTTATAGGCCGGAGCAATGTAGGTAAGTCGTCTCTCATTAATATGCTGGTTCAAAGAAAAAACCTGGCACTTACTTCTTCAACTCCGGGGAAAACCCAAACCATCAATCATTTTCTTGTCAATCATCAATGGTATATGGTTGATCTGCCGGGTTATGGATTTGCAAAAGTTTCACAGAAACAAAGAGGAGTTTGGAAGAAAATGGTATATGAGTATCTCTTAAAACGGGAAGCGCTCTGGACGGTCTTTGTCTTAATTGACTCGCGGGTACCTCCTCAGAGAAGCGATTTGGATTTCATCTCTTTTCTTGGAGAAAATCAGATTCCGTTAGCAATCGTGTTTACCAAAACGGATAAACTGACAAAGTCGAAACTTGAGTCTTCAATTCGTGCGTTTCTAACAAAGCTTGAAGAAAACTGGGAATCACTTCCCGCTTATTTTCTGACATCTTCTGAGAAATCAGCCGGAAGAACAGCAATTCTTGATTATATCAGCTCACTGCTGGACCGATTTCAGAATTAAGTTATGGTCATAAGGCTGTTATTGTCCAGTTCTAGGTCTCAACCTTCTTATTGTCAAGCGAACTGTAAACAGAATTATTACTGATAAACTCAGGAACAATTTCTTTCATCTTCTTAACTATCAATTCATTATTCTGAGTATCGAATAAGCCAATGAGTTCACGAATATTTGAGGAAATACTTTCATAATCATATTCCCTGACTTTGGCAATCATAATCTTGGGATGATAGGTTTCAAGACTGTTTTCCTCTGTTGCCAGTAGTTCTTCATAAAGTTTTTCTCCGGGTCTTAATCCGGTATATATAATCTGGATGTCTTTACCTATGGTCAGTCCGGATAACTGAATCATCTTTTTGGCAAGGTCAACAATTTTAACCGGATCACCCATATCAAATAGAAAGATTTCACCTCCTTTACCCATTGCTCCAGCTTCAAGAACGAGCTGGCAGGCTTCAGGGATAGTCATAAAAAACCGGGTTACCCGGGCATCAGTAACCGTAACCGGAACTCCGGCTTCAATCTGTTTCCTGAAACGGGGAATGACGGATCCGCTCGAACCCAATACATTCCCAAACCGGGTTGTAATGAACTTAGTATTGCTCTTTGAGTTCAATGCCTGAATATAAATTTCAGCAATCCGTTTGGTAGCACCCATAATTCCGGTTGGATTCACCGCTTTATCTGTGCTAACCATAACAAACTTATGTACATTAAACTCATTTGCCAGATCAGCACAAATCCGGGTACCCAGTACATTGGTCAGAATTCCTTCAGAGGGATTATTCTCCATCAGCGGGACATGCTTATAAGCAGCAGCGTGATATACAATTTCGGGCCGGAATGTTTTGAAAACATTTCTCATGCGTTCCGGATTACGGACATCCCCGATTACACTCTCTATAAACGGGAATTTTTGCATTTCACGAATCTCCAGGTCAAGATCATATAAGTGCGACTCGGCACTATCCAGCATTACAATCCGTGAAGGATGAAAAGAAATAAGCTGCCTGACCAACTCACTGCCTATTGAACCGGCAGCACCTGTTATAAGAATGGTTTTCCCGGTTACTTCGCTTTTAATTTTATCAATATCCAGCTGAATGGGGTCACGGCCCAGTAAGTCTTCAATTTTAATTTTTTTAATCTGTTTAAAGCTCAATTCTCCGTTAATCCAGTTTGATACGGGAGGAACGTGGAGTACCTTGGTATCATACTGCAGACAGGTCTCAATAATTTCTTTTTTACGGTGAGGAGCAATATGCTGAATTGCAAGAATCAGATGTTTAACGGAGTTAGCCCTCAGTAATTCTACAAGTCTGGTTTTTGCATGATAAACCGGAACTCCTTCAATGAACCGTCCTTTCTTCTTTTCATCATCATCTGTAAATGCAATTACCCGGTACTTGGTTCCTGCATCGCGATCAATTGCCCGTTTGGCAATTACACCTGCTTCACCTGCACCATAAATAATCACATCAGTGCGTTCACTGGCAGGCAACCGGAGTTCTGCATAGATTGATTTTACAATAATCCTGAAAATAATAAGTGCAAATACAGAAATGATAAATTCGAGAATAATGATTGAAATCGGAAGAAAATAAACCTCAATCTGAATAAACCGGAATATGTTGATGATTCCAAAAACTACAGAACCCGATAGCAGCATAAAGAAAATACGGGCTGCATCACGGGTACTGGTATAACGGATGATTCCTGCATAGGACTTAAATACAAAAAAGAAAACAGAGCGGATCAGAATGAAAACAGGGATTATTGATTGTAATCTTTCCTGTTCATTGACTGGAATTGAAAAATTGAAACGGAGCAGGTAGGCAAGTATTAATGAGCCGGTAATCATTACCAGATCAGCAATGAAAATCAGCCACCGTGGAGTACCTCCACGGAAGTTAATCAGTTTTCTTGCCAGTGCATTTATCAAGACAGATGTCAGGATTTTTTGTCAGGTATTATCAATGCCAGAATCAAATAGAGTAACACTCCTGTTCCGAAAAAAAGTAGCAGTATCACAAATATGACTCTGACTATTGTTGGGTCAGTTCCAAAATAATCGGCCAATCCGCTGCAGACTCCGAAGATTTTTTTGTCACCTTTGGTCAGACGTTTTTCCATAGTACATTTGGTTGAATTTCAAAATTAATAAATTTTATGATCATTGATTTAAGAAGTGACGGAGTCAGCAAACCAACCACAGCAATGCTTGAGGCCATGGTCAGTGCCGAAGTCGGTGATGATGTTTTTGGAGATGACCCGACTGTAAATGAATTGCAACGGTATGCTGCATCCCTTTTTGGTAAAGAAGCAGCTCTTTTCTGCCCCTCAGGTGTAATGTGCAATCAGTTGGCTCTGCTTACACTGGTCAAACCGGGAAATAAGTACCTCTGCCACGAACTGACCCATACCTATTATATGGAAACTGGCGGCCCGGTCAGTATGAATCATATCAACGAAATATGTTGTCCTCAACAGAATGGTATGTTCAGGATTGAAGAATTAGAGCCATGCATGACTTCAGGAGAGAGAGTTAAAGCCATTGTAGTTGAAAATACCGTAAACAAGGGAGGGGGAGCTTATTATTCACTCGCTCAGTTGCAGCAGATCAGTTCGTTGAGTAAAAGGCATGGAATTAAAACCCACCTGGACGGAGCCCGGATTTTTAATGCATTGGCCGAGACCGGAGATTCACCAGAAGAAGTAGGCCGGTTGTTTGATTCAATCTCGTTTTGCCTGTCAAAAGGATTGGGAGCCCCTGCCGGAAGCATGCTGGCAGGTGATGCCTCACTGATTAACAATGCCCGGAAACTAAGGAATAAGCTTGGCGGAGGAATGAGACAAGCCGGCTATCTGGCTGCTGCCGGATTATTTGCTTTAAGAAACAATCTGACCCGCCTGCATGAAGATCATCACCATGCACGATTGATTGCCGAAGCTCTCAGCACGTTCCCTGCTGTTACTGAAGTAATTTATCCGGTTACTAATATTGTAATTGCTAAAACTCAGAATGATCTTCAAAAAGAGTGTTTAATTAACAGGCTTGCTGAACAAGGCGTCCGGGCAGTGAGTTTTGGGACTTCAACTCTCAGAATGGTAACCCATATTAGTATTACAGATGAGATGACCACCCGCGTTTTAAAAATACTGAATGAAATTGCCCATAAATGGAAAGAAAATTGAAAAGGTTATAAAAATTTATTCTACGTTTACATCTTATTCAAACTTATGAAACGGATATTCTTTATTTCTCTGGTTTTATTATTCACTACTTCTTTCCAGGGTTGCTTTTTATGCAAAGACGGGAATGGTATTGTTTCAACCGAAACCCGAAAAATACCTGAATTCAAAAGTGTTGAAGTAAGTGTAGATGCAATTGTTACAATCAGGTATTCAAAAGATGTTTCGCTGAAACTGGAGGCTGATGAAAATCTCTTGGGATATATCAGGACAAGAGTGAGAGGAAAGAAACTGATAATTGAGTCACGACACTGCCTGAGATCAAAAAATGAAATAAAAGTTGATATTACAGTACCCGCAATTGAGGGAATTGAATTAAACGGAACTGGAAGTGTTCAAATTCCAGATACCCTGCATGTGAAAAATATGACAATGAAGATAAATGGTACTGGAGATATAAATGCCCGGTTGACAGCAGCCTCTCTTAGCAGCACGGTTAATGGATCAGGAGATGTGATTTTAACCGGATCCGCGAATAAACTTGACATCCGGATTAATGGTTCGGGAGATACAGATGCCAGTGAGATGCCATGTAATGCTTCAACCATCAGGGTAAACGGCAGCGGAGATGTAAATGTCTATGTGATTCAGGACCTGAAAATTCATATCAACGGCAGTGGAAATGTGTATTACAGAGGTAAGCCGGCTCTGAATACAAACATTAACGGCACAGGTAAAGTAACGGATCAAAACTGATTGCAAAGTTGATTTCAAGTGAACTGATCAGTTGGTATCAGTCCGGTCATCGGAAATTGCCCTGGCGGGAAACCAGAGACCCCTATCGGATCTGGATTTCAGAAGTTATTCTCCAGCAGACTCGGATTGATCAGGGGCTCCCATACTATAACCGGTTTATAGCACTATTTCCGGATGTGTTTATGCTGGCCAGAGCAAGGAATTCAAAGGTGCTGAAAGCCTGGCAGGGATTGGGATATTACTCACGGGCATTAAATCTCCATAAAACATCTAAAACAATTGTTAACAAGTATAAGGGAGTATTTCCAGAAGATTATCATGAGCTTCTCAAGCTTGACGGTATTGGACCTTATACTGCTGCAGCTGTGGCATCCATAGCTTATAATAAGCCCTATGCTGTACTGGATGGGAATGTAGCCAGGGTGATTTCAAGACTTTTTGCTATTCGGGTTCCGGTTAATTCGGCAACCGGGAAAAAAATATTACAACAGAAAGCAAATGAATTACTGGATGGCAAGCGACCAGCTCTTCATAATCAGGCGATGATGGAGTTGGGAGCATTAATCTGTAAACCCCAGGCTCCGCTTTGCAGTCAGTGCCCGCTTCAATCCGGTTGTAAAGCATTTAACACTGGGATTGAGCTGCAACTGCCGGTTAAACAAAGGAATCATGTTTCTCAGACAATCCGGATTCATTACTTGCTTATCACTGATGGTCAGAAAATCATACTCTCCAGGCGAAACTCCGGAGGAATCTGGAAGCATCTCTTCGATTTCCCGGCTATCGAGTTAACTACCGATAAGAAACTTACCGTTCAGCAATTACAACGTAAGCTTAAAAACTACGGAATTACAACATTTGAAAGATCAGGTTCAGCAGAAGGCCTGAAGCATATTCTGACTCATCGTATGCTGCTGGCAGACTATTCCGTTATTAAAACAGGAAAGAAACTCAGTAAGCTGCGGACTACCTCGAATGAAAAGATTGTTTCAGTGGAAGATTTAAAGAAGTATCCGGTTCCCCGGCTGATCGAGAAGATTATAGAATTAGCTGAAATTGATCGGATAACCAGAAAGAGAAAGCCAAAAGCACAATCAATCAGACAGCTACCGGTGCTTTGATTGCCGGATGTGACTGGTAGTTTACCAGTTTGAAATCTTCATAACGGAAACTGAAAAGATCTTTCACTTTAGGATTAAGGATCATTTGGGGCTGAGGAAACGGGGTTCGTGAGAGCTGAAGTTCAACCTGAGCTTTATGATTCGAATAAATATGAACATCTCCAAACGTATGAATGAACTCATCAGCTTCTAAATCACAAATCTGGGCTATCATCATTGTTAATAAGCTATAAGAAGCGATGTTAAACGGAACTCCCAGAAAGAGATCAGCACTTCGCTGGTAAAGCTGGCATGACAGATTGCCTTTAAAACCTTTCTTTTTCTGATCATCAGAGGGTGGTGTAACATAAAACTGAAATAAAACATGGCAGGGCGGCAGTTTCATCTTATCAATATCAGATACATTCCAGGCACTGACAATAAGTCTGCGAGAGTCAGGTTTTGTTCTGATTTGCTGAATCACGTTTGAAATCTGATCAATTGATTCGCCCTTTCCTGCTGTCCAGGAACGCCACTGATAACCATAGACCGGGCCCAGGTTCCCACGTTCATCAGCCCATTCATCCCAAATACTCACTCCGTTTTCTTTGAGGTACCGGATGTTGGTATCTCCTTGTAAAAACCAGAGCAGTTCATGAATGATAGAGCGAAGATGTAATTTTTTTGTAGTTACGATTGGAAACCCCTGTTTCAGATTGAATCGCATCTGATAACCAAAAATAGACCGGGTCCCGGTACCAGTCCGATCTGATTTATCGGTCCCGTTATCAAGTACATGTTGAAGTAAATCCAGGTACGCTCTCATTGTGTGCAAATTAAAGTGATAAATCGGTAAAGGCAGTCATTTGTTGATATCAGATTTAAAACGATGGAGATTTGCCCGAAACACTCACTGCTGCGAGATAATTACTAAGGTCATGGCCATACTTCATTACGGTTTACAGCCTGGTGACGTGGCGTAATTAGAGGCACAAATGTTCAGTCTTGTACAAAAGTTCAATCAAATAACTGCCATTAAATTTAGTGCTAAACCCGCTATATTGCCAAACTGCTGTTAGCAGCCGGCTTTATTAGTTTCATGGGGATATGTCTTATTATATTTACTTTTCTTCCATAGAATAATTGTCAGTAAAATTGCAAATACCCAAAGCAAAACAACTAAAATTATCATTGGGAAATTCGGTAGAGCTGTTGCAAATATGGAAATTGAAATATTATAAGAGGCGTGTAATATTATTGAAAGAAGAATGCTTCCATTTGTCCCATTGTATAAAAACGTATATAGCACAGACAAAGGGATTACGAGTAATAGATATTGAAAAAGATAGACTGCTGCAAATGAAATTCCTTCTGAAAAAGTTGATGTAAACACTGTTTGCCAAAATAGTGTTCCTGTGTGCCAGAAAGCCCATAATAAAGCAACGAGCAAACTTGAAACTAAAAAGTTGTATGGTTTGTCCTGAAATTTATTTAAAGCAAATCCACGCCAGCCTATTTCCTCCGAAAGTCCGCCATTGGTTAAGGCTAATACTAAAAAGACAAGTCCTGTTGCAAAAGCCCCTGTGTGCATAAAGGAAACTAATTGAGTAATAAGTCCCATTGAAGGAGTAAAAGCTTCCGTTCGATTAATAAAGTTTGTATCCCATTGACTCAATAGCGAAAAGTCGTAGGTTGTATTGAAAAATAAAATATCAATTCCAATCGATGCTAAAATTAAAATTGGAGTAACCACTATAGCAAAGAAATACCATTTAATACTTGTCTTCCATATCAGAAGGCGCTTAAGCAAACTTGTAGCGCCAGTCTTTCCATAAATTAATGCAGTAATAATTATTGCAGAAAGCGATGGTCCAAATTCTGCCAGCCAGATAATTTCGGAAGGAATATTTAGATTCAACAATCCTGCTTTTGAAGCAGCATAAGGAACCCAACCTGCCCATGAGATTAGAACAGATAATGTGAAGAAGGTAAAAACGGGATATTTTTGGACTACTGATTTCATGAACTTCTACCTTTTATGTCTAATTAAACATTCGCTATTTAGTTAATACTATTTTTCGTGGATCGGTCTGTAATTTACGCTTGCAGCTAACATTTTGGGCTTTGCGTTCGGACGGGTTTTTAGCACAAAAGTTCAATCGAAGCACTGCACCCGCCATTACGCCAAACCGCTGTTAGCTGCTGCCCTTCTTGTCTGTCGTGGGTTTCGCTGTCTTTGGTGCGGTTGGGCAGACACACTCTTTGCCAAGTTTTGGTCTGTGCGTTGGCTTGTGTGAATTGCAATTGTGTGTGGCTGTGAAGCGTTGGCATTACTTTCTGTTTAGTTGTTCTCAATTATTTTTATTTACTCGCTTGTTTTATTTTTTGTGGTGTTCGTGAATCGCCTTTTAAAAATCCGTTATTTACTTGAATTTTCTATGATGGAGATTTCTTCTTCCGTCAATTCGTAAAGTTGGTAAACCATTTGGTCTATTTGGTTTTCTAAATCGGTGGTGTCGGCTTTTTCATTTGCTTTCTTATTAGCCATAACAGTTTTAACCAATTCTGAAATTTGTTTTTCAACATTTGGTTCTACCGTTGCAGGTAAAGGAAAGGGGTTTAAGTAATTTGTTTTAAATGTTCTTGCATCGCCTTGAAGTGTATCTCCAGTTGTTTTCAAAAACCACCATAGTAAATTTGAATTTGCTATTGCTAAAAGATACTCGTAGCTTTCTTTTGTATCTCCTTTTTTGACCCAACTGTATGCCTTAGTTGTATGATAAAGTTTTTCGTGATTTAGGGTTACATTCGGATGATTGGCACAAATTTCCATTGATGAAAGCTTTGGTTGTTCAAACTTATTCAGGTTTTTTGGATAGATATAGGTATGCCAATGCTGCATTTTTCCTGCTTTGCCACTTTCACGAGCTTTAAATATGTTTTCGTGGTCAATGATGTAGGAATATGTTTTTGGGTAGCTCATTTTTATTTCATCTATTGAAACTACTTCTGCATTTCCATTTTTTATTATATACGGAAAGAAAACATAGCGATTAGTTGATAAATAACTATATCGCTGAACATCTTTTCCCATCAAAAATGGCTTAAACAAATCTCGTTCAAGCCGATACTCTTTGCCACTTATAGGGACTTTTAAAATAAATTCATCTTTATCAATACACTCTAAAACATACAATTCATCTTTACTTGTCTGCAAGCCAACAAATATTCCTTCAAAAACATCAGAAAACAGTTTAGATTCTGAATATATTTTTTCAAAAACATTAAAGCCTATTTTATTATCAAACAAAATCCATTGATTGCTTCCATAAAGTCTGGATGCTTTCTCTATCATTTCATAAGTTATAAAAGTGTATTGGGTTTTGTCAAGCATCAGGTTTTTAAAGTCTGATTTGAAAGGGAAACGCTGAAAATAAAATCCATTGCTAGATTTCTTACTAAATTGAGCCACACAAGTATAAGTATCGGCATCTTCAAAAATCATATTTGCTCCGAAGTGAGCTATTTCATCTATATACTGTCCTTGTTTTAGGTAGTTTCTAAAAACTTCAGAAGCAGCAGCATTAAAAAATTTATGCGGGAAAATATATGCGTTATTGCTGTTTTTACTAGAAATATTAACTGCGAGTTCAAAAAAGACATTCGCTAAATCATAAGAGGCTTTAGCATTTTGATACTGACTTTCATAAAAAACTTTTTGCGTAGGCTGAGATGCTTGGATTTCTTGCACTCTCATATAAGGCGGATTTCCAATCACCACATCAAAACCTACAAAATCGCCCTCTTCATTGAGCACTTCGGGAAACTCAAAACGCCATTCAAAAGCATTTTCATAAATCTTGTTTGCTTTAATTTCTTCTATTTCGGCTTCTAACTTTTTAGTTTCTTCGGTAAGTTCTTTAACTTTTGCGTTCCAATCTGCTTTTTCCTTTTTGCTCATTTCAAAAAGCTGTCCTTGATTTGTCAGCCTAAAAAGGTCGCCTGATAGTTTTCTTAGCTTTTTTACTTTGGGGTCATTCATAGAAATTTCACTTCTGAAATCCGATTTAATGTCGGCAATCAATCGTTCCATTTCTTTTTTTTGTTCCTTGCTTTCAGCGTTTCGGTAAGTGTCAACAGCAATTCGGTAGCTGTCAATTGTCCACTTGCTTTTTTTCAAGGCTTGTTTCAGGTCTGCGTCAATTGCAAAACGGCTCACCAAAGAGTTTCCGCATTTTATGTTGATGTCAATGTTGGGGAGGGTTTCTAACACACCCCCAGCCCCTCTCAAGAGGGGAGTACTTAAACCCCCAGCTTCTTTTGAAAGGGGAGTACTCACACCCCCAGCTTCTTTTGAAAGCGGAGTACTCATACCCCTAACCCCTCTCGAGAGGGGAGTATTAGGGAGCTGTTTATAATAAGCGTTTTTCAGAAGTTCTATCCACAAACGCAAACGACAAATTTTTACCGAATTGGAATTGATGTCCACACCGAATAGACAATTTTCAATAATGGTTTGCTTTTCGTGGAATAGTGTTTCTTGTATGCGCTGGCTTTCTTTGTTGCTTGGGTTGTATTCAAAAAGTTCACCGTCTTCGTCTGTTACAATCAATTCATCATTTACCACTTCCACCTGATATTCTTTCAGGCGTTTTCCGTCACGGTCTTGCAGAATTTTCAAATCGTTTTTAACGGCAATCATTTCATTGAGAGCCGAAACTAAAAAGTGTCCTGAACCAACGGCAGGGTCGCATATTTTGATGCTGTTTATAATATTGTTGGCTTCTTGTCGGGTAAACATTCTGTCATCGCCTATTTGCTCATAAACATCATCAAGGGTTTTAAAGTCCCCTCTTGAGAGGGGATTTAGGGGTGTGTCATTCTCTATTACATTTTCTGTATACGAATTTAAAGGTGAATCTTCATATTTCAATATCGATAAATCGCCTTTTTCGAATCCAATTATATATTGTTTTATAGTTTCTAGGGTAGCTTCCAGATGGTTAAAAATATCAGAATCTGGGAAACGTAAAACATTTAACCCCAGTTCATTTAACCTGCTCTCTTTTTCAACATCTTTTCGTTGAGTTTCTTCCCAGTTGTGCGTTTCGCCATCAATTTCAATTACCAATTTTAACTCGTAACAAAAGAAATCAGCGATATAATTATCTAAAGGTTTTTGCCTATGAAAATCGTACTTGCCTTCATATTTTCCTTTTAGTTCTTTCCAAAGAATAATTTCTGATTGCGTGCTGTTATTCCTCAGTTGTCTTGCTAACTCTTTTAGTTTGGGGTTGTATGGAATTATTTCCCTTCTTTTTGACACACCCCCAGCCCCTCTCAAGAGGGGAGGATTCGCACCACTAGCCTCTCTCGAGAGGGGAGGATTCGCGCCACTAGCCTCTCTCGAGAGGGGAGGATTTACACCACTAGCCTCTCTCGAGAGGGGAGGATTCGCACCACTAGCCTCTCTCGAGAGGGGAGGATTCGCGCCACTAGCCTCTCTCGAGAGGGGAGGATTTACACCACTAGCCTCTCTCAAGAGGGGAGGATTCGCACCACTAGCCTCTCTTAGGATGGGAGTTGACACACCCCTAAATCCCCTCTCAAGAGGGGACTTTTGGGCAGCTTCGTTGAATTTCTGCACAACTGCTTTGCGAATGGTTTCACGGCACATATACATGGTGATGAAACCCGGAGTGAAAAATGAACCGTCCTTATAGCCGTTTATTTTCTCGAAAATCAATCCGAGAACTGAAGCGTTAATCAGCGTTTTGTTGTCTTCCTGAATTGCTGAACCGCCTTCGGCTCCAAAATCATAAGCATCTAAAAACTCAAATAAATACTGAAGTGTGGTAATGTTGCCCGACCGTTTTTTGCCATGCTGGTCTTTCAGTACAGTTTGCGAAAAAATCGGAATAGTTTTATCGTCTTTCAGATTGCTGATAAACAAAGTAACCTGTTCAATATCTGTCGGCTCGAAAAGTGAAGAATTGAGATAAGGAACTTTCTCAAATGTCTTTTTTACATCTTCATTTCGCTCGTCATACTTGCGTGCCAACACTTGAAAAAACAAACTGTTCAGATCGTCATAGTTCTTTATTTTATCAAGGTTGAGAAATTTGTATTCTGACACACCCCCAGCCCCTCTCAAGAGGGGAGTATCCACACCCCCAGCCCCTTTCAAGAGGGGAGTTTTGTGGTAAGTGATGAGTTGGGCTTCCAACAACTTCAAAAATAAAATACGGTTTATCCAGGTAATCGAAAGTTCAAGTGCCACATTAAAAAGTCGCTCCGGTTGTGTATTGCCAAACTGACTTGGTTTTTCAAGTCGGCTCAATTTATCCAAGCTATCAAGCTGAATAATTGCATCTTCAAGGATTGTTCCTGTGTGTCGTTCACCTGCCTTGTTTCGTTCAATCAGTTTTTTGCTTCCTTCTTTGGTTTCGGTCAGTCCGATAATGTGCAACAACTCGCTGTAAAAGCGTTTGTCAAGGCTGTTGCTGTCGTTGGTGAATGGAAGTTTTAAAAGATGCTCTGGAGATAAAAGTTTGAATAAAGCAATCAGCGAATTATCGTCTGCTTTGTCGGTATTGCGAAGCGGTTGTTGAAAGTCCTGAATGTTGAAATAGGTGAATTCAATTTCAGAAGAGATGCTGTCAATAAAAGGCTCGGCAATTTGTTTGTAGAAAAAATCGGTTTTTGTGTCTGCCAAACGTCCGCCTTCAAAGTCGTTGAATTGTTTTACAAGGTTTTTGCTTTGAGCAAAAAATCTGTCAAATAGGGTAGCGTCAAAAATGAACCACTCGTATATGTTGGTTACCACCAAATGTTTTACTTCAAGGTTGTTGTGTGTAATTCTCTCTCGCAGGTAATACAAAACCAATTCCTGAAACGCTTTTGCGTTCAGTTTTTTGGTCGTAATCATTTCCGATTTGTTGGTTGGCTTTTTCGCTTCGAGAATTACGCCAACTGTTGAGTTTGCATTTTGTCCGTTATGAATAACAAGGTCATTTCTACCTTTGGTATTTATAAAGTGATTCGGGTCGTAATAGGTTTTCTTTAAAAAGTCAATGACAAGGTTCTTATGAAACTCTTCACTTTCGGTGTCATTAGTCCTGTCGAGTAAAGTAATGAGATTGGTTTTGAAACCTTCAATTTCAGTCCTGTTTGGTTTTACTTTTAAAAAGGCTTTGTTCAGTGCCTTTCTTGGTTTCAATTCTTTTAAAATCATCTACAAATTATATTTTCTATTTCAGTCGGTTAAGATAAGTTTTTCGGTTGAAACAGAGTCAGAGCGTTGGCAGAAAAATGATTTAATTGTGCTTATGAATGCTAAGGTATTTATGCGGCTGGTTTTTTCACACTGGCGTAGTTACAAAAAATTAAAAACCATTTTCCTTAGCGGTGAAGAGTGAGTAAATGCTGGCTGTGCTGCCGGTGAGCAGGGATTTTTTATTAACGATTCAGTATGAGATTTTCCCATCGGTTCGCATTAACAGACTGTAGAAAGCCTTGCATAGAACAGCATTATTATTGAAAAAACGACATTCATCTCTTTTTGCCTGTCATTCCAAGCATGTAGATCAGCGGGAAATACTGGTGGGATGACGGAATAGAAAGTGCCATGCCTCACTCTTTGCTTCAAACAATCTTAGCAGATCAAATCATGATTGCAAATCATGAACTGCCATCCAGGCAATCAATCCGGCACCTGTTGTTAATGCGTCTTCATCAATATCGAAGGTAGGGGTGTGAACGGAGGAGGTAATACCTTTTTGTTTATTCCCGGTTCCAAGCCGGTAGAAACAGGCCGGCAGTTGATGTGAATAAAAAGAAAAATCTTCAGCTGCCATCCAAAGGTCTAGTTCTTCAATGTTATTTTCGCCCAGATAAGAAGCAGCTGCCTGCCGGGCTTTTTCGGTAAGTACAGGGTTATTTTTTAAAACGGGGTATCCTTTTCGGATCTCAATTTCACAACTGGTACCGGCAGCACGGCATACAGAGTCAGCAATGGTTTGAATTCGCTCATGAGCCTGTGTCCTCCAGGTTTCATCCATCGTTCTGAAAGTACCTTCCAGGTAAACCCTGTCAGGAATAACATTGGTTGCACCATTAGCAATAACTTTCCCGAATGATAAGACACTTGGAATAATAGGATTGGCATTGCGGGAAACCACCTGCTGTAATGAAGTAATTAACTGAGCTGCTGTGGTAACCGGGTCAACCGTAAGATGAGGCAGAGCACCATGCCCGCCTTTTCCTTTGATGGTAACATAAAGTTCATCGGTACTTGCCATGTAAATCCCACTACGGAATCCTACTTTACCGGCTTCAATGAATGGCATTACGTGCTGACCATAAATTGCCCGGGGTTCAGGATTCTTTAAAGCTCCTTCATTGATCATTAAGGAAGCACCACCGGGAAGTTTTTCTTCTCCAGGCTGAAAAATAAGTTTTACTTTTCCTTTCCAGTCATTCCGGGTTTCATTCAGCAGCAGGGCAGCACCCAGCAGGCTGGCAGTATGAACATCATGACCGCAGGCATGCATTACTCCTTGGTTTTTTGATTGGTAGTCACTCTCATTAGCTTCAGTTATTGGAAGGGCATCCATATCAGCCCGCAGGGCAACGGTATTGTCTGAAGAAATTTTACTTTCAATCAGGGCAATAACTCCGGTACCAGCCATTCGTTGCGTTTTAATTCCAATCTCCTGAAGGGTCTTTTCAACAAAGGCAGCAGTATGGTATTCTTCAAACGATAATTCAGGATTAGCATGAAGATGTCTTCTCCAGGAAATCAGCTGATGGTGTAAATTCCAGGCTTTGCTTCTGAATAGTTCTGCCTTCATATCTTACTCAATTAAAAGTCTGTTCCAAGTGAGAAGTAAAAGATCCGGTCATTGGCTTTTGTATCTTCAAATCCCCATGCCCAGTCGAATTTCATAAAATATCCCAACAGCCGGGTTCTGAACCCGGCACCAAATCCTCCAACCAGTGGTTCAATCTGTTTTTGAAGAATAATGGTAATGGGGTTACCCGAAATAACTTGAATGTTAAGAGAATTATCCTTTCCATAAGGATCCCAGCCTGTCCAGGCTGATCCGATATCACCAAAACCAACAATCTGGAAATTCCGGATTAAATCACTTCTGATCGGCCGCTGAATCAGGTACTGAAATACCGGAATCCGGATTTCGGAATTAATCAATGCAAAATTGTTTCCGTTTCTGATGTTTTGTAGAAATCCCCGCATAGGCGAGGCCAGTGTCTGGAAAGCATAATTCTGTGAATAATCAATGTTAATGTCATAATTGAAGATATCTACCGGTACAAAAGAATTATCAACGGATCCCAGGTAGTAAATCAATTTCATATCGCCAAATGAAGAACTTGCTGCAAACCGGTTAGCCCAGATAATCTGGCGGTGAAGCCGGATGTAATGTCTTGCATCAATACCAACTACACCCAGAAATGTTTTTGAGCGGTCAACCTGGCGAAAACCTTCAGCAAAGACTTTCAGCCGGGTTCCGGTATATAAATTTAGTCCGCGCTTAATTGTGTTGTCAAAAATAAATTCTCCTTTGAGGCTTCCCCAGTTTTCATAGTAGTTTTTGATTTGCAACGGGATAATGTCAGTAGATTTGACTACGGTCCGGTCATTGCGGTAAGATGCGGTTCCCCGAATGGAAGAGGTTTCATTAAGCGGATAGGATAATCTGAATTTTAATTCATGTGTATGAACTTTCAGATAAAAAGGACCAATGGTAAATTCCCTTGCCTGCCGGTAAAAGACGTATTGCTTGTCAATTCTGTTCTTCAAGTCTTCAAAGGTCAGCAGGTACTCATTACTATTCAGATCTCCGGCAAGTTTAAATCCGGCAGTGATTCTGTAATCATTCATCAGGTCATTAATACCGATTTTAAAGAGCCCAGTTAAACCCGGATCAAAAAAGACAGCTCCACCGGTAAAGGTCTGATAAGTTGCATTCAGGAGGCTGTTGTCAAGCTGAGCAACAAAATAATCTGCAGAAAATACCGGATCATAAATTCTTCGTTTGGGCAGCCGGAATGCAGTGTCAGCCTGTTGTAAGGTTGTTGCGAACAGCGGTGAAACAAATGCAGAATCAACGTTTATCCGGGTAGTGTCAGTTGGTTTGGGTTTCTGCTGAAACTCACTTTGAAACACATAATGATGAATATCAATTTTATTGTTCTTTTCGGGTTTTTCTGTATCTTCCGGTACAGCTGCAGGCTCTTTAACGGGTAGGTTCTTATTGGTAAGTGGTTTTACTGCTATTTGCTGAGTTAACAATGCAAATTGAGTTTGTGTAGGTTGTAAGGATGTTTTCAAAGTGTCACTGAAAGGATTATACAAAATGGAAACTTCCTGCCGATGGTTTATCAGTCTGCTTTGAATGTAGCGTGTCTTTTTAAAGTTTAAATCATGAGCATCCACATTTCTTGCTAAATCAGAATAGGGCTGTTCACGAATAATATAACGGTAATGTTCCGTAGTATCAACAAACATTAGTATGCTGTCAATAGTGGCAAAAAAGGGATTGAAGATACCGTTTCTGTCACTTAAATAAACCAAAGATGATGGCGAAACCGGCAAGGGCTTGAATTCATCAGCAGTTTCTGTATGCGTGACTCTTTTCAAAATATTATCCCTTATTGAATAATCGTACAGAAACAAGTCGTAATGTTTTAATGGCAGCGCATCCGCTGAAAGAGATTGTTTTAATGAGTCGGTTGGGCGGTTGGATGCAAACACAATAAACTTTCCACCGGGCATAAATTGTGGGTCGGTATCATCAAATATATCATTTGTAATATTCTGAGAAGTCCGGGCTCTTACATTAAAAACAAAAATGTCACTTTGTCCTTTCTGGATTCCGGAAAGAACAATATCAGTACCGTCATCACTATAATTAAATGAAGTTACCTTTTCGAAATAAAAGAATTTATTTATTTCCAACTTCTTTTCACTCATGGAGTAGTTATCCATCCATACACTGCCCTTGTTTTCATAAATAATTGTAAGTGCCCGACCAGATGGATGCCATTGAATCAGCGGAAATGAAAAATCATTTTCAAGTTCAATACTTTTTAAACCGCCTTTTTTGATTTTTTTGCTTTTGCCGGTTGATAAATCATTGAGAAAAATACGGTATTTACCAAGATCGTTGGTCACATAAGCAAGCGTGGTTGCATCCGGACTTAATGCAATTCGGGTCAATAAATGTTTCTTTTTAATTTTTAGGTTGACAAGCTGGCCTGCCGGATTCTGCCTTCCCTTCTCATCGGCCATGTATCGTTTCTGATAGTAGGCTGACCAGTTAGAAGCAAGTTGTTTCAATGAAAGGCCAAGTACATAATTGATTCCGCTTTCAATATTTCGGTTGATGCGTGTCAGGTACAAAAGATTGGCAATGGCTGTGTTTCCATAGGTTTCAGAAATATAATGCCAGATACTGATTCCGGCCAGCAGCTCATTATCAAAAATCATTTTATTAAACTTCAGATAACGTTTACTCAGGATTCCGTCACGCATCTGATTGTCAAGATTTGTATTCCAGCCATATCCAATATAAGCAGTTAATCCCTCATAAAACCATACCGGCAGATGAAGCAGCACAGATGTCTGAATCCGGTCTTTCAGATTTCCGCCATACATCAATTGTTCAATCAGTACTTTTGAAATACCGGCTCTCAAAGCTCCGCGCAGGTCATTATGGTCACCGTTAAAATAAATCAAAACCTTATTCCCGATGACCCGTGTAACTCCACCGATGTTGCCATTCTCCATTTCGTCATTCTCCAGGCCGATGTTGGTCTGCTTCATATCACTAAGCCGGTTAAAAACCAGAATCTGCAACCTTCCGCTGATTTTATAATCAAACATCCGCTCAATGTCTTCCAGGTCTTCATCACCAAATTGACCAACAAATGCTGCTAACTCTTGCCCACCCGGATAAAAATAAATATCCATGTTACGGAATCGGTACAAGTTCCAGAGGAAGTCATTGTACTGGACCCTGTTTTTTCCGAATGACTGGCTCATCCCATGATAGAACTGAGCTGAAGCGATCAGTGGAATTAGAAATACAAATAGCAACAAAGCGCGTTTCATGGGTGGTCTCTGTCCAGAATGTTTTCCTGTTGGCAAGGCGAAAATAATGACTGCAACTGAGAAAACGGTAAGTTGAAGTGGTTCTAATTAGATTATGTTTGCAATGATACCCTCCAGGTATGTTTTTTATTCTCTCAAAACTGTTCTCGTTTCTGTTTTCACCACTTTCATGGGTGTTGATTTTTTTGCTGGCCGGGTTGTTTGTTAAGAGGACTGACTTGAAAAGGCGGTTGCTGATCACCGGTATTGCCATGTTAATTTTCTTTTCCAATCCCCTTATCCGTCAACTCGCCTTCGGAGTGTGGGAGCCTCCGTTCACAAAAGAAGAAAACCTGAAAACTTTTGAAGTGGCTGTTATACTGGGGGGAGCTATGAGATATTACAATTCAGAAACGGACCGACCGGTATATGGCCCTTCGGTAGAAAGGCTGATGCAGGTAGTGAATCTGTATTTTAAAGGAAAAGTTCGGAAAATTCTGATTTCAGGCGGAAGCGGCCTTCTGACTTTACAAGAATCTAAAGAAGCACCTGTCCTAATGAAGGAAATGGTTAATATGGGAGTAAAGCCCGAAGATATCCTGCTTGAAAGCAAATCCCGAAACACGTATGAGAATGCTGTATTTACTTCCTCAATGCTCAGAGAAATGAATTTTAAAGGCGAACTCTTGTTGATTACTTCTGCCTATCACATGCCCCGGTCTTTGGCATGCTTTCATAAAGCAGGGATTAATGCTGTGCCATTTCCGGTGGACAGCTATGCAGGAAGAATTACCTGGACTCCCGGCCGCTTGATTATTCCTGACAGTGAGAACCTCACTAACTGGGACATGCTGATTCATGAATGGGTGGGATGTATGGTTTATAAAATTAGAGGATATTTATAACCTGATAATGAGTCAACTTACAATTTTCAGGTCTTCGGCTGGTTCCGGAAAAACACTTACGCTAGTATTATATTACCTTCAGATTGCATTAAAACAACCCGACTCCGATAACCATATTCTGGCAATTACATTCACCAATAAGGCAACGGAGGAAATGAAGTCAAGGTTGATTAACACGCTTGCAGCAATAGCTGCCGGAAACGAGCAGATAATGACCGGTCTACTGACAGAACTTACTAGGTTGGAGGAAAATGAAATCAGGCAACGAAGCAGCCGGCTACTGAAACGAATACTGCACAGCTATGCTGAGCTTTCCATAATGACAATTGATAGTTTCTTTAACCGGTTAATCCGGCCAATTGCCCGCGAACTGGGAATATCGGTTAATCGTGAAATTGAACTGGATTATTCACGAGTAATACGGGATGTAAAACATCGCTTGTTTTCAGATATTGGAAAGGATCAGGAAACTACAAACTTGATGACAGAATTTATATCCGGCAAAATGGATGACAAGGGAACCTGGAAAGCAGATAAAGAAATTGAAAAATTAATACTGGAGATTATCCAGGATTATGATGGAGTTTATTATCGTGAGAAGAAGGCGATAACGGTAGAGTTTATTGTACGGCTAAAAGAAATTCAGCACTCTTTTAAGAATACACTGAATAGTCACAGTATTCAGTTTCATGATTTCCTGAATAAAAACAATATAGAAGTATCAGACCTCTACAACAAAGGACGTGGCCCGGCAGGCTGGTTCTTAAAAGCCGCTAAAGGAAGTTTAACGAAGGACGATATAAATGAAAGTGTAAAACGTGCATGTGTTTCCGGTGATAACTGGTTTAATGCTAAAAGTAAACTGCGGGATCAGATCTCTGAACAGACAAAACAGAAGCTGGTCTCTTTATTGCAGGATTCAGTTCAATTTTTCAGTGCGCATAATCAAGCCTATGTATCAGCAGATGCTGTACTTAAATTAATTTACATGGCAGGGCTTACAGATAAACTGAAGCAAAAGTTAAATCAGTACAGAGATGAAAGAGAGATTCTTCTGCTTTCAGATATCAGCCGGTTGGTTAGTGAATCATTAACCATTAATGACACAGAATTTATTTTTGAAAAAGCCGGATCCAGATATATGCATATCCTGGTTGATGAGTTTCAGGATACATCTGAGGTTCAATGGAAGAATCTGAAGCCTCTTGTAATAAATTCACTTGCATCCGGAGGAAATGTGCTAATTGTTGGAGATGCCAAACAAAGTATTTACAGGTGGCGTGGTGGTAAAGCAGAACTGTTGCTCTCCGGTATCCGGCAAGAACTGAAACAGTTTGAAAAAATTACCGTGGAAAAGGAATTAACGGTAAACTACCGCAGCTCACCCGGAATAGTTGAGTTTAACAATCTTTTCTTTTCACAGATCAGTAATCTAAATAATGAGTTACTTACGAGTGAACCATCTATGGTACCGCTGGTTTACCAAAAGGAGAAAATTGTACAGAAGGTTGGAAAGAAGGATAACTACAGGGGGCTGGTTGAAGTGAAACTTCTAAAAACAGATAAGCAAGAAGCAACGCTGGAAATTAGAAAACAGGCTCTGGCTGAACGAATGATTGAAAGTATCCGGCAATCATTAGAAGATGGATTTTCACACAGAGATATTGCAATCCTGGTCAGAAAAGGGGACGATGCAGCTCTGGTGACATCTAAACTTTTTGAGAAGGGGATTCGAAATGTTATCTCAGCTGAATCCTTACTGGCTTCTCAGTCTGATCAGGTTCAGTTACTGGTTTTTGCAATGAAGCTGATTGATGAACCTGATAATGAAATTGCCAGAGCCGGGCTACTCACTCAGTATTTTAAAAATACAAATCAGTATTTATGCCACGATCGGGTGTATGCAAAGATTAAAGACCAGAAGGAGTTAATGAACGAGCTTCCGGCAGCCTTTCGGCAGGAATGGCAGATACTGAAGTTTCTTCCACTGGTTGACTTAGGTGAATACCTTATCCGGATTTTTAATATCAGAAGTGATGTTTTTGTTGTCAGGTTTCAGGATGCATTGATTGAGTTCACTTCAAAGTATAATAAAGGGTTAGCCTACTTCCTGGAATGGTGGATGGAGAATGAAAACAAAATAAAAGTGTCAATTCCTGATAAATCGGATGCAATCAGGGTTCTTACGATTCACAAATCAAAGGGTCTTCAGTTCCCTGTTGTGATAATTCCTTTTGCGGAATGGTCAGTGACACCGCAGCCAGGAACCAGCATACGGGTGTTGGCAACCCAAAAACCTTTTGATGAATACGACTCGTATTTTGCTTTAACGGAAAGTAAATTGAAGGAATCCTATTTTGAGCATTCGTATCAGACTGAAATTAACATGTCGGTTTTTGATAACATTAACCTTTTGTATGTAGCTTTTACGCGGGCTGAGACCCGGCTTTATGTTTTTTCCTCAAAGGAGCAGGGACGGGCAACAAACATCAGCTCACTTATTACAGAGACACTTCAGCATCAGGAATTTCAGAATAAAACCCGAGAACTCGAAAATTGGAGTGAATTTATCTCAGGAAAGAGGGAAAAATATGAAAGGATTGAACAGGTGAAAAGGGAGGACACGCTTTCTCAAGATAATTTTATATCAGGTGAATGGCGAAGCAGACTGGCATTTGCATTGAATAAGGACCTGATTTCGTCAGCTGATTCTCCTTCTGCTCTTCAGGGCCTGGAGTTTCACAAGATGATGTCAGAAATTATAACCGGGGCAGATACCGGAAAAGTATTTCAGAAATTCAGGATTGAACAATCAATCCGCGAACAAATCATCAGGCTGATTGACAACTGTAATGAATATGAATGGTTTACCGGAAAGTTTGAAGTAAAAACAGAATGTCCTCTGCTCTTGACGGATGGCCGGATACTCAGACCCGACCGGCTCATGTTCTCCAACAACCGGGTTACCATCCTAGATTATAAAACCGGAACTGAAAAGCCAGAACATGAAAAACAACTTTCAGAATATGCCGCTACACTTCAGCAGGCCGGATTTATAGTGGAAGGAAAGTATATCTATTATATCCCGACTCAAAAATTAATGAAGATCGAATAAACCGGCATTAAGCAACCCGCAGCCGTTTAATCCTGGATTTGTCAAGCTGACTGACAGCGTATTCAAGAGTTATTTTCAACCCTTTATTCTTTTTAACTGCCGGGATGTTATACATCTGTTCAAGCATAATTGATTCGCAGATTGATCTGAGACCACGGGCCCCGAGCTTGAATTCAATAGCTTTATCAACAATAAAATCAAGCACTTCCTCATCAAATTCCAGGTGAATATCCTCCATTTCAAAAAGCTTGATATACTGTTCAATTAATGCATTTTTTGGTTCTGTCAGAATCTTTCGAAGGGCATCCCTGTCTAATGGATTAAGATGGGTGATGACAGGTAGCCTTCCGATAAGTTCGGGAATCAGTCCGTACGATTTTAAATCAGCCGGTGATATGTATTGCATCAGATTCTCCATATCAACCTGTGATTCAGTAGCCGAAGTATAGCCGATTGTTTGACGCTGAACTCTTCGGGCAATTATTTTTTCAATTCCGTCAAATGCACCTCCACATATAAACAGAATATTCTGTGTATTTACAGGAATCATTTTTTGTTCAGGATGTTTCCTGCCACCCTGGGGCGGAACATTGACTATGGTATTCTCAAGAATTTTGAGCAATCCCTGCTGCACTCCTTCTCCGGAAACATCACGGGTGATTGACGGATTGTCTCCTTTTCTGGCAATTTTATCAATTTCATCAATGTAAACAATTCCACGTTCAGCAGCAGCAACGTCATAATTGGCTGCCTGAAGCAATCGGGTCAGAACACTTTCAACATCTTCACCAACGTAACCGGCTTCTGTTAAAACCGTTGCATCCGCTATGCAGAATGGCACATTTAGCATTCTGGCGATTGTCCGGGCTAACAAGGTTTTACCGGTACCGGTCTGGCCAACCATGATAATATTTGATTTCTCAATTTCGATTGAGTCATCCTTTTTCGAAAGATGGATCAGCCTTTTATAATGGTTATACACAGCCACACTGATAATTTTCTTTGCCTCTTCCTGACCTATAACATATTTGTCTAAAAATGCTTTGATTTCCGGAGGATGAAGCAGGGTGAGATTCCGGGCTAATGACTTTCTGAACTGATCTGACAGTTCTTCATCTACAATAGTCTGAGCCTGCTTAATACAGGAATCACATATATGAGCATTTATGCCGGCAACCAGTACCTGAGTGGTACTCTTGTCTTTACCGCAGAAGGAGCAATGGATTTCGTTTTTAGCTTTCATAGCTTTGTTAACATAACTAACGCTTACTGAGAAGTTTTGTTACGGGAAAGTACTTCATCAATCATTCCGTATTCCTTAGCTTCAGTGGCAGTCATCCAGTAATCACGGTCCGAATCTTTATATACCGTGTCGTAATCTTTGCCTGAATGGAGGGCAATAATCTCGTATAATTCCTTTTTCAATTTTATGATTTCACGAGCTGTGATTTCAATATCTGAAGCCTGACCTTCAGCTCCCCCCATTGGCTGGTGAATCATCACTCTTGAATGAGGTAGTCCGGTTCTTTTTCCTTTGCTTCCGGCACATAGTAAGACAGCAGCCATAGAAGCCGCCATTCCGGTACAAATGGTTGATATATCAGGGTTAATATATTGCATTGTATCGTAAATCCCCAGGCCGGCATACACCGATCCTCCGGGGCTGTTTATATAAATCTGGATGTCTTTTTTAGCATCGGCCGATTCGAGGTAAAGAAGCTGTGCCTGGATTACATTGGCAACATAATCATTAATTGGAACACCCATGAAGATAATCCGGTCCATCATTAACCTCGAAAATACGTCCATACTGGCAACATTCAGCTGCCGTTCTTCAATAATGGTAGGTGAAATATAATTTGCATTTACTGCACTGATCACATTGTGAAGTGTTGCACTGCCGATGCCTCTGTCTTTAATGGCATAACGTAAAAAATCTTTGTCGGAGTTCATAAATTAGGAAGTGTTTTTTTAATTTGTAAAACTAACTTGGTGTTTTGCGGACGAATATCTGTAAAAATAAGAATGACCTTCAGAGCTAGTGGATTTAACTTCTCATCACAGCTGTGTTAATCATTATTAGATTAATGGTGGTGGTTCTTAACAATCTCAATAAACTCATCCAGAGTAACCTGCTTCTCCTTCTTCTTAACCTGTTCTGAAAGATTATTGAATACTTTTCTTTCCAAAATATTATTAGCTGCTTCTGTTCGCATTTTTTCATCCTTGATATAACGGGCTGCCATATCATCAATGCGATGAGGGTCGAAAGTAGAAATTCCGTATTGACTCAACATTCGCATCACGTAATGTCTGCCATAATTCAGCAGTTCTTCTTCCTTGACATCCAGCTTAAATTCCTCAACCAGCTTATTCCGGATCAATGTCCATTTCATATCATAAGCGTAATGTTTAAAGTTTTTATCAATCTCTTCAGTTGAAATAGGTTTTTCTGAAGAAGCTGAAATCCATTTTTTTAAGAATGCTTCGGGCAGGGATATCCCGGTTTCTTCAACCAGTACATCTTTTATATCATGATGCAATTTGTGCTCAGACTCAGATTTATACTCATTGGCAATTTCCTCTTCAACTTTCTTTTTCAATGCTTCAACATCGGTAACCACATCCTTACCATAGACCTTGTTGAAAAGAGCTTGATTAAGATCGGCAGGGATAGTTTTCTCAATCATTGAAATTTCTGTTTCATACCACTGGCCATGCTCTTCTACTTCTTCAGCTTTGATGTTTAAAAGAGCTGAGATACCTGTCTTGGAACCTGTTGCTCGTTCAAGATTCAGAGGCTTTTTGTCAGCAATTTTCATTAAGCTGATTTCAGCAATAATTTTTTCATCCTTCAGATCTGTTAATTTAAACCAGGACGAAGTAGTGAATGCATTTTCCGGAATCACTCCATCTTCAGAACATGCCGTAAACCGGGCTTTTATATAGCAATCGTTGTCAATTGACTGAGGATGGGTAATCTCGCCATGCCTCATTTTCATATCTTCTATAGCTTTTTCAACCTCGGCTGAACCAACTTTTATGGAATAAGATTCCACTTCTTTTGAGGGGGATATATTAACTGTGAAGTCAGGCCGGATTCCGATCTCGAAAGCAAACTTAAAATCACCGGGTTGTTCAAAATTGTTAGTTGCATTTTCAGAGTCTACCGGTAAAGGTTGTCCGAAAATTTCAATTTTATTATCTTCAAAATATTTGTAAAGCGAGTCGGTAACCAGTTTGTTGATTTCATCAGTCAAAATAGCTCTTCCATACCTGTTTCTAACAATTGTTTCAGGCACATGCCCCTGTCTGAATCCTTTAATCTGGATAGTACGGGCTGTTTTCTTTATTTCTTTATTGACAAGCGAAGTATAATCTTCAGGCTTCAATTCTATACGGATAATGTCGGTATTATCAGCAATAGTTTCTTTGGTAATATTCATTGTCAAGTTATTATGTGCGGGTGGAGGGACTCGAACCCCCATGCCGTTAAGCGCCAGATCCTAAGTCTGGTGCGTCTGCCAATTTCGCCACACCCGCAGCGTAGTATTTTGGAAAAGGAGGGCAAATGTAGCTTTCTGATTTGTAAAAAGACAGTGCTTGTTAAGGTTACAGGCTTTATTCTAACTGTCTGGCATCAGAATCTGACCTTAAAATGTTGCTTGGTTAAGCCTTTTCTAAAAAAGACAATCCCAAACATAAACACATCAATGGTTGAAGTAACACCTGGATGGTCTTTTATTTCAGTCCAGGCTTTTTTCATACCTGCAGACCAATAAATATCATCAAAAATAATGACTGTATGCTCTTCAGTTATGCTCAGAAACTCATTAAAATAACGTAAAGTAGCTTCATATTGATGGTTTCCATCCAAGAAGATAAAATCCGGTTTTGAATTGCTAAGCTCAGTTGGAAGTAATTCATCAAAGTTTCCTGTGTGTAATATGATGTTATTAAACCCACAGTGAACAAAATTTTTTTTTGCAATGGCAGCTGTATTCGGACAACCTTCGATGGTTATTAGCCTTCCTGCCGGAATTGCAGATGCCAGATACATACTGCTGTAGCCAAAAGAAGTACCCAACTCTAATATTGTTTTGGGGCTGAAGTAATGTGCAAGCCGGTAAAGCAGCCTTGCATATTTAAGCGGTTTGGATGAATGACGGGCAATGGATGAAACAGTTCGCTGATAGTGCCGGTTGCCTGAATAGGCAGTTCCAAGATCAGTAACTTCAATCATTGTTGAATTTTTCAGATTTCCGGATTTACAATCAATAATTAATGGTTCATCCTTTATAGTAAGCTTCTTTCGTATAGATTGATTGACAATATCATAAATAAATGGTGGGTGAATGCTGTATTGACTAACTGCATTTCTGCGGTAAGCCAGATAATCCATAATAAATGAATAGTTCATTACAGCAAACCTAACATAAATTGTGTTTAAAAAATGAAATAGCAGGTTGGTGAACTGGGGTATAATCTTAACTTTACACGCATTTTAACCCGAAGTATAAATGAAACCTGTTTTAAGAATCACCACAGTTGCAATGGTTTTAATTTCCAAAAGTTTTCTTCTGACAGCACAGCCGTTTCCAGTGTTTTTCTGGTCAGGGGCATTAACATCAGAATCAATTAAGGTGAATGTTAAGATATCGGAGCCCTGCCAGCAGATCCGGCTTGTTTTAAGTAATGATCCGTTATTTTCTTATCCGCAGTTCTCTGAAAACTATTCGGTTGATTCAAGTACAAATCTGATGCTGTCAATGAAGGTAGATGGACTTCAACCAAATTCTAAATATTATTATGCCTTTGAAATAAACTCTGAAATCAATAAGGGGCCCGATAAAACAGGTAGTTTTACCACACCGTTAGTTGGCCCGTTCAGTTTTAAATTTACTTTTAATTCCTGTATCGGGAATGCTTCTCATAATTATAGCAATATGATGAAGTTGCGAAAGCCGCTTTTTTGGATTTGCAGCGGAGACCTTCATTATAAAAATCCAAACTCTACAGATGTAAATGTGCATCGTGAGAAATATGAAGGTCCAGTTTTGGCTCGGGAGCCCCTTAAAGGTTTCCTGCGGAGTACTCCAGCAGTTTATACCTGGGACGATCATGATTATTGCGGTAATGACAGTGATAGTCTTTCAGCAGGAAAGGAGAGTGCCAGGCAGGCTTATAGGGAGTATGTTCCGCATTATGATTTACCGGATGCAGCAGGTCCGATCTATCAGTCATTTACCATCGGCCGGGTTCATTTTATTGTTACAGATCTGCGAAGCACGAAGTCACCAGCAGCCCTGATGTCACCAAAACAACATGAGTGGATGAGAAAGGAATTACTTTATTCAAGAGATCAGAAGATGATGGCAGTCTGGGTAAGTTCTATGCCCTGGTATCCGCCTGTTCATTATGAGAATTGGGGAGCCTATCCGGCCGAACGCAGATCAATTGCAAATTTCCTTTGTGATAATCAAATCAGGAATCTGATGATTCTTACCGGTGATGCTCACATGCTGGCAATTGATGATGGTGCCAATGGAGATTTTACGACAGGTCATAACAGTCCGTATAGATACCCGGTCTTTAATGCCAGTGCTGTGGCTAAGAGTGGTGCTCATAAAGGTGGAGTTTATAATCATGGAAGCTATTTGAATCCCAATATTTATGTCGGTCAGTACGGGCTGGTTCGGGTTTTTGATAATGGAGGTGACACCATTTGTTTTTCGTTAGAAGGTTACCGCACGGACACAATCGGATCGTATGATTCGTTGCTTGTCAATTATACTTTCTGCAGGTCGTTCAGCCAGGTCATAAATGAACCGGTTAATGATATTTTTATTTCACCCAATCCGGCTGAGAGTGAAGTTAATATCCTACTTGCTGAAGCTTCTGCTTCGGTTGAGGTAACACTGACTGATTTAAGAGGAAGAAAAGTGTTTAAGAATACTTTGTTTGGCTTTAAATCACAAAAGGTTTATACCGTACAACTTCCTTCAACCATTAAGGGTAATTATATTCTGACAATTTTTTCAAACAATATGACCTATCACAAACGGCTGATTGTTAACTGATCGTTATTTAAGAATAACAATACCAAGTGATTTTGTCAGTTCAAGTTTAGTTTCTTCAAGTGATTGCCTCTCCGCTAGGAGATCAGTAATATCCTTTTCATTCGAGATAGCCTGCCTGATCTGATCATTATTTTCTTTAATCCGCATGATGAGTTTTCGAATCTTAAAGGCAACAATCGTACGGATGACCTGGTTGGCCAAAACATCGGTTTCAGTTCTGACATAAACTCCGGTTCGCTCCCAGTCATGCAGCTGATACCGGTCGGTCATTAATTCGGCAGCTAACTGTCGGATTTCAATGTCTTCATGACCGCTAAAGAGAGCTGCGTTAAATGCAGTTCCCTGTTCAAAAATAAGAGTAAACATTTTATGGAGTATAGGATCGTCAAATCTGAACTCCTCCGGATGGAGTTGTGAAAACATATAGTCTCCAATCGAACCTTCAAAAGACTGACTTTCCTGCCCGTTATCATAGCGGACGGAAACAGGATGATCAAAATAATTAAGGAGCAACCGGATGATTTCTTTTTCCTGCTGTGTTGAATCGGCTATTTCTAATGACTGGATATCATGGTTGAATTTTGAGGGGGACTCAGATTCTGATTCAGAAGTTAAATGACTGGTTACGTTTTTGTCAATTTGCCTTCTTAAGTTCTTGTTGATCTCAAAAATCAGGGTCTGTTCGCTCACCTGAAGTATGGAAGAACATTGCCTGATATAGGTTTCACGGACAATAGCATCCGGAATTTTTGAAATACTTTCAACTACCTCCCTGATAAGTCCGGCACGGGCTAACGGATCAGTTGAAGAACCCTTGAGAAGCAGCCCGGTTTTAAATGTAATAAAATCTTTTTTGTGAGTTTTAATGTAGTCAATAATCTCAGAGTGACTATGATTTTTTGCAAATGAGTCAGGGTCTTCACCTTGAGGGAGTAAGACTACTCTTACATTCATTCCCTGTTCCAGTATCATATCAATTCCGCGAAGCGAAGCTTTAATACCCGCCTCATCTCCGTCATAAAGAATGGTTACATTGCTGGTATATCGGGCAATTAGCCGGATTTGATCGGTAGTAAGGGATGTACCGCTGGAAGCAACCACATTCTCAATTCCATTCTGGAAAAGTGAGATTACATCCGTATAGCCTTCGGCCAGGTAACATTCATCATTTTCAATGATCTGTTTCTTGGCAAAATAGATCCCATAAAGAATTTTGCTTTTATGATAAATTTCTGTTTCAGGCGAGTTAAGGTATTTAGGTGATTTTTGATCCTGTGCAAGCAGCCGTGCACCAAATGCAATTACTTTCCCACTCAGATTATGAATCGGGAATATAACCCGGTTTCTGAACCGGTCAAATAGCCGGTTATCCTTTCCTTCACCAGTTTCCTTTTCAATCAGTAATCCTGCTTTAATTAAGAATTCTTCACTGTAACCTTTTAACCGTGCTGACTCAAGTAAGGCACTCCAGCTGTCAGGCGCCATCCCCAGTTGAAATTTTTCAATTGTCTGACTAGTAAACCCGCGTTCGTGAAAATAAGTCATTCCGACAGATCTCCCCTCATCTGTTGTGGTTAAATAAGAACTGAAAAACTTACGTGCAAAATCATTTATTATAAACAAACTCTCACGTTCCAGTTCCATTTCTTTTCCTTCCGGTTCATGGTTGGATTGTTCAATTACTATATTGTATTTTTCAGCTAGGAAACCGAGTGCTTCCGGAAAGCTGTAATGTTCATGCTCCATCAGGAAGGTTACTGCATTACCAGCTTTCCCGCAGCCAAAGCATTTAAAAATATTTTTTGACGGAGAAACATAAAAGGAAGGAGTCTTTTCATTATGAAAAGGGCAGAGCCCAATCAGATTAGCGCCTCTTTTTTTTAAGGTTACAAACTCGCCTATCACTTCTTCAATCCGTGCAGAATTGAGAATTTGTGAAATACTGTCTTTTGAAATCATATAACCTGTTATGCAACTTTTCCTGACCTGGGTTTGAGCTTACCGGGAACAGCAAGATTGACATTTACAAAAGTAGCTAACCTGTCAAAATACTTTTTAATGGTAGCCTGCCGGTTGTCGGCTTCGTCAAAATCTCTGATAGCCAGCCATGTTTTTTTCTGAGATGGGCAGGCAAAGAACAGTTTCTGAGATGACTGGTAGTCTAAAAATCGGGTTGAAACCCGGGTAATGAACATGATTGGTTTGTGGCAATCAGCTACCATTTTGCTCACTTTCACAGAATCAGGATCCAAACCAGATTCTTTAAAATAACTTTTCAGCATTCTCCTGTAAAACAGTTTGCCGGCTAATCCATACTTTTTTTCGGCATACTTCTTAAAATATTGTCTTAAATTCAAAAAAGGATTTTCAAGAATGATGGCTGCAACCCGTTCGTCTTTTAAACCTGTTTTTAATGCTACTGCTGCCCCAGTGCCTGAACCCATTAAAGCAATCTGATCAAAACCATATCTGGCTTGCAATGAATCTATGACAATGATAATATCATCGGCCGAACGTGACCCGGGAGTGTAAACACTGCCACTACTGGTTCCCTGACCTCGAAGTTCTGCAATGTCAATGGTTAGTCCGCGGGCAGTTGCTTCTGATGAAAACTTAATATAATTGAGCTTACTTTCAAAAATATCCGGAATAACCAATAAATGGTTCCCTTTTAGAAAATCGGAATCATTTACTGTCCATAATGTAATTAACTCAGTTTCCGGAACTTTAATCTTTAATTCCTGGTAAATCAACCCTAACTGGCTAGGATTGTATAAAAAACGTTCTTCTCCTGAATCAGTGTGATGATGAGTTGCTTCATAAGCAATCTGTTTACTTCGCAGGTAGGCTGAGTCGAGGCGAACCGGATAGACAAGTTCTGTAATTGTAAAAACAGGAATAACAAGAAACAGAATAATAAGGGTTAAAAGAACAATTAAAATAACCCGGAACCGGCTGATCCTTTTCATAAAATCGCGAAGTTAGGCAGATTATTTCCCACATCCGGATTTCGTCATCCGGGTTAAGATTTTTTTAAATTCTATTCATAGCTGCTTTGCTTTCTCAGGTGTGTGCAGAAGGCAGCTTTGAAAATATCATCTTCAACGGGCATTCAGGATACCGTACCTTTGCTTCATGCAACATGTAATATTTCGTCAGCTCGGAAGAATCAGATTCTGTGATGCATGGCAGCTGCAGGAACAATTGTTAACTGAAATTGCAGAAAAAAGGAAGTTGGGAATAGATCAAAATGATCCATTACATTATTTTCTGCTTTGTGAACATGAACCGGTTTTCACTTTAGGCAAAAGCGGCAAACCCGATCACTTGCTGGCCTCACCTCAGCTACTGAACAATAAGGGGATTGAATTCTATCATATCAACCGGGGAGGAGATATAACTTTTCACGGCCCGGGTCAATGGGTTGGTTATCCGATTCTTGATCTCGATTATTTTTTTCATGATATACACCGGTATGTTAATTATCTGGAAGAAACAATCATTCTGACCTTAAAGGAATTCGGCATCAGGGGCGAAAGAATTAAGGGGCAAACAGGAGTCTGGATTGATACAACTCAGCCTGCAACAGCCAGGAAAATCTGTGCTTTTGGAGTTCGCTGCTCACGATGGATAACCATGCATGGATTTGCACTTAATGTAAATACCAGCCTTGAAAATTTTAATTTAATTGTACCTTGTGGAATCAGGGATAAGTCTGTTACCTCTATGCAGAATGAATTGGGTAAGGAAGTCAATATGCACCAGGTTGAAGAATCCATTAAGCGAAATTTTGAAAAAGTGTTCAACTGCATTATTACCAAAAGTGATAAAATTGAAATATGAAAAAATTTATAAATGGATTCCTGATAATTCTTGTTTTGTTAAATGCAGGGTTATTGTTAACCGGTAAGTTTTATTACTGGAAGGCACTTGTGTATAATTTTGTTGATATTGATGATTTGAATTTATTCCCGTACCGGACAATCGAAAACGGTAAGCCTCAGCCTTGGGTATTAGCAGCAGGATATAATCAAACGGAAATGACGGAGAAACTAAAACAGGAACTTGAAGATTTTGAATCTGTAGCCTACCTGGTGATTAAGGAGGATTCAATCATTTTGGAAAAATACTGGGAAGGTTATTCTGACTCTTCTTATTCGAATTCATTTAGTATGGCAAAGAGCGTTATTGGTATTCTTACGGGAATTGCTATTGATGAAGGGAAAATCAGGAGTATCAATGAGCCGGTCGGAGATTTTATTGAAGAGTTTAATACTCCTCCAAATAATAAAATCACAATTTATCATTTATTAACGATGAGTGCTGAACTGAACTGGGATGAAAGCTATAGCAGCCTGACTTCACCAACTACCGAAGCCTATTATGGCAGGGAACTCAGAAAACAAATGCTGAGGTTAAGAAATGCAGGTCCTTTAGGGAGTAACTTTAATTATCAAAGTTCATGTACTGCCTTGCTGAGCTTTATTATCAGAAAAGTAACCGGGCAAACAGTCAGTGATTATGCCTCGGATAAACTCTGGAAACCACTGGGAATGCAATCGGAGGCACGCTGGAGCCTTGATCATCCTGGCGGAGATGAAAAAGCTTATTGCTGCATCTACAGCAATGCCCGTGATTTTGCCCGAATCGGTCAACTTTATCTTGACTCTGGTCGGTGGAATGGTAAACAGATTGTATCAGAATCGTATGTATTGCAATCGATCCTTCCGGCTAAAACCATTGATAATGGTAAACCTAATGAAGTTTATGGATATCACTGGTGGATTGGAACCTTTGGCGGTAAACATGTTTATTATGCTCGTGGTATTCTGGGACAGTATATTTTTGTTATACCAGAGGAAAAAATGATAATTGTCCGGTTGGGTCATAAGCGGGATAAAGACAGTGAAGGGAATTTACGTGATGCAGAAATTTATATCAGTGAGACAATCAAGATGTTTGTTGAATGAATGCCGGAAGCAAAAGCCGGACTTTTTCAGTCAAATTTTTTATTATTGCTAACTATGCTTCGCGATATTCCGGAACAGGTTGTTGATAACATTGCAATGGCAGTTTTGCCCTCAGAGGATGAAAGTGGTAAACGTGAGTGGGGTGTTTATCTGATAAATATGAAAGAGACACCAATAAAAAATGTTCTGATAGCAAGTAAAGGCTACGGTAAACATAAGGGTGAGGATGTTGTAACCTCAACCCTCAGGCATTTTTTTGAACTTATTTCACCTCGGGAATTTGTGAAAGTTGAACCCATAATTGAAAATCTGTTTGGGCTGAACAATGAGTACTGGGTCAGTTTCTACATCGGCAATGAAATCTTTGAACGTAAATTTCTTTTTCTGCCTGAAACAATCAATGAAGAATATTTTTCAACCGTACCTCTAATTGACAAACCGGGTGTTGTAATCCGATAAATAATTGCTCTAATTATGGATGATTTATTCTTTCCTCATTTACTTTTATCTTTCTGCTAATCAACTGAAGAATATCAGGATCAACCGGGAAATGTCTTGCTGAAGCAGCATGTAAATCTTCAAGCGATTTTTTGAAATTGCCCATGGTGTAATAGGTCAGTGCCCGGTTGTAATAAATGCTGCCGTCTTTATCATCAATCCTGAGGGCTTCATGGTAATCCTTCAGCGATTCATTAAACTGTTTCAGCTTACCATAAGCATTGGCACGGTTAACCAGCACATTTTTATCAGACGGATTGAAACGGATTGCATTTGAATAGTATTGAATGGCCTTATTGTACTGCTGCAGTTTATCATACGATACACCCATGTTGTAACTGGCAGCCCATTGATTTGGATTGAGGTTGTAAGCATGACTCCATATTGAGAACTCACTCTTCCATACAGGAACTTGTTTTACATTCAGCAAAAGAAAAACTACCCCCATCAAGATCAGAATGTACCGGATGTATGATTTATTCTTTCCGGTTAGCCATAAGGAAGCAACAGTAATGGCTGCCCCGGTCATTCCAAAATAAGCATAGCGATCGGCAGTCACTGAAAACCGTTGATATTCAAATGCAATAATCCCGGAAGACGGAAGTAAACCAATCAGAAATACAGCAATTCCGGCAGCTATAAAGGGTTGCTTTTTATATATTCTGAGCAGGCCAACAAGACCTCCCGAAAAAATTAAAGTGTAGAAGTAAGGAAGAAATGAATGGATCAATTCAGAAGGTGTGATTCCATAGCATGGAGATAATTGGAACGGAAATAAAATTTTAAGACAGTAAAAGGTCAGTGAATAACAGGCAATGAGCGGGTTCAGAAGAAATGATACCGAAACGGCTTTCCAGTCCGGAGAAAGATGACCGGGAGTTATGATTAGGATGGGGAGCATTAAAATGAACCAGGGCCAGATTCCTTTTAAACTTATTTTCAGTTTTTCAGGATAGAAAAATGCGGAAATAACAGGAATCATCACGGGTAGAACAATTACAGAGGGTTTGCTGAGCAGGGCAGGAATGAAAAGCAATGTTGCAAACAGGTAATTGTTAGAATTGCGAAACCGGCGGATGGTCTCTGTTCTTTGTAATTCTCGGATAAACAAGTTTAATGATGCAAGAGAAAAGAAAGTTGCCAGCAACCCTCTGAACTCAGAGATCCAGACTACACTTTCAACCTGGAGCGGATGCATTGTAAAACACAAGGCTCCTGTAAGTGCAGCATCAACATTTCCCAAGAGGTGATCCAGCAGAAAAAAAAGTAAAATCACATTAATACAATGAATCAACAGGTTAGCTAGGTGAAACCACGAAGGCTTTAATGGAGCTTCCCCTTTACCTGAAGAAATCAGCTTAACGAGGTACCAGCCCGTATAGGCAACAGGGATGTACATACCTCCCGGATTGTCCCAGATAGCTTTAAGCCTGCCTTGCATGAAATTTTCATTTGCTGTCAGATGTGAACGTTCATCATCCCAGACAAATGGGTAGCTGATTGCCCTGCCGAACAGGATAAAGGTGACTGCTATCAGAATCAGTGGGTAAATACGCTTCCTGGTCGAATACGTCATTCAATTAGATACTGCAAGATTAAGAATAACTTCCCATTGGGTTTCCCTTATGCAGTTCAATGATTGATAAGATTGGTTTGCAAAGTTCTGCAAGATTGATGAAAATCTGAAATGATTCCTTAGGCTGACCGGTATATTCCTGCTTAATGAAACCCGGGTGGATATGTAATTAAGCCAGTCTCTTTAGTAACCGGTCACAAGCCTCCAATTGAATAGAAACTTTCACATGTAATTGTTCGTTCAGGTCGCTTCTGGAATACCTCATAATTGGAATTGGGTACAGCACAATTCTAAAACAAATTTATCAAATATCCGATCTTTTAAAAAGCTCTTAGCTGCTCATAAGTGCTCTTCTGCTCAATCCTGATCAGATCGGCTATCCGCTGCTTATAACATTAGCCGGAAACATTCAAAAATACATGGGATGCTTAATAATCAAGATAATCAAGGGTACGCTTTGTTCTCCGGATTCTTATTTTAGACAGAAAAGATTCGAGGACTCTATTAAGAATGATTCCCTGGAATTTTTAGAAAGTAGATCTGAATTCTCTGAAATGCAAGGTTAGTTATAATCGGTAAGCTTGTTAAAACCGGCTATTCTATGTCTGATTTAAATTCTTTAAAACATCAGTTAAAACATTGGTTTTATTATTCTGCACATCCTATTTTTGCATTATCAGTCTCTGAACACCCAAAACTATTATATTTGAAGAATAAGAAATAATATGGAAGTAAATCGAGAAGAACAACAGCCGGGAAACCAACAACCCTTAGCAGAAGAGCAGGATTCTGCAGAACAGGAGTTAGTGGCTATTACTGGGCATGCAACAGACTCTGAAGATGAATCGGAGCCAGGTTTAGATGAGGCTGTCAGTTACCGTGAACTTACCAAAGAACAACTGCTTAATGAGTACAGGCAGCTTGCTGAAACCGATATGACAGAAATCTTGACGGTTAAAAACAAAATTGCTGCAGTTGAAGATGCGTTCAAACTTCTACTGCAACACGAAAGGCAGCATGAGACTGAGGTCGAGAACGAACAGGATGAAGCTACTGGAGAAGAAGAGGATACTAAGAGAAAAAAGCATGATCCGCTGGCTGATCAGTTTTTTGAATTTCAGAAAATTATTAGGAATAAAAAAAATGATTTTAACAATGCTCAGGAAAGGGAAAGAGAACAGAACCTGGTAATTAAACGGGAACTTCTTGAAAACCTGAAAAGCATAATTCAGAATGAGGAGGATCTGCAGAAAGCTTTTAATGCATTCCATGAAATAAGAGATAAATGGAGCAATACAGGCATTGTGCCTTTTAATGAAGCTCAGGATATTCAGTTAAATTACCGGCATCTTGTAAATAAATTTTATGAGTTTATAAAGATTAACCGGGAACTTCAGGAACTGGACTGGAAAAAAAATCTTGAACTGAAAATTAAGATCTGTGAAGAAGCAGAAGCTTTACACTTTGAATCATCCGTGAAAACTGCATTAGATAAACTTACTATGCTTAACATGCGCTGGCATGAAGCTGGACCGGTAGCACGTGATAAAAAAACAGAAATTTTTGAGCGATTTAAAGCTGCAGCAGATGCAATTCATAAAAAACGAAAAGAACAGATTGAACAGCTAAAATTACAATGGGCCGATAATGAAGCAAAGAAGAATGAATTGATTGATCAGGTTGCTAAGATTGAAATACCGGAACCGGCCACCTCGGCCAACTGGCGAAAAATTAATGAAGAACTTGAAGCAATTCAATCTGCATGGAAGCATACCGGAAGAACAGAAAAAGTAAAAAATGACGAACTGTGGGAACGATTTAGAGCTGCCAGTGAAGTCATTTATAAAAAACGAAAAGAATTTTACTCCGATCGCAGAAAAGAATATCAGATTAATCTGCAGAAGAAAAATGATATCTGCTCAAGGGCTGAAGCACTCCTTAATTCGATTGATTTAAAATCAGCATCGGCAGATATGAGAAAATTGACAGAAGAATGGAAGCAGACAGGACATGTTCCGGGTAAGTTTGCTGACAAGATTTGGGAACGTTTTCGGAAAGCAAAGGACTCCTTGTACGAGAAAAGAAAAAGCTTTTTTGCAGAAGCGGAAAAACAATTTGAAGATAACCTTGAGAAGAAAACAGGTCTGATTGAAAGAATTGAATCCTTTGAATTAACTGGAAATAATAAAGAGGATTTTGAACAACTCAGAGGGTTTCAATATGAGTGGTCTGAAATCGGGATGGTTCCTGCAGCTAAAAAAAATGAAGTTTACGAACGGTATAAGAAGGCAATTGATTCCTTGTTTGATAAACTGAGAATCAGTGAAAAGGAACGTTCAGTGTTGAGATTTAAAGACCGGATTGATCACCTTAAAACCTCAGCTGACGGGAAAAGTAAGATGAGAGAAGAAGAGAGAGTCTTACACAATAAAATCTCTCATCTCAAAAGCGAGGTGAATACACTGGAAAACAATATTGGTTTTTTTGCCAAGTCTAAAAATGCAGATCAGATAAAAAAGGATTTTGAAGATAAAATTCTGAAAGCAAAAAATGAATTGGAAAAACTCAGAAAGCAACTTGAAATGATTAAAAGTGCCAAATGAGCAATTCCGGATCCTTTATTTGAAGTCCTTGTAGTGGATGATGCCGTCCCCTATTGATTATTTACTGACAATATCAGCCCTTCTGAAAGATTGCAGAGGTAATGTGAAGAGCAGAAAACGAATAGTGATTTTGTAATCAATCTTCCCTGCTCACTCCTCTAAACAGTCATAATTTCTTTTTCTTTTTGCTCCAGGTGGTTGTCAATTTTTTTTATAATGGAATCAACAGCATGCTGAACTTTTGTTTCGGCATCTTTAGCCATGTCTTCCGGTAGGCCTGATTTCTGGTGACGTTTAATTGCTTCAAGTGCTTCACGCCTGCTGTTTCGAATTACAATTTTTGCCTGTTCGCCTTCCTGTTTGGTTCTCTTTACCAACTCTTTTCTTCGTTCTTCAGTGAGCGGAGGGATGTTAATGCGGATAATGGTACCGTCATTCTGAGGGTTAAATCCAAGATTAGCAGCCTGAATCGCTTTTTCAATCACAGCAAGCATGGATTTCTCCCAGGGCTGAATTACCAGTGTTCGTGCATCCGGAGTATTCACATTGGCAACCTGAAAGAGCGGAGTACTGTTGCCATAATAATCAACATGAATGCTTTCAAGAATCTGTGGATTGGCTTTGCCGGCTCTGATTTTTGCCAGTTCATGTTCAAGATAGGTTATGGCTTTTTGAGCCTGCCCGTCAAGAGTACCTAATATTTGTTTCACTTCTTCACTCATAATTTCAGGTTTTAGCAGGTGTAAAATTAAGAATATGTGTCTAATAAATCAGAACCTGAACCTTCTTTTTGACTCTTTATATCCTGACAGGAAATCTTCAATAGCAGTTTTCATTTCTGTCGCTGAAACATATCGTAACTTTTTCCCGGCAATAATATATTCACGCCAGTCGGTACGGCTCATGCGTGAAGGTGGTAATGGGAATGAAACTTTGGCAGTTGCTTTTTGAATGATGTCAAATAGACCAGCCGGAATCGAAGGATGGGGAGTGAGTTGTCCTGATAGCTGTTGATGGATCAGCGCCTCAGGATGCCGGGAAGTGAATGGCAGATTTCCGCTCACCAATTCATAAATAACCAGCCCGGCCTGGTAAACATCGCTTTGAGCATCTGCAAGATCATATTGTTGAAGTATCAGTTCAGGTGGTGAATAGATCATCGAAAATGGCTGAACGGTATCAATCAGCAGGTTGAGTGGTGTACGTGCATTCCCGAGATCAATTAGTTTTACAATTGGATGCTCACGGTTGACCAGGTTACCCTTATTATCTGTTTCTATCAATATGTTGGCCGGTTTTAAATCACAGTGAATGATATTCTTACTATGCAGGTACACTAATGCATCAAGCACATCATTCATACATTTTAAAATAAAAGGTACCGATTGCCTGAGCTTCTTATTTGATGAAAGAAAGTCCTTCAGGTCATTTCCACTGATATATTCCTGAATCAGAAAATGGTTTTGCCCGGTAGTTATGTATTCAAATGTTTTTCTTAGTTGAGGAAAGTCAAGCACTGCATCTGCTTCAAAGCGAAATTGGATCAACGAATATGGATAAACCAGCAAGTCATTATTGAAATGCTTGATGATTACCTTTCTGTTATCATCTAACCGTACTCCAGCAAACACAGATCCGAATTTTCCCTTAGCTCTTAAAACCATTGCCGGATCTTCAGGATTAAAAATATATTCTCCGCTCTTACCTGTTAGTTTTAGAATTGGCATAATATCGGTTTATCCGGCTGTAATTTCATTGATAGCTTAAATCATTCCCTGGCTTACTGAAGTCTGTTCGGATGTGAGTTGTATTTTCGGCTCCCAAAATTATGATTCTCTCAGGCAATCATTATCTGAATCAATATGCTTTGTTTCCGGCATTTATTCAGGAACAGCCTGCCCGTCACCTGAATTTATCAGTTGTAATTCCATGCAGTAATGAAGACCATCTTCTCAAAACACTTCAATCACTGCGTGATTCAAATCCCCCGGCTAATCCTGCTGAAGTACTCATCGTAATTAATTCAGCTGATAATGCACCTGCGGGAGTCATTGAGCAGAATAAAAGGACAATGTCCGAAGCGTTGGAATGGATTCAAGGAAACTCAAATGAACATCTGAAGTTTTTTTTACTTCCGGTTCAGTTTAATCACCGTCACGCAGGTGTGGGTTTAGCTCGTAAAACAGGAATGGATGAAGCTGTTCGGAGATTTGAACAGGTCCACAACTGGAATGGAATCATTGCTTGCTTGGATGCTGATTGTACCGTTAGCAACAACTATCTGGTTGAGCTGGAAACTCATTTCCTAACTAATCCAAAGTCAACAGGGTGCTCAATCAGGTTTGAACATCCGGTAGAAGGCATTGAGTACGATACTTCTGTATATCATGCAATTATTGATTACGAGCTGTATTTGTACCTGTATCATTCAGGGCTGGAATACAGTGGGTTCCCATATTGTTTTCAAACAGTAGGATCATGTATGGCTGTCCGGAATTCAGTTTATCAGAAATCAGGAGGAATGAATCGCAGAAAAGCCGGAGAAGATTTTTATTTTCTCCATAAAATCTTTCCGTTAGGGAATTTTCATTCACTGAATTCTGCTTGCGTCTGCCCCTCACCACGTTCTTCTTTGCGGGTACCCTTCGGAACCGGAAGTATAATCAATAAGGTGTTGTTTCATAATCATAAGATTACTGCATTTAACCCTCAGTCATTTGAAGATTTTAAAACGTTTAATCAGCAGGTAACAGAACTGTTTGATACGGTTTCTTTCTCAGACTGGGTTCATACCCAGCCTGTAACGATTCAGTCATTCCTAGATTTATATAACTCAGCAGAGAAAATACTTGAAATCAAATGTAACAGTGCTTCTGTTTCTTCTTTCAAAAAGCGGTTTTACAGCTGGTTTAACGGTTTAATGACATTGCAGTATTTTCATTTTTGCAGAGATCATTTTTATGCAGATATCGGATTGTCTGAAGCAACACAATATCTTTTTCAGAAAGCAGGCTTAAATACTACAGGGTTGAGCAGCCATAAGGAAATGCTCTTCTGCTTCCGCAGACTGAGCAGTAAAGGTGTATTGGTTACCTTTAGTTTAATCTTTACATCTTTGCAACAAATGATGTCATGAAGAAATCAGAAATTAAAATCATTGTTGACCTGGATGAGAATAATCATCCTGAAAAGATTCACTGGCAGGCTGAAGGTGCCGGTAAGGATGGCCTCAATCCGTGTAAAAGCATGATGCTTTCACTCTGGGATACTCCCGAGGAAGGAACACTGAGAATTGACTTATGGACTAAAGAAATGCTTGTTAGCGATATGCAGCGGTTTGTTTATGAAACAATGCTTAGTATGGCTAATACGTATGAAAAGGCAACGGATGATAAACAAAAATCAGAATGGCTGAGAAATATGGCAAACCATTTCGGTACAGATGCAGGATTGCTTAAACCACAGATGTAACTGCTGCCAGAACGGTTTTCAGAAAGAATCTGTGGTTAAACTTTCAGAAAAAGGCTCTCAGTTCCACTCCTCCGGTATGAATGGGTTTGTTGTTTTCAGTTTTCCGGCCATCGTAATTCAAAGTGAGTTGAAGAAATCCCGATAATGCACGTTGAATGTTAAGTCCCCAGGTATAATTGATACCTTTATTTAAACCTTCAAGCATTTCGTATGAAAGGGAAGAATTTTCCTGTCCGTTATAACTGATCCGGATGGTATTTAACCGCAGCGTAATGATCCCTTTCTGAATGTTGCTGAACTTGATTTCTATTCCACCTTTATGTTGTTCTGAAAACTCAGCTGGCTGAGTCTCCGAATTCTGCTTTAACTTATACTCATAAATGAACGTTAGCCGCCAGTTCGTACCCGGTTGATAGTTGAATCTGCTTTCCGAAGTAAATAAATCAAGATTGAAATCACGCTCACTGAAAAACTCAGAATTATTTTCTTTTTCCCCTGCTTCAACTATTTGCTGCAATCCGTAAGTCCTTGAAAAATTTAACCGGGTATTGCTGATCATCCGGATGAATTTACGGCTTTCCATTCCATTTGTAAGTAACATTTTCCCGGTATTATTATCAATCGTCAGGTCAGTTCCGAAAACCGTACTTGTCCGATTGTAGAAAATCGTATTCCGGATTGATGAGGAGGATGAAATCAGAGAGGTGTCAGCAATATTGTTTTCAAATGGATTAATTCCTTGAATCAGATCCTCAATGGTGTTTTTATTTTCAATTTTCAGGGAAAATTGATCTGAAAAAGAGGAAATAATTTTTCCCGACTTTGTTTTTCGCTTTGATTTGGCAGCAGGGTTTAATCCTGTTACAAATCCAAGCTGGTTGAATTTGGTTCTGACATATTCGTTAGTTGGTGTAAAGACCCGGATGTAATCTGCCTGATCTTTGAATGCAGCTGTTTCAAACTCGTTGAGCTGCGGAATGCCATCACCATTATAATCATTCCATGCGAATACCCCTGTGCCGTCAGCTACCTTTACATACGTGTATTCCCGTTTTTGTTCCTGTCCGCTTCCGGCCTCAAAAAAGGTATTGATGCTTAAAGCTCCGTTTAAGAGGTTACTGTTGTATTCCAGCCTGCTTAACAGGCTGCGGTCATCTTTCTGAGATGTAAGCTCAGGCTGCTTAATCTTTAGTCTGCGATACTGCGTAAGCAACATAATTTTTGAACGGGTGGTTGGCGTCCAGCCAATACTCCCCGTCACGTCATCTGCTTTCATTGCTTGAGTGAAAAAGTTATTCTTCAGCCCGTCATCATACCTGATTGAATAATTGGCTGTGTACTGCCATTGCGAAGTATCACCATTGAGCAGATAGACTGAATATCTCTGATTTGAAAAGGAAGCACTGGTAAGTGAATCAGTTGATGGGAAATAGAGCCTGTTATTTTCAAGGTTTTGTTTTATTCCTATTCTTAAATGTGAGAAAAAGAGACTTGACAGGTCAGCATTACTTCGGTAAAAAACAGATTTTGACTGGTTCCCTGATGTGGTCAGGTAACTGCCGTCAGCAGACAATCTTAAGAATTTTAACTGGGTTAATAAAATCCCGTTATGCATAATTCCGTTAAATGCACTGCCTTTCCTGAATGTATGTAAACTGTAATCCAGTTTATGCTTATCATTCTCAATTCCGGCAGATGCAATTACGGCATTTTCATCTTCAGGAATTTGAATCCCGGTCAGATTCCAGTCCCGGATAAATTCAACAGGCCGGTAGTTTTCGATCGGAACAAAATTCTTGCCGGCATGCTCGCCTTTTAGTCGGGCGTTGATTTTCCAGTGCTGATTACTCTTTAGTTCGAAGGTTTTGTTTGCTGCTATACTCAAAGCCAGTCCCGAATCATTTCTCTTATCAATCTTTGAGAAGGTATTCACGTCATAATTACTAAGCGCACCCTCAATTTTAATGCTGCCTGTCTTATCAAATGCATAGTCAGCGCCCACAGTAATCATCTGCTGGGTTCGGGGTGTGATCAAAAGCCTGACAGGTTCAAAATTTCCTTGTTTAACACCATTAATTGCTGCGACCCATTCAAAAACACGTCCGTTAGCATCAGAACGAACCTGGATGTAGTTGCCATTACCCTGGCCTACATTGGTAAAACTTAAGCGGAAACGTGCAACAGTTGAATCAGTTGAATACCTGAAAAATTCAAAACCAGACGAATCGATTTTCTCATATAGAACTTCATTGATATTAAACGGTACGGTATCGGCTGCAAGGGTAAATGCCTGTGACACACTGTCACCAAGGTTTGCCAGGAATTGTTTCTGACTATCACTCAGATCCTGAAGAAGAGGTTGGTTTTTGCTGTCCTGCTCAGAATAAATATTAAGCTTTAGATTAAATTTTTCGGTGTGCCATTCATCATTAAAAAAGAATAAGGAACGGGCATAGTTCTTATCCGAATATTCAAATTCGGCAATAATTCGTTTATCTTTAGTGATCAGAACTTTTGAAGTAAAGGTAACTTCAGCTGTGTTATAATCAATGATATAATCATATTCCTGCCCGCGTTGAAGCAATAATCCATCCACATAAATTTTTTCTGTTCCTGACAAAACAACAATGAATGACTCATTCTGTGCTCCCTGCAGTTTGTAAGGTCCCTGGTTGCCTTCAGTTCCGTTAAATACATTTCGGGCATAGCGGCCTTTACTGATTGCAGCTGCAATTCCAACTTTCATTTGTTGCTGTTGTCCTTCGGTTTTACCGGTTTTGAATTCGGTCGTAAACTGCCCTCCCTGAGCTTTTTTGTAGAAGTTCATAAAGTAACTGTCAGGTCTTTTTAATTCATAATCTCCGGCTGTAAGTTGATTTTTTAGTTTTGATAACCTAATAAAAACTTTGTCAAAGTCATTCAACTGCTGGGTATTCCCCTGAGGCTGGATCGGAATGTTATTATCTGTTATGGCTGCCAGAATTTCCATGTCTTCACTGATTTTTCCGGCCAGTTGCAGATTCAGCGTTGAATTCACAACTACGTCCTGGTTATTCCCAAATGACACTCCCCTGGAGATACTTCCGGTTTTGCTAAGACCTTCCATCCGGGTCATCAATCCGCCTTGAGTTACTTTTCTGTACTCTTCAGGATTATACATCCCGCTTAGTGACTTTTCAATGGTAAGTCTTGAACGGTTAAAATATACTTTCGAAAACGATAAGGGGAAAACCTGGTAACTGATTTTTACAGAATCTTCGCGGATTGAGTTAAAAGCAGCAGAAGCTTTATTCCAGATCAGCATTGAAGTTACTGAATTGAAAGAATAAGCTGTGCTGTCAGTTCCTGAAACCAGTATTGAACCTGGAATTATACTAAGGGTGTCAATAATTAGCGTATCAGGCTTTACAGAAATAAATTTGATCCGGCTGTTTGAAAAAGGCTGAGCCTGCAGTAGCGTACAGGCAGCATTCAGCAGTAAAAGTGTAACATGAAAATTTCTCATGCAGCCGGCCAGACTAAGAATCGGAGTAAAACTAAAACAAATTAACCTGCTCAGAATACAACGGCTATGATGCCTGGCCATTGTAACACATTGAAACTTAATTTCAGTCAGTAATTAATTTCTCAAGCTCGTCCTGAAGTAAACGGTGTAACTTCACTTTTAACGATTCAATATCCTGGCGGGTCAATCCTTTTGTTTCAATGGGTGGAAACACAACCATTCTGGAAATGCCTGGCCTGCCGGCACTCATTCTTCTGAGAATCCCATCAGGCATTAGCTTGTAATTATCTGGATAAATCACCGGTAAAATTGGAATTTGTTTTTCGATTGCAAGTCGGAAAGCACCGTTTTTAAAACTCTTAAGCCGGGGGGTCGTTTCGGGAATGGTCCCCTCAGGGAAAATAGCTACACTGATTCCATTCTCAAGATCTTCACCTGCTCGCTGATATGCTTGATGGGATGAGATAATACTTGAGCGGTCAACAGGAATGTTCATCTCTTTAAAGAAATACCCAAACAACGGTATGTTTTTCAGTTCTGCTTTCCCCATGAAATGAAAATATTCAGGAATGGCGATATACGTTGTTATAATATCCAGATAGGAACAATGATTCGGGCATATAATATAGGCTACACCTTTTTTGGGTTTATATCTCCAAGTTACCTGAGTGATTATGCCACTGTTGAAAAGCATGATCCGTGCACAGATCCGATATAATGTAAAAACATGAGGGAACCAGGACTTACGCTGAAGAAGGATATAATAAAATGGATAAAATACAATCACTACCACGGATGCATGAAGATAGAACCAGAGTCGCCATATCAGCTGTGTCATTACCCGTAAATATTTTAACATAACTTAGGCGAAAATAGTAAGCTTCACAAGTGAAGAAAAGACAATTTCAGTTTAAAATTGGTAATAAGGTGAAATCATCAGGTAAACAACTACTCCGGTGATAGTAACATATAACCAGATTGGCATAGCCCATCTCCCGATTGCTTTGTGCTTTTTGATCTGTTTAGTTAGTCCGAAATAAAATGAAAGGAGAACCAATGGAAGTACAACCGGAGCTAATAGAATATGGGAGCCAAGAATGAAAAGATAGTAAGGACGCAATGGATTGTCTGCCGGGAACCGGACTTCAATTCCGTAAGAATGAAAAGTAAGATATGAAATTAAAAAAAGACAGGAAAGTAGAAAGGCTGAAAAATTCAGCTTCTTATGAAGTGAAACCTTTTTCTTTCTGATCAGATAAACCGATACCAGTAAAAGGCAACTGCAAGATGCACTTAACACTGCGTTCAGCTTTGGTAACTCATAAACAAAACCGGGAATATGGTCTGACTTGGGTAATTCTAAAAAAACAATTACAGCTGCAACAACAGCAAGTGAAATAAAGGATATCAGCCAGTACACGCTTTTAAAACGACTCAATTTGTTCATGAACCCTTTTTCTCTTTTTGTGTTTCTGTTTCTAATATCCGGATATCATGTATCAGCTGATTTACTTCTTCCGGGTTTGTTCCGTCATAATATCCTCGAATTCTCTTATGCGAATCAATCAGTACTAATTGTTGACTGTGAATGAAATCACGGTTGCTGCCATCGCCATCTGAAACCGCAAGAAAATAGCTTTTGCGTGCAAGTTCATAAATATGCTTTTTATCTCCGGTAAGGAAATACCACTTGCCGGGTATTGCTCCGTAGGATTCAGCATACTGCTGTAATTTCTCCGGAGTATCGTGAACGGGATCAACCGTGTGTGAAAGTATGATTACGTTATGATCATCCTGGTACTTATCCTGTACACGTTTTAGTTGATTGCTCATGGCAGGGCAGATGGTCTGACAGGTAGCAAAGAAAAAATCAGCAATTGCTATTTTATTATTCAGAATTTCCTGAGTAACAGTATCACCCCGGTTAGTTATTAAGTTAAAATCCTTGAGTGAATGATAAATAGTATCAATTGCTTTCGAAACCGGATTATGAACTGTTTCTTTAGGACCATAAATTTCCAGTTCTTGCGGTTTTTCTTTACTCATAATTAAAACTAGGTAGAAGATAAGTGCAGCGAAGAAAAGGCTCCCCAATATGAGAGTGCTTTTAAATGAGGTATTCATAGAATGAGACAAAAGTAAGGCTATAAATTACAAACAACTGTTATGCTCATACTATTGTGCACAAAATATTTTATTTATTGACAAAAGATCAGATCTTGTCGAGCACCAGGGCTAACATAACAAAAGGCAGGTAAATAATTGAAGCATACATCAGGTTTCTGGCATCCGTATTGGTACAATTCTTATACAGTCTAATGGAAAACCAGGTATAGATAATGGCTGATAGTGTGAGAATTATCGCTGATGTTGATCCGGTTAATCCGATTAAATAGGGAAGAAGTCCGATTGGAATTAAACAAGAGGCGTAAATAACAGCATGCAGAGCTGATGCTTTGCTTTTCCCACGCGGTGAAGGCAATAACTTAAACCCTGCTTTTGAATAATCGTCATCCAACATCCAGGCAAGTGCCCAGAAATGTGGTAACTGCCAGAGAAACTGAATGAGAAACAAGACCAATGCTGGTATTCCCAGTTCACCCCGGGCTGCAATCCAGCCAATTAATGGAGGCATTGCTCCGGGTACTGCTCCTACATGAACCGAAAAATAACTAACCTTTTTCATGGGTGTATAAACAAAGGCATATAGGATTAGAGCAACTATACCAAGCACAGCACTTAGAAAGTTAAGTTTTATTACTAGAACAAAAAAGCCTGATATACCCATTAAAATGCTCAGTACTAGTGCCTCTTTTAATTGCATCCGGTTGGCCGGCAAAGGCCGGTTGTGGGTCCGTTTCATTAAAGCATCGGTGTGTCGTTCATATATTTCATTTAAACTATTTGCTGAGGCGGTAATCAAAATTCCTCCGGCCGATAACCAGAAAAAACGAATCCAGTCAATTGATCCTTCAGCTCCCAACAGATATGCAAAGGCAGCTGAAAGAACAACAAACATCAAAAGTTTGAACTTAATCAGTAATCCGAAATCATAAACTTTACTGATGATTCCGTTAGAAAATACTGTTGCAATTGCCTTCTTCAACTTTTGCCAAAAACATGGCGAAGATAAGACAGCTTACATGCTTGTAGAAAAAATTGCTGAAATGAGGTTTAGTTAAACTCTAAAATACCCGAAGGTCAGGGCCTTTTTTATTTATTAAAACATTACTCTGTATTAATGTTTCAATCTATTCACTTACGGAAACTCTTTAATAGTTTTTCGTAAACCGGTATTCGGCTTTTTGTTGGATAATGGCAGAATAGGATTACTCAATGATTGCAAACCTTAACTTTCTGTTTAAATCAGCACCAGTAACATGTATTGAATAAAGGCCACATTGCAACCCGGTATTCAGCCTGATTGTTCGGTCATGTAAATATTCCCTTGAATTGACCCTGCGTCCACGAACATCATAGATCTCTATCTTTATTTTGATGTAATCTTTTGAAATATTTAATTCAGGATTTGTACCCGGAGAACCGGTAATAAATAAGGACCAGCTTTGGGCTACTTCCTCGATTCCAACTGTTGAAATACAGACTGTATCACTTTCTACTGAGCATCCCATGGTGTCAGATAAGGTAAGTCCGTAGCAGCCGGGTAGAGTAATTGTAAACTGTGGATTATTGGCTCCCAATAGCATTATCCCATCTACAGTCCATTGATACAGGTAGAGCGGATTATTGATAGATGAAATCAGTAATGGATTGTTATTCTGAATTACAGGCGTTGGAATCAGGTCAGCAAGAAAAATCAATACAGAGTCTGTATCTGAAATGGAGCAATCTCCATCAGCGCTTAAGGTGAACAGAATATTACCGGTTTCTCCCGGCCCCGGAATGTAGCTTGTCACAGCTGATGCTGAATTGATAATTGTGCCTGTTCCACCGCTCCATTGTAAGCCGGTGGCTCCTGCTGTGTGCCCATGTAACTCAATTACTGAGCCATAACAAAAAGTAGTGTCTTTGCCGGCATTGACATTAAAATTTGTAACCGGAGCCTGACATCCGTAATTCAGATAGGTAGCTGTCCCATCAGGCGCAAAATCTACAAATGCTCCGTCATTTTCATAGTTTGCTCCTCCAAAATACCCGAATTGATTAATCAGCTTTGCCCTGTCATAAGTAACCGTGTCACTACATCCTGAAGGTGCTGAAAAAGTAAGAATGGTTGTCCTTAATCCTTGTGAAACATTGTAGTTGGCAAAATGCCCGGATGTGTTTCCAGAACATTGAAACAATACATAAACTGTATCATTCAGATTTGCAAATGAATTGGAGGTCAGACTTACAGATTGACTGGTAATCAATATCACTTTTGAATTTGCCGGCAAAATTCCGTTAACTGGTTCAATCAGGTGGCCGCAACCCTGAATGTTTGAATTAAAGAAAGCAATTGTTGATGCAGTTCCTCCGTCCTGGCACAATCCCAGCCAACTGTTGTTTGGCCATTGAACCGTTAAAAAAGCGGTGTTTAGGGGACTTCCTCCCACTGAGAAGGTTAGCATCTCATTTTCACCTTCAACAGGCCCGCAGGCATCTACCAATATTCTGTTGATTTCAAAACAAGCTTGTGAATGGCTTTGAAAACTGATTAAAATAATTGTTAGAAAAATAAGTATGTGTTTTCTCATCGTGAGATTGATTAGCTAAGCAAAAATAGCAGGTCTTTCTTAATTCAATATAATAGAATGCCTGATTAAAAAAAATTATCGAAAATGATCCTCATTCCTGAAAATACTCAAATAGGAATCGTACCGGCTTCCGGCAATTATTTTATTTATAAGCGGAATAACGGCACATCCTGCTTCATGGGTGTGTGTACAATCAGAAAAATAACAGTCCTTGCCAAAAGCAAAAATTTCAGGAAAAAAATGAGATACCTCTTTTGGATTAAATTCAAGTGTTCCAAACTCCCGGATTCCTGGTGTATCCGTAATAAAACCTCCACCCGGCAAACAGTACATCTGTGCAAAGGTCGTTGTATGTTTACCTTTTAAATGTTGTTCTGATAATACTGCGGTTTTCAAATTCATTCCTGGAATCAGAGTATTAATAATGGTTGATTTCCCAACACCTGAATGACCGCCAAAAAGTGTGATTTTCCCTTTTAGAAATTCTTTTAATTCGGTTAAGGTCGTTTGGTCAAAAGCCGTAACTTTAAAACAACGATAACCGACTAACTGATAAAGCTCAATAAGCCTATCAGCATAACAGTTGACTTCACTATCGTAAAGGTCTGACTTGTTGAAGATTAACCCGGCTTTAATCGAGTAAGCTTCTGCTGTTGCCAGAAAACGGTCAATGAACCCTGTTGAGGTTCGTGGATAGACAGGTGTAACTACCACCATGGCCAAGTCAAGATTTGAAGCCAGAATATGTGCCTGCTTTGAGAGGTTTTTTGATTTTCGGATGATGTAGTTCTTTCTTGGAAAAACATCAGTTATCCATCCGGATCCTTCTTGAGCATCAACTTCCAGTTTTACGTTGTCTCCAACAACCACCGGATTAGTGGTGTCAATTCCTTTCAATCTGAACCTGCCTCTTATCCTGCCACTAAAAATTTTCCCTTCACTCCAGATCTCATAGTTAGTCCCTGTTGATTTAATGACAGTCCCCGTTATCTCCATGGTGCAAAGTTAGGCCCTAAAGAAATTTCAGTTCACCTTCCTTTCTTTGCAATGGAAATTAGATTATTTTGAAAAAAATTTTAAGAAAGACGGTAAAAATTATTCTTAAAGCCTTTGGTTGGTTTTTTCTGGTCAGTGTAGCTTCAGTCATTCTTTTCCGGTTTATTCCTGTCCCCTTTACACCACTGATGGTAATCAGGCTTTATCAACAAGCTGTTGATCCGGATATTAAAATGCGATGCACTAAAAGCTGGAAATCACTTGATAAGATATCGGTGAATATCCAAAAGGCATTCGTTGCAGCTGAAGACCAGAAATTTTTTGAGCATTTTGGATTTGATCGTGAAGCAATTAATAAGGCAATGAAGTACAATGAAAAGCATAAAGGTAGACGTGTTAAAGGAGCCAGTACCATTACTCAGCAAACTGCCAAGAACCTCTTCCTTTGGCCTTCCCGTAACTGGGTGCGTAAAGGCCTGGAAGTTTATTTTACATTCCTTATTGAAACATTCTGGTCAAAAAAAAGGATCCTTGAGGTTTACATGAATATCATTGAAACCGGTAAAGGAATCTATGGTGTGGAAGCGGCATCAATAGAATATTTTAAAAAGCCTGCCTTAAAAATAAATGCCTCCCAGGCTGCACTCCTGGCAGCCTGCAACCCCAATCCGCGAAGATGGTCACCTACACATCCAACACCTTACATAAAAAGAAAACAAGCCTGGATTCTCAGACAAATGTTTCATATTGATTGGCCAGTTGATAATCAGGAAAAAAATATTCAAAAACCAAAAGCAAAACCGGCTCTTATAATTGGATTCTGATAGGGAGAATAGCGTTCCTCAATAACATTATAAAGTAATTCAACTTCAAAAGCAGACCGGTTGCCAATCATTTGCCGGTAACCACCTCCAATAAATAAACTCGGAATATTCTTTCTGGAGAATTTGTTATAATTAAAATCATCCGGTACTTCCATATTAAGAATTTCATATTCAACATGAGCAAATAAATTCTCAATCAAATAATATTTGCTGAATACCCTCCCTCCAAAAATATTGGTTGAATATTTATAGTAAATATCATCAACACTATAATAGATATAAGTCATTCCTATGCCGGCAATCAGCTGATCCGTAACTCGATACCCGACATTCGGAGAAATATCAATAAAGGTGTAACTTCCAAACTGCAAACCCAGGTTTCCTCCAAATACAAGCCTCTGTCCAAATGTTTGATCCTTTACTTCCTGAGGTTGGGCTGATGAATTGGAGCAATAAAAGAAAATGTACGAATTAAGAATTAAAACTATGATCCGGCTCATCTGCAAATATTGATTTGCCAAAGATAGAATAGATTTGCCTCATATCATGAACATGAAAACAATCCTGATTACAGGTGCTTCTAATGGAATTGGCTATCATACCGCTTTCAGGCTTGCCACTGAATATCGTTGCCGCGTTATAGCCATTTCAAGAAACCTGGAACGCCTTCAGATGCTCAAGTCAGATTCAGATGAGCTAACCCGAAGCCAAGCGATTATTCCAGTTAGAATGGATATTACTGATTATGATCTGGAAACACTTCTGCACGTATTGGATCAAAATGGAATAACTGCTATTGATGCCCTTATCAATAATGCCGGTACGCTCATTAATAAACCCTTTCAGGCATTGACAGATGATGACTGGAAAACCACCTTCGAGGTCAATCTCTTCGGAGCTGCTCGGCTGATAAGATCATGCCTGCATCTGCTGAAAAAAAGTAACCAGGCTCATATCGTAAATATAGGTAGTTATGGCGGTTTCCAGGGGTCCCAGAAATTCCCCGGACTTTCAGCCTACTCGGCCAGTAAAGGAGGTATGGCAATATTAACAGAAGCCTTATCTGAAGAATTCAGACAGGATAACATTTCTGTGAATTGCCTTGCACTTGGAACAGTTAATACTGAAATGGTACAAAAAGCATTTCCCGGCATTGTCTCAACTACACAGCCAGATCAGACAGCTGCCTTCATCTCATGGTTTTGTTTAAATGGACAAAACTTCTTTAATGGTAAAATTTTACCTGTTACCCTTTCAGCAACTTAACTCAACAAGTGTTTTGTCATGTTCTTAAAATACCTTTTAATACTGTTGAAAAAAAAGACCGGTATTCCTTGTCAATCCAGAAAGAGAGTTTACCTTTGCAGCCCGTTTTGAAATAAACCACCAAACGGGATTTGGCAGAAAAGACTTCCAAATAATAAGTTAGTTTGAAAAAAATAATCAGAAGTGTTGTGGGTTTAATTATTTGAATTATCTTTGCAGCCCTTTTAAAAAATGAACAGTCTCCGGAAGCGGAATACTGATACGTTCTTTGAGAAAGATGGAAATAACAAGCCTGACCTTCAGATTATCTGAAGGGATTGAGTGAAACCTGAGATCAAAATACAAACTTCTTACAATGGAGAGTTTGATCCTGGCTCAGGATTAACGCTAGCGGCAGGCCTAATACATGCAAGTCGAACGGGATTCAGGGTAGCAATATCTTGATGAGAGTGGCGTACGGGTGAGTAACACGTGTGCAACCTACCTCTTACTGGGGAATAGCCCACCGAAAGGTGGATTAATACCGCATAATATCTGAGCAGGGCATCCTGCTTACATTAAACCTCCGGGGGTAAGAGATGGGCATGCGTCCGATTAGCTAGTTGGCGGGGTAACAGCCCACCAAGGCTACGATTGGTAGGGGGTCTGAGAGGATGATCCCCCACACTGGTACTGAGACACGGACCAGACTCCTACGGGAGGCAGCAGTAAGGAATATTGGACAATGGGCGCAAGCCTGATCCAGCCATGCCGTGTGCAGGATGAAGGCCTTATGGGTCGTAAACTGCTTTTATACAAGACAAAACCTCCCGATGTATCGGGAGTTGATGGTACTGTAAGAATAAGGGTCGGCTAACTTCGTGCCAGCAGCCGCGGTAATACGAAGGACCCGAGCGTTATCCGGATTTATTGGGTTTAAAGGGTGCGTAGGCGGATTGGTTAGTCAGTGGTGAAATCCTGCAGCTTAACTGCAGAACTGCCATTGAAACTGCCTGTCTTGAGTGCATTTGAAGTGAGCGGAATGTGTCATGTAGCGGTGAAATGCTTAGATATGACACAGAACACCGATTGCGAAAGCAGCTCGCTAAACTGCAACTGACGCTGAGGCACGAAAGCGTGGGGATCAAACAGGATTAGATACCCTGGTAGTCCACGCCCTAAACGATGATAACTCGCTGTTGGCGATACACTGTCAGCGGCCAAGCGAAAGCATTAAGTTATCCACCTGGGAAGTACGACCGCAAGGTTGAAACTCAAAGGAATTGACGGGGGCCCGCACAAGCGGAGGAGCATGTGGTTTAATTCGATGGTACGCGAGGAACCTTACCTGGGCTTGAAAGTTAGTGAAGCAAGCAGAAACGTTTGCGTCAGAAATGACACGAAACTAGGTGCTGCATGGCTGTCGTCAGCTCGTGCCGTGAGGTGTTGGGTTAAGTCCCGCAACGAGCGCAACCCCTATCATTAGTTGCCATCAGGTTATGCTGGGGACTCTAATGAGACTGCCCGCGCAAGCGGTGAGGAAGGTGGGGATGACGTCAAGTCATCACGGCCCTTACGTCCAGGGCTACACACGTGCTACAATGGCCGGTACAATGGGTCGCCACGTGGCAACACGGAGCTAATCTTTAAAACCGGTCTCAGTTCGGATTGAGGTCTGCAACTCGACCTCATGAAGCTGGATTCGCTAGTAATCGGAAATCAGCAATGTTCCGGTGAATACGTTCCCGGGCCTTGTACACACCGCCCGTCAAGCCATGGAAGTTGGGGGTACCTGAAGTCGATAACCGTAAGGAGTCGCCTAGGGTAAAACCAATGACTGGGGCTAAGTCGTAACAAGGTAGCCGTACCGGAAGGTGCGGCTGGAATACCTCCTTTCTAGAGTGGTTTCACTTAGGTTTGTTATTTCCTCTTTTTCTTTTTATTGTTTGAGGTGATTTACAATTCGCCATCCGATTTAACCTGATTTATGGGTTTCTTCCTTGGCAGCAAGCAGCAATCAGTACCTTTAAATGTGCTCTTCTGCATCTTTTTTGTTTTTAGCTTGCTGCTGATTTAGTTAGTCCCGTAGCTCAGTTGGTTAGAGCACTACACTGATAATGTAGGGGTCAGCAGTTCAAATCTGCTCGGGACTACTACTTTATCACCTCAGCCCTTAACTCTTTAGTTTTTGGGGGTGTAGCTCAGCTGGCTAGAGCACCTGCCTTGCACGCAGGGGGTCATCGGTTCGAATCCGTTCACCTCCACAATGTATAGCTGTAATTTGCGTTTTACAGCTCATTTGATTAATCGTTGTGATGAATTAGCTCAAGTTGATAGAGCACTCCGTTGGCAGTAAGCCTATAGGAGAGATATCGGCTCATTACCGATATTCTTTCACAATCCTTGAAAATTTTTTTTAAGGAAAAGTTCTTTGACATATTGAAAGAGATTGCAATAAATATCTTAAAAACTCAAACACAAAATTCACTGAGTAATAGGAAAAAAGTTACTAAGAGCGCATGGAGGATGCCTTGGCTCTCAAAGACGATGAAGGACGTGATAAGCTGCGATAAGCTCCGGGGAAGTGCTGAATAACTCGTGATCCGGAGATCTCCGAATAGGAAAACCCTTCACGCTGAAGGCGTGAAATTCTGCTTAGCAGAAAGAAAACCCAGAGAACTGAAACATCTAAGTACCTGGAGGAAAAGAAAACAATTGTGATTCCCTAAGTAGTGGCGAGCGAACAGGGAATAGCCCAAACTTCGATGGTTATGGCCATCGGAGGGTTGTAGGACTGCAATATGAAACAATATACAAACTGAAGCTTTTGGAAAGAAGCACCACAGAAGGTGATAGTCCCGTAAGTGTAAAATATATTGTCGATAGCAGTATCCTGAGTACCACGTGGTCGGAGACGCCTTGTGGGAATCTGCCGGCACCATCCGGTAAGGCTAAATACTCTTGAGAGACCGATAGTGAACAAGTACCGTGAGGGAAAGGTGAAAAGAACCGCGAACAGCGGAGTGAAATAGAACCTGAAACCATGCGCTTACAAGCGGTTGGAGTCTCGTCCTCGGACGAGATGACAGCGTGCCTTTTGCATAATGAGCCTACGAGTTACTCTTCTCTGGCAAGGTTAACCCGCGTAGCGGGGAAGCCGAAGCGAAAGCAAGTCTGAATAGGGCGTATAGTCAGTGGAGGTAGACGCGAAACCTTGTGATCTACCCTTGGTCAGGATGAAGTGGCGGTAACACGTCATGGAGGTCCGAACTGGTAAGCGTTGAAAAGCTTTCGGATGAACTGAGGGTAGGGGTGAAAGGCTAATCAAACTGGGAAATAGCTCGTACTCCCCGAAATGTTTTTAGGAACAGCCTCAGGTCTATTGTCATAGAGGTAGAGCTACTAATTGGGCTAGGGGGCTTCACCGCCTACCAAACCCAGATAAACTCCGAATGCTATTGACAACTGCCTGGGAGTGAGGCCCGGGGTGCTAAGGTCACGGGCCGAGAGGGAAAGAACCCAGATCATCAGCTAAGGTCCCTAAATATAAACTAAGTTGATTAAACGTGGTCTGATTGCTTTGACAGCTAGGATGTTGGCTTGGAAGCAGCCATCCATTTAAAGAGTGCGTAACAGCTCACTAGTCGAGCGATCGGGCGTGGATAATAATCGGGCATTAAGTTTATTACCGAAGCTATGATCTCGTCTGTAATGACGAGAGGTAGGGGAGCATTCCAGCATCACTGAATGTGAAGTGTGAACTTCACTGGAGATCCTGGAAAAGAAAATGTAGGCATAAGTAACGATAATGCAGGCGAGAAACCTGCACACCGATAGACTAAGGTTTCCTGATCAACGTTAATCGGATCAGGGTTAGTCGGGCCCTAAGTCGAACCCGAATGGGATAGACGATGGACAACAGGTTAATATTCCTGTACCGGTTTTTGTAGTGATGGAGTGACGGAGGAGTGAAAGGTCTGCGTGGCAACGGATGTTCACGTTAAAGCCTGTAGATTATATTCCTATTGGTAAATCCGTAGGAATTCTCGAAGGTGACAGTACCACAAGTCTTCGGATGAGTGGATAATGACCCTAATCAGACTCCCTAGAAAAACTTCTAAACTTATACAAATACCGCCCGTACCGTAATCCGACACAGGTAGTCAAGGAGAGAATCCTAAGGTGCTCGAGTGAATCATGGCTAAGGAACTCGGCAAATTAACCCTGTAACTTCGGAATAAAGGGTGCCCCCTTCGGGGGGCCGCAGTGAAACGGCCCAGGCGACTGTTTAACAAAAACACATGGCTTTGCAAAATCGAAAGATGAAGTATAAGGCCTGACACCTGCCCGGTGCCGGAAGGTTAAGAGGAGAGGTTAGTCGCAAGACAAAGCTTTGAATTGAAGCCCCGGTAAACGGCGGCCGTAACTATAACGGTCCTAAGGTAGCGAAATTCCTTGTCGGGTAAGTTCCGACCTGCACGAATGGTGTAACGATCTGGGCACTGTCTCAGCCATGAGCTCGGTGAAATTGTAGTCTCGGTGAAGATGCCGAGTACCCGCAACGGGACGGAAAGACCCCGTGCACCTTTACTATAACTTTGCATTGATTTCGGATAATTCATGTGTAGGATAGGTGGGAGACTTTGAAGCGGTGGCGCTAGCTATCGTGGAGTCATCCTTGAAATACCACCCTTGAATTATTTGAAGTCTAATCCCTCTTAGGGAAACATTGCATGGTGGGTAGTTTGACTGGGGTGGTCGCCTCCAAAAGAGTAACGGAGGCTCCCAAAGGTACCCTCAGCACGCTTGGTAACCGTGCGTAGAGTGTAATAGCATAAGGGTGCTTAACTGTGAGACAAACAAGTCGAGCAGAAACGAAAGTTGGGTATAGTGATCCGGTGGTTCCGAATGGAAGGGCCATCGCTCATAGGATAAAAGGTACGCCGGGGATAACAGGCTGATCTCCCCCAAGAGCTCACATCGACGGGGAGGTTTGGCACCTCGATGTCGGCTCGTCACGTCCTGGGGCTGGAGAAGGTCCCAAGGGTTGAGCTGTTCGCTCATTAAAGTGGCACGCGAGCTGGGTTCAGAACGTCGTGAGACAGTTCGGTCCCTATCTGTTGTGGGCGTTAGAAGTTTGAGAGGGCCTGACTCTAGTACGAGAGGACCGAGTCGGACGGACCGCTAGTGTACCTGTTGTGGCGCCAGCTGCAGCGCAGGGTAGCTATGTCCGGTTAAGATAAGCGCTGAAAGCATCTAAGCACGAAACTTGCCTCAAGATAAGACTTCTTTATATAAGGGTCGTCAAAGACTATGACGTTGATAGGTTGTAAGTGTAAAGACAGCAATGTCAAAGCTGAGCAATACTAATTACCCGTAAACTTTCTTCCTTAAAGATATTTATTGCTTTCTCTTTCATATTTGTCATTAAGAAATTATGGTGACTTTAGCGAGGGTGTACACCTCTTCCCATTCCGAACAGAGAAGTTAAGCCCCTCAGCGCAGATGGTACTGCACTTCGCGTGTGGGATAGTATGTCGTTGCCATTAAATAAAAAGCCTCCTTTTAGGAGGCTTTTTTATTTTCGGCTTTTGTTTAAATACTTGGGTTTCGTGAAGAGAATCTTGAATCAAGTTGTAGTGCTCGTAACTATTACCGTATTCCCCTATTTAGCCAAAGGTCAGGAGGATGTTTATCAATTTGATGAATTATCATATGATTTTATTGGTCTTTCATTGTCTGGCTATTTCAACCGGACTTATCAAGATTCTGGTACTATTGTTCTGAATGACATTGAATTCAAAACAGAAAGGCTAAGGTTTTTTAATCCTAAATACAAGTCATCCTTTAACAGTGCTAATCGAATCGGACAAGAAGATTTTACACGCATCAATTATTTTGTAGGTTCAAAAGCTACACAGGGATTAAATATTATGCATGATCAGAAGATTTTTTCCGGTCTGAGACTTACAATTGACTTTGAGACCAACTCTACTCAGGGCTATTATTTATTTCAAAAGAGTTCGTTTCGGAAATTTAAACCTGAATTATCCAAATCTTTTTTTAATAAGGTCTATTCTTTCAATTTAGGCTATCAGTCTTACCGTTCAAATGAACAAGAGAACGGGGGACTTGCAGATGTACAATCGTTTATAAATGGTCAGAATAGTGATGCAAAGACAGCTCCGGTTAAAATGAATGGAGCTTCCTTCATGAATCGGGATAAGAAGTTGTATCTGACTCAGCGGGCCGGCTGGTCTTACATACCAGATTCAACAGATCTAATAAATTATCAGGATAGTATCTTAATAAGTAACTGTATCGAATATGGCAGCCAATCAAGAAAATTTCAGACGGACAGATTTTATTCTAGTCTATTTGAGAATGCTTATCTTGATACACTTAGCACCCATGATTCAATTTTTCAAAGAGATTTGTATATACAAACGGAAGCATCCGTTGACCTGAACGGGCTATTAAGTATGAGAACCAGGTCGGGAAAATTAAGATTATCTTTAGTCAATACCTATCAGCGGTTAACTGTTGATCAGAATCATCTTGTCAGTGAGTCTTATTATTTAACCCAACTTGGCCCTGCGGTTGGTTTTATCAAGGATCAGTTCCGGACAACGTTTCTCTACTTAACTGTGCTAAGCAGCAGCATCGATAAAGGTTATTTTGGTGAAGCAAACATGCAATATTCAACCAGGAGATCATTGTTTCAGGCTGATGTCAGCATAGCAGCTTCATCAGCTCCTTTATTTTATTTTCATCTTTTAACGAACCATTATTTTTGGAAAAGAGATTTTCAGTTGACCAGGATACAGAAGGCAGGGGCGAGTTATCAGTATAAAAATAATAAAATGGAGACTGGAATTGCTGTTGTTTATCAAGGCAGTAAAAATGTCTGGTATCTTAATTCGGAATCTGAACCAGAGATTTCAAATCATGGTTACAGGTTGTTAATTACAGCTCTGAGATTTGGGTACCGGTTGGGGGGGAGATTCAGTCTGACAGCGAATATGCGTATCACTGATAATACAAATGAGAATATTATCTGGCTCTCTTCTTTTACACCTGCTGTGAAGTTGATCTATTCAGATTCTGTATTTCATTCCCATGCCTTATTCTATGTGAGCGCTGATATTAGTTATGTATCAGGATTCAGGCTGCCGTCCTTTAATCCTGCTATTCAGGAATATTATAATGGGAAGCATGAGCAACTGAGTGGCTTTTATAAGCTTGATTTTACAGCGGGGCTTGACATTCAGAAAGCAAAAATATTTTTAAGAACAGAGCATCTTAATGCTGACTGGGGGCCTAAAACATATTTCTTAGTTGAAGATTATCCCTTGCCCGGCCGAGTAATCAAATTGGGTGTGAGCTGGATGTTAGAGCACTAGCTGAGCAGGATTTCTTTGTGTTAAAACGAGTTAATTTCATTTGATGATGGATTACCAATTTGAATGGTTCTACAATGGAGAAAATAGCCTTTAGTTTTATTTTGGATTATCTCTACCCGCTGGAAATCCGGGTCAGTCCGATGTTTGGATGCCATGCCCTTTATAATCATGAAAAAATATTATTAATAGTAAGAGATCGGCCGGAGCATAACGAGTCAAACGGAATATGGATAGCCACCACCTTTGAACATCATGCAAGCCTGGAGCAAGATATCACCTGCCTTCATTCGGTATCCATTCTGAATGACAGGAAACGAGAAACTGCCTGGCGAATGATTCGGTCAACAGATCAGGATTTTGAAAAGAATGCTTTAAAAATCTGTGAGTTAATTAAGAATGGAGATATACGGATTGGAAAATTTCCAAAGGCAAGGAAAAAGAAGCTACACTAAGTCAGAAGAAATAAACTCCAGGGCGGTCTTTATGTCATAATATAAAATCCGGTCTTCACGGATAAAGGGAGAAACTTTTCTCCAATCAGCAATTAAGGATTCAAGTGAGGGAGAAGTCTTTAAAGGTCTTCTGAATTCAATTGCCTGGGCAGCACAAAGAAGCTCAATAGCCAAAATAGTTTCTGTATTTTTAATCACCTGATATAATTTTACTGCAGCATTAGCACCCATGCTGACATGATCTTCCTGACCGTTTGATGAGACAATGGAGTCAACCGATGAAGGGGTACACAATTGTTTATTTTGCGAAACAAGAGAGGCAGCAGTATATTGAGGAATCATCAAGCCGGAATGAAGGCCGGGATTTGCAATCAGGAAAGGCGGGAGTTCCCGTTGCCCGGAAATCAGCTGAAAAGTTCTGCGTTCGGAGATGTTGCCCAATTCAGAAATGGCAATTGCCATAAAATCCAAAGTAAGTGCAAGAGGCTGACCATGAAAATTACCGGCAGAAATAATCAGATCCTGGTTCGGAAAAACGGTAGGGTTATCGGTTACTGAATTAATTTCAGTACTTATAACAGATTGACTATAACGAAGAGCATCTTTTGAAGCACCATGAACCTGGGGGATACACCTGAAAGAATACGGATCCTGAACATGGAGCTTTTTTTGATTTAAGATTTCACTTCCTTCGAGTAATTGATTGATCTGAGTTGCAGTTTCAATCTGACCTTTATGAGGACGGATCTGATGAATAAGCTGATGGAAAGGTTCGATCCGGCAATTGAAGGCATCCATTGAAAGGGCGGCAATTTTATCAGCCCATTTGATCAGTTTCTTTGAATTTAGCACCGCCCAGCAGGCGTAGCTGCTCATAAACTGAGTTCCGTTTAAAAGAGCAAGACCTTCTTTTGATTTCAGTTTAACTGGATTCCAACTGAACTTTCTGAGGATCTCAGCAGCAGGTTGCTTTTGACCCTGGAAAGAAATTTCCCCTTCGCCAATCAGTGGGAGGGAAAGGTGGGCTAAAGGAGCCAGGTCGCCAGATGCGCCTAAAGAGCCCTGTTCATAAACAACAGGCAGAATATCGTTATTGTAAAAGTCAATCAGCCGCTGAACGGTTTCAAGCTGAACACCGGAATTTCCATGGCTCAGTCCTTTTATTTTCAAAAGGAGCATCAGCCTGATAATTTCTGAAGGAACTTCCTGACCGGTACCACAGGCATGTGAGCGAACCAAATTTACCTGGAGTTGCTCAAGTTGTTCTGAGGGGATTGATTTATCATACAACGATCCGAAACCAGTGTTTATACCATAATAAGCAGCTAAACTCCTGGCTATTTTTCTATCAAGGTAATTCCTGCATTCATTTATGTGAGTTATTGTTTCCTCAGCAAGTTCAAGTTTTGTTTCTGAATCAGTAATTGATTTCAGTGTTTCAAAGTCAATCGGAGCAGAGGATATGGTATATGTTTTCATTCGGTTAAGCGTTTAATAAAATCGTCAAGGCTTAATTTCTCCTGCACACCGGTCAGCATTGTTTTGACTGTTAATAATCCAGATTGAATTTCCTCACTGCCAATTAAGACCACATAAGGAATCCGGTTAGCATCGGCATAGCCGATTTGCTTTTTCATTTTAGCTGGATCCGGATACAGTTCGGCATGGACACCTTTCTTCCGGATGTGGGAAAGAAGCTGCAGACAATGGCATGCTTCCTTCTCTCCGAAGTTAACAAATAGGACCTGGGTCGAAGAGGTAGTATAAGGGATCTGATCAAACAAATTCAACTCCTCCATTACATCATAAATGCGGTCAATTCCAAAAGAGATACCAACACCACTTACTGATGGGAGTCCAAAAATACCGGTTAGATCATCGTATCGCCCGCCTCCCAAAAGGCTTCCTGGAAAAGCAGACCGGGGATCATTAAGTTTTACTTCAAAGATTGCTCCGGTATAGTAATTTAATCCACGGGCAAGGGTAAGTTCAAGTTTCAATAATTCAGAGCTAACACCCAGTTCGGCCAATGTCCTGAATAGGGTTTCAATCTCTTCAATTCCCTTTCTGCCAGTTTCTGATCCGGATAAAAATGAATTCAGGAAATGAATTTTAGAGTTAAGACTTTCATCAACTTTAAATAGCGGAAGCAGCTTTTGAACTGAACCGGGGGAAAAGCCTTTTGATGTTAACTCATCTACCACTTTATCAGTACCCGTTTTGTCAAGTTTATCGAGAGCTACGGTAAGGTCAGTTATTTTATCCGGTTGATCAATTGCTTCGGCAATTGCAGAAAGGATTTTCCGGTTATTGACCAGCAATTTAATTTTGAAGCCGAATTGAGCAAACACCTCATTAATCATCAATACCATTTCCACTTCATTCAACAAGGAATCACTTCCGATCACATCTGCATCACATTGAACAAACTCCCTGTATCTTCCTTTTTGAGGGCGATCGGCACGCCAAACCGGTTGAATCTGAAAGCGTTTAAAAGGGAACATGATTTCATGCCTGTGCATGACCACATACCGGGCAAACGGAACGGTTAAATCATAGCGGAGCCCTTTTTCGGCTATATCGCTGATTTTGACTGAATGCTGAACATTCTTCAGGCCGGAATTGAGAATCCGAAAGAGTAACTGGTCACCTTCATCACCATACTTACCTTCAAGAGTAGCGAGGTTTTCCATTGCCGGAGTTTCAATCTGGCGGTAACCGTAGCTGTTATAGACTGACCGGATGACATCAATAATAAAATTTCGTTTTGCCATTTCAGCTGGCGAAAAGTCGCGGGTACCTTTTGGAATGGCCGGTTTCACTTAACTAAACTTTTATATCTGATTCTGTGAGGCTGGATATCACCCAGTCTTTTTTTCTTATTTTCTTCATATTCGGAATAACCGCCTTCAAAATAATAAACCTGTGAGTTTCCTTCAAAAGCCAGAATATGGGTACAAACACGATCCAGGAACCATCTGTCGTGACTAATGATTACAGCACACCCTGCAAAATTATCAAGTGCTTCTTCGAGGGCACGCAGGGTATTAATATCAATATCATTGGTTGGTTCGTCAAGGAGCAAAACATTAGCTTCACTTTTAAGTGTAAGGGCAAGGTGAAGCCTGTTTCGTTCACCACCTGACAGAACATCACATTTCTTACCCTGGTCGGCACCACTGAAATTAAAGCGAGCTACGTAAGCTCTTGAATTAACTTGTTTGCCACCTAGTTCAATAAACTCCAGTCCTCCGGAAATGACTTCCCAGACAGTTTTTTCGGGGTCAATGGCTTTATGGGTCTGGTCGACATATCCGATCCGCACAGTACTTCCAATTTTAAACTCACCGCTGTCTGGTTTTTCCTGGTTGAGGATCATTCTGAAAATGGTTGTTTTGCCAGCCCCATTAGGGCCAATAATTCCGACAATACCATTAGGCGGAAGACGAAAATTCAAATTATCATAGAGTAACTTGTCACCATAGGCTTTAGCCACATGGATTGCTTCAATAACCTGATTGCCAAGACGAGGACCGTTCGGAATAAAAATCTCCAGTTTTTCTTCTTTTTGTTTCACATCTTCATTGAGGAGATTTTCATAGGCAGTCAATCTTGCCTTACCTTTTGACTGTCGGGCTTTCGGGCTCATCCGAACCCAGTCAAGTTCTCTCTGCAGTGTTTTTTGCCGTTTGCTTTCCGACTTTTCTTCCTGGGCGAGTCGTTTTGATTTCTGGTCGAGCCAAGAGGAGTAGTTTCCTTTCCAGGGAATACCTTCTCCGCGATCGAGTTCGAGTATCCATCCGGCAACATTGTCAAGGAAATACCGATCGTGGGTAACCGCAATTACGGTTCCTGCATATTGTTTCAGGTGCTGTTCGAGCCAGTCAACAGATTCAGCATCCAGGTGGTTGGTTGGTTCGTCAAGCAACAGGATATCCGGCTGCTGAAGCAAAAGCCGGCAGAGTGCTATTCTTCTTCTTTCGCCACCAGAGAGGTTTGAAACCAGGGCCTCTTCATCCGGGCAACGGAGAGCATCCATAGCAATCTCAATTTTATTATCCAGATTCCAGGCATCCGCCTGTTCAATTTTTTCTTGGAGAGAGGCTTGCCGGTTCATCAACTTTTCCATCTTATCGGGATCGTTCATGTATTCATCTTCACCAAAGAGGTTATTAACTTGATCATATTCTTTCAGAAGATTCACTACCGGCTGAACGCCCTCCATGACAATTTCTTTTGCTGTTTTATTTTCATCCAGAAAAGGTTCCTGTTCAAGATAACCTACTGAATAGCCGGGAGAAAAGACGACTTCACCATTGAAAGATTTATCTATACCTGCAATGATTTTCAGCAGTGTTGATTTACCAGCACCGTTTAATCCGAGGATTCCGATTTTCGCTCCATAATAGAAGGAGAGATAAATGTTTTTCAGAATTTCCCGCTGAGGAGCAACCGTTTTACTGACTCCGACCATTGAGAAAATAATTTTTTTATCTTCAGACATGACTCAACTTAATAAGAAATAATAAGTGTGCAAACTTATTCTTTTTAAGAGGAAGAAACCGTTATGAGATTCAATAAAAGGATTACTGACTCCGGATTCCCAAGCTGTCAAGTTCTGCCGGAGTTAAAGAAGGTGGGTTTATTTGGTTTTTCATTTTATAGGAGACCAGCCTGGCGGCTTCTTCGGCATCACCTTCTGTAAGAAAGCCTTTGTTGCCGCTTATGGCAGGGATAATGGGTTGATAGATATGAAGCCGGCCGTTTATAAAGATCATATAACCATATCCACTGGCTTCCGGCAGTTCGAAGGTATCATTCTTAAAAACCTGGAATTCGATTTCTGGGGCAGTTGTCATTTGCTCGCGGGGTTCTGATGGAATGGTTTCCGTTTTTTCTTTTTGATGCTGACAGGAAAACAGGCAGAGATACAACAGTGAAATCAATCGTAGCCGGTAGTTCATAGGGTGGGATAAATGAGTTTTTCGGTGAGCAGAAGGAGCTTGTTTTTTCTGAGTGACATTGGATAGTTGCGGCAGATGCGGTTACGGGCTTCCGATCCGGTAAAGTTATTTGTTTTCAGCATCCGGGTAATCAGATTTTTGAGTTCGGAATCACTCCGGTTACGGAGTAAATAGCCGGTATCTCCAATGATTTCAGGAATTGAATTAACGGCTGACCCGACCGGGATGCATTCACACAGCATGGCTTCGCACAGGGCATTGGGAAATCCCTCACTCATCGAGAGTTGAAGATAAAACCGGTGTTGACGATACAGTTCTATCAATTGTTTCTGATCGTGGATATGAATCCAGCTGACATTTGCCGGACTGTCCGGAGGTGAATAAGTTTCGGGGCAGCCGGCAATTGTAAATACTGAATCCGGGAAATCAGCTGCAATTTTCAGGATCAGATCAATTCCTTTAAGCGGGATGGTGAAAGGAACTTCAATGCCTGCAGCCACTGTCAGAAATGAGTTTATTAGTTTTTCACCAGACGGTGTAAATTCGTTTTCATCATAACCGTTAAAGATGACAGAATAGGGGGTTTTACAGTCCGGAACAAAAGCCAGGATTCCCTGATGGGAAGGCTGGGTCGTATCATATTCATAGTTGTATTCAAGCAGGGTTGAGTGTTTTAAAGCAAGATGTGAACAAGATTTTATTGAGAAGGCAGTAAACCAGCCAAGTAATTTTTTATGGAAGTTACCATATCGGATAGACGGGAATGAAACACTTTCTGTTCCGCCACTAATGATCAGAACCGGGATACGGAAGATTTTCCCGAATAAGACCGGCAGGAAAGAATGATAACCTGCAAATTGACAAATGATCAGGTGATAGCGGAAGATTGAAACTAGCAGAATAACCGAATGCCGGATCAGCTCAAAGGGAGCTTTCCATTTCGGAGAAGAGTGAAACAGCAGTAATTGAACCGGATATTTTTCTTTCAGTGCGCGGATGTCGCGAAGAATAAAGCTTGAAGGGGAAGTTGCTACAAACAGAATGCGTGACATGGTGCGAGTGGTGATGGCGGAACGGCACCGGCAGGAATGCCGGTTCAGGTGTTTGCTTCTCTGATAACCAGCTGAGCTGTATTGCGACTGCGTTGTTCAAGCAGGATATCTTTTTCTTTATAGAAACTTTCAATTGTAACAGGATAGTAATTCCGGATGGTGTACAAACTCAGGTTCTCATTAAACAGAATGGAATAGTCATTTTTTAGATCATCAACCAGGAGCGGAATTTTCATGGGATCGTTGTCTGTACAAACGGTAAAGCTAATGGCTGAGTTTTGCATCAGGTTAATTTTGACTTTATGTTTTGCAAAGAGGGCAAAAAGCTGGCTTAGGTTATTTTCGGCAATAAAAGAAAAATCTTTGGCCGAGATACTGATCAGTATCTGAGCAGGTTTTAAAATAAATGAAGGTACTTTTGGGTGGGTTGTTGCACCGGCAGCAATCTGTGTTCCTTTTGATTCAGGATTTCTAAATGATTTTACAAACAGCGGGATGCGTTTGTTTTCAAGTGGTTTTATTGTTTTGGGATGGATGATCGAGGCACCGTAATAGGTTAGCTCAATTGCATCATGGTAGCTGATCTCATCAAAGCGGAGGGATTCTGAAAAATAGCGGGGGTCAGCACTAAGCACCCCTGAAACATCTTTCCAGAAAACAACTTTTTCAGCATTTAGGCAATGGGCCAGAATAGCAGCTGTATAATCCGATCCTTCCCTGCCTAAGGTCGTTGATTTGTGATCATCGGTTGAACCGATAAATCCCTGGGTTAAAAAAACAGATTTTCCTGAACGGAAACATTGATCTGCTGCACCGGAAACGGCAGGACAAGTATGCTCCCAGCTGAGGGTTGCATTTCGCCATGACTGGTCGGTTTTTATAAAGTTACGGGCATCGGCCCATTGACTGGCAATACCGGTTTCGCGAAGCCAATAATCCACAATCAGGGTTGAGACAAGTTCACCGACCGGAACAACCTGGTCGTAAGTAAAATTGTAATCAGACCGGGCAGAAGCAACAAGTTGCTGAAGAGCGGTATCAAAAAAAAACTGAATACGTTCCTTCAGTTCCGGTTTCCCGGAAGGAAAGAGTTCGTCAGCAATTTTCAGGTGGCTGGCTTGAATCTCATCCAGCAGCGAACGGTAAGCAGGGTCTTTGCTGAAGAAAGATCCAACAACTTTTTCAAGTGCATTGGTTGTTTTGCCCATTGCACTAACGACAATAACCGACTGCTTTTCATTCAGATGAGTAATAACCGAAGCAACATTTCTGACTGAATCCGCATCTTTAACAGAGGCACCACCAAATTTGTGAACAGTGAGCATTAATCAATAACCATTTCGGGGATTTCACCTTCAATAATAAGTTTTCCGGTTGTTGCCCTTTTAATCTGATCAACAGATACTCCCGGAGCGCGCTCAATCAGTTTAAAACCACCCTGGGGTAAAATATCAACCACCGCCAGTTCGGTTACAATCCGTTTCACGCATTTTTTACCGGTTAGGGGAAGGGTACAGGCCGGCAGCAATTTTGATTCTCCGGCTTTATTGACATGCTGCATTGCCACTATGATATTCTTGGCAGAAGCAACAAGATCCATGGCACCTCCCATACCTTTGACCAGTTTACCGGGAATTTTCCAGTTGGCAATATCTCCGTTTTCACTCACTTCCATTCCACCAAGGATGGTGAGGTCAACCTTTTGAGCACGGATCATTCCAAAACTCAGAGCTGAATCAAATATTGCCGCACCCGGAAGTAAGGTAACCGTTTGTTTTCCGGCATTAATCAGATCGGCATCTTCTTCGCCTTCAAAAGGGAATGGTCCCATGTTGAGGATTCCGTTTTCTGACTGAAGAACAACATTGATGTTTTTAGGGATATAGTTGGCTACAAGAGTCGGAATTCCGATTCCAAGATTTACATACATCCCGTTTTTAACCTCTTTAGCAATTCGTTTAGCGATTCCGTTTTTATCAAGCATGGTAAAATAAATTTTAGAATTAAAGAATCAGGTTTTTTTTCTGACTGTTAACTGCTCAATCCGTTTTTCATAGTTAGTACCCTGGAAAATCCGGTGGACATAAATACCGGGAACATGAATTTCGTTTGGGTTAAGCTCACCGGGTTCGACCAGGTATTCAACTTCGGCAATGGTAATTTTTCCTGCCATTGCAACAACCGGGCTGAAATTTCTGGCGGTAAGCCGGAAAATAAGGTTCCCCGTTGAATCGCCTTTCCAGGCTTTTACAATTGAAAAATCGGGTTCGAGGGCATATTCAAGCAGGTATTCTTTTTCCACCCCGTTAAATGTAAATTTTCTAACTTCTTTTCCCTGAGCTACTTCTGTACCCACTCCAGCCGGAGTAAAGATGGCAGGCATTCCATAACCGGCAGCCATCAGCCGGGTTGCCAGTGTTCCTTGCGGAATTAAATTCACTTCCATTTCACCGCTGAGTGTGAGCCGTTCAAATTCGGCATTTTCACCTACATAGGATGCAATCATTTTTTTGATTTGCTTTTTCTTTAACAGCAGGCCAAGGCCAAAGTCATCCACACCGGCATTGTTGCTGATGCAGGTAAGGTTTTTAACTCCTTTTTCAACTAAAGCCGAAATACAGTTTTCAGGAATTCCGCAAAGACCAAATCCTCCGGCAGCAAGCGTAACGCCATCCTTAATGTCATGAATTGCCTCACTGGCATTTTTTACAGTTTTATTCATGGTTCAAATTAATTAAAATCCAAAATTTTCCTGTGTATTTGATTGATTATTTTTATATTTATTGCAATCGAGTTCGATTGTAATTTTACCTTCGGGTTTTTCAAAATCACCCTGATAAATATTCAGCTCTTTATCTGCATAAAGTTTTTTCATATACAAAGCCCAGACCGGTAAAGCCATGTTGGCACCCTGGCCGAGACTGGTCGAACGAAAGTGGACCGACCGATCTTCACATCCGACCCAAACACCGGAAACCAGTTCGGGAGTTATTCCCATGTACCATCCATCACTCTGGTTTTGGGTTGTTCCTGTTTTCCCAGCCATTGGCTGGGTCAGCCCGTATTTATAGCGAAGCCTGACACTGGTTCCAAATTGAACGGCTCCCATCATCATGTTAATCATTACATAAGCTGTTTGTTCACTGATTGCTTCAATTTTTTTGGGAATAAATTCCTGGAGAACGACCCCGTTTTTATCTTCAATCCGGGTTAAGTACACGGGTTGAGTCCACACTCCTTTGTTGGCAAAGGTACTGTAAGTTCCAACCAATTCGAACACGGAAAGGTCAACCGTACCCAGGCAGATGGAAGGAACTTTCTCCATTTCACTCTGGATCCCCAGTTTATGAGCCATTTCAACAGTTGCATAAGGGCCAAATTGTTTCATCAGGTAAGCCGAAATGGTATTAACCGATTCGGCTAATGCTTCTTTGAGCATCAGCATTCCACCATATTTATTATCGGAGTTCTTGGGTGTCCATGGCTGGCCGGCTTCGGTAATAATGGTAACAGGGGTATTGGGAACCTTGAAGCAGGGCGAATAACCTTCCTGGACTGCTAAGGTGTAGAGAATGGGTTTAAATGCCGAGCCAACCTGGCGTTTTCCTTCTTTCACATGATCGTATTTAAAGTGCTCGAAATTATCACCGCCAACCCAGGCTTTAACAAAACCCGTATGCGGCTCCATGCTCATCATGCCAGTCTGCAATATCATTTTGTAATATTTGATTGAGTCAAGCGGTGACATAACGGTGTCAATATCACCATTCCAGCTGAAGATTGTCATCCGTGTTTTGGCTGCAAAGTTCTTTTGAATCGAATCTTCACTTACTCCTTCGGCTTTCAGCCCGGCATAACGGGCAGAGCGTTTGATGCCCTGATCCAGGACACCTAGAGATTCATTAAATGGGTTCCTGTTTTTCCAGTGTTCAAAAAAAGTTTTCTGTAAGGCTGACAGGTGCTCTTTCACCGCTTCTTCGGCATAGCGCTGCATACGCGAATCAAGGGTAGTATAAATTTTAAGGCCATCCCTGTAAATGTTGTAAGGTGTTCCGTCAGCTTTTTTATGTTCTTTACACCAGTCATTCATTTCCAGCCTGAGCATTTCCCGGAAATAGGTAGCCAGTCCCTGATTATGATCATCCGCTTTATATTTGAGCGTAATCGGGGTTGCTTTCAGTGAATCAAAATCATGCTTTGACAGAAAGCCATATTTGGTCATCTGAGCAAGGACGGTGTTTCGCCTAATGGTGGAGTTGGCAGGATTCCGGACAGGAGAATAAATGGTAGGCCCTTTAAGAAGCCCGACTAGGACAGCCGATTCGGCAACATTCAGTTCGGAGGGTGATTTTTGAAAAAAGGTACGGCTGGCCGACTTAATGCCAAAAGCATTTTGACCAAACTCTACCGTATTCAGATACATAGTCAGAATTTCTTCTTTGGTATAGCTTTTTTCCAGGCGGACCGCAATAATCCATTCTTTCACTTTTCTGATGATGAGGCCGGTTGTGGTCATCTTTTCACGAGGGAACAGGTTCTTGGCAAGCTGCTGAGTCAATGTACTTCCTCCACCTGCATCCTGCCTGGTGAGAATGGTTTTGAAAAGCACCCGCAAGAGTCCTTTAATATCAATTCCGGAATGATTTTCAAACCGGATATCTTCAGTTGCGATTAAGGCTTTAACCAAGACGGGTGATAATTCATTAAATGAGGTGTTGGAGCGGTTTTGAATAAAATACTTTCCCAGTAATTGCCCATCGGATGAAATGACTTCACTGGCAAGATTGGATTTTGGATTTTCAAGTTCTTCAAATGAAGGCAGTTCACCAAACACACCCTTGGATACGGAAAAAACAAACAGGCACAATGCCAGTACGGGTGCCAAGGCCACAAACCAAACCGCTAATGAAATTTTCAGTGAGGAACTTTTTTTCTTCTTTTTTTTCACGTTCTGTTCTGCATGGAAGCCTGCTAAAATAATTAAATGCAAGAGGGAGGGTAATTATTTTGCCTGAACAGGCCTGCAACAAAAAAAATCCCTTCCTAATGGAAGGGATTTTAACACACATTAGAAAAATTAACGAGTAAATTTATAGCTTGTCCGGTCAGTCTCATTGAAGATGATGATAGAGTAAATACCGGAAGCAAGGTTCAGATTTATGTCAAGCTGATTCATACCTTCAGTTGCCGGCATGCCATCAGCACTTGAAATAATGCGGCCTGCCACATCAATGAGTTTATAACTGAAAGGCTTATTGCTGTTGTAATTAAAGATCACGCTGAAATTGTTTTCTGAATGATCAGCAACTGTAATAATTTTCAGTTCTTTTGAGATGTTAACCGGCACCAACGGGTATGACTTTTCTTCACCGTTAATATCCACTTCAGTCAGGCGGTAGTATTGCAAACCAGTTAACGGATTTTCATCATACATTGTATAGATGCTGTTGGTAGTGCGGTTACCCATACTTTCTTTCCTGCCGATAAAAGTAAATTCATGGCCATCTTTTGTCCGGTCAATCATATAATGGCTGCAGTTAAATTCAGAAGCAGTAATCCATTCTAATTTAACCTGTTTCCCTTCAGGAGTTGCTCTGAAGCTGAGCAATTCAATCGGTAATGGCTGTGGTTCGAGGGTAAGTGCCCAGGCATGATTCAAATCCACCAGGCCGGGTGATAAGTTGGAAGTTGCTGTCGGATTGGACTGGCCTGCGGTGTAAGGTCTCCATTTCTCAAGAACCGGATCAAACCGCTGAGAACGGTAAGCACCTGCACCGGCAGATTCGGCCGGAGCAAAGGTAAAGGTAATATTAGCCTGCGGGTTGACTCCGGTGTTGTTAATATACCAGTAACGTTTCACCATATTCGCTGCATTGTTCAAACCCGTCCAGGCATTATTCGCACTGTTAACTCCTAACGGGAGGGGTGTATTAGTCGGCAAAATGGTTGGATAGGTACTTACAGTCAGGTCGTGGGTACCTGCTGTTGGAACATAGGTAAATGGAATATACACACCACCGGCAGTAATGAACGGGAACAAGCGGGAGTTTAAGTCCGAACCGATCTTCCAGCGGATGCGGCTATAGCTCAACGAATCATTGACTTCACTTTGCAGATAACCGTTGGCAGCACGGGTTAAGGCTGACACATCACTCCAGTTCAGGGTAACCAGATTACTGTCAATTTTAAGCCGTCCGCTCATCAGATAAAGCACACTATCAACCACAATGTCCTGATCGAGCCGAACATGCCCGGAAATATTGTTAACAGTAAGGCGGTTAAATGTTGTATTGCTGGAGCCGAAGATTTTTTGTTCCATGTTTCCATTAAACATCACCTGGCTGTTGCCGGCAATGAATGAGCCGTTATTTTGCCAGAAGCCGGCACCCGAACCATTTCCTATTTTAATGAGAACCGGTTCGTAGGTCCGGTAAAAATGAAACTGGAAATTAGGACGAATGTCAGATGACTGCCGCTGGTAGGGTCCGCTCAATGGCATCGGGTTAAATGTACAACCGCTTGCACCTCCGCCAATTCCTCTTGTAACAACGTATTTCCTGTTTGAAACCGGTGTATTTACCGACTGTGTTCCATAAAGTTTATCGTCATTCGATGCATTATTAGTGGCGTTGCCATAACAGATGACAAAGACGATATCCCTGCCAAGCGGATTAAAATCAATCGGAGTAGACAAGGGCAGGTAAAGCATTCCACCGGTTGGCGGAAGGTAGAATGGGCCGGGAGCACTTAAATTAAGATTTCCAGTGAAAACTGTAACCGGAGCTGCCGGAAGGCCATTAACCGGTGGCCAGGTAGTTGGCGGGCTTGAAGCAAAATAATTGGCATTTGTGTAATAATAGCTTAATGTAAATCCATTATACGGAACGGTGGTCGAGCGGGTGTAAAACTCAAAAGCAATAGTATCAATCCGGTCACCATTCATCAGCCCTTCGGCATACATTTCACTTGCCAGAAACCAAGTAGCTGTTCGCTGCCTGAAACCGGGGTTACGCAGTGAAAACGCTTCAAAAGCAAGGGTGAGTTTTCCATTATACAATTTGGCGGAATCCTGATGATGATCAATTACTTTGATTTCACTGTTTGTTGAAATAGTAAGTGAATCGGCAGCCGTAAACGACCGGTTGTTCTTACCATTTATGGTTAAAGAAGAATTTCCTTCAATTCTGAATTTTCTAGTTGTGGCATTCACACCCAACCGGATCACCGGCTGGTAGGTTGGTGCCTGAATTCCCGGGGTAGTCCCATCAATATCTTCAAGCACGGCTGCATCTGATGAGATGGTAGGCACACCGCCACACCAGTTCATTATGTTATTCCAGTCGTCATCAAAACCACCCAGCCATACCCTCCAGCCCGGCAGGATGGCACAGTCGGGAATGATAGTTATAGTATAATCTTCTGTTTCGCCCCAGGTATAGGTAGCACAGGGATCAATATTAGAAGCTGCATAAACTTCGCGAACGCGTAAGGTAGTAGCACCCAGGTTAGCTGTTGCCGGTACGGTAAAGTTTGCAGTGTAAGTGCCATTAGAAGCTAAATTGGGGGATTGCATTATTTTTTCAGCAACTTCAAATATTCCGTTGTAATTATAATCAATCCAGGCTGCCAGGTAGTTTGATGAATACCAGGTTCCGACCTGGGCAGTTAATGCATAATTTTTACTTACCATCAGGGTTGTGGTCTTCCCGGGAACTGCAGGGAATCGTTCATAATCAGGTGGGTGGATAGAAAATGGACAAGGACCTCCGGTGCATCCTCCGGCATTCGGCCCCACGCTATTCATGTAGTTATCTATTATCGGATAGCCGGTTTCACCCGGAAGATTTACATGGGCAATATAATCGTTATTGGTATAACCGGCCCAACTGGTTCCTGCCGTATAAAGCGGCAGGCAATAGCTCACATCAATTTTACGGGCACCGACTAAGGTAACAGGATTCGGGGAGGTGTATTTAATACCATTTGCTCCATAGCTAATAAACTCACCATCAACATAATTTCCGGGTGTAGCTGACGGAGGGATATTATAAACAAGCCAGAAGAAATTATCTCCGTTATAGAGATTAAATGCCAGAGACGGAATAAACCTCAGGTTTGTGGTTCCTCCAAAGGGATTGTTAATCTGGGTTCCAATCTGGGTTGCAACAACAATGTCGAAAATGGGAGTACCGGCAGTCCAGTATAACCGGGCCGAGGAAATATCGGTCATGTAATTGGTTGTTGAACCCAGCAGGTTAAAAACAAGAGAATCAATGGTAAGCGGATTGGCTGCACCGGCAACTTTCAGATTGGCTGCTACAACCCACTGCCCGGTTGTATTTACATTAACGCCAGCGGTATTCTGGTAAGCAAGTCCATACGAAATAACACTTTGGTTGCTGGGGTAGGTTTCAATCTGAAAGGAATCAATCCAGATATCATTTCCGGTGTACTGGGCGCTTTCACTTTTCCCGACAATGATTACATAAAGTGTAGAAACCGAATAAAGCGCACCGGCAGGAATGGTGTAGAAATATTGATACCAGTTATTAGGAGTCATTACTGTAGGTGCATTATTAAAATACCGGTGAATCTGCGGAGCAGCATTTACATTATCGCTCAGAAGGAGTGCATTTGGACCCGTAATATCGGGGGCGGTATTTATATAAACGGCTACATTATCGAGGGTATTGCCGTTATTATCCCGGTACATATAGAATGCAAAGGTTGAAGGAGTAACAGGACCACGGGCAGAGAGGTCAAAAGGTCTTGAAATAAGCAGTGAGCCTTCAACCGGTACAGGAGGAACACTTAATAAATTGGGAGCTCCTACCATGTAAGAACGGAAACCCATCATTCCGTTTCCGGCATGGGTACCATGAAGCGGATTGGTAAGGGATGTGTTATTGCGAATCCAATAGTTCTCTGCCGGGTAGTTAGTTGGCAACACCATTTCCTGAGACCAGCCTAAAGCAGGAAACTGGGAAGGCATACCACCAACCAGATCAAAAGTCTCATAGACCATTGTCTGAGAAAATACCGGAGCAGCAGACAGCAGAAAAAAAACAACCAGGTGAAGTATTATTTTTTTCATAATTGTGTGTGTTAAAATAGAATTATACTCGTTTAAATGATTTTAAGTTTAGAAACTAACCGGGAACAATTTCTTGTCAACCGGAAATTCGCCTCTAATTTCATAAATCTCAAAAGGAAAAACAAATTATTTTCAGACTTTTGTTAATAAAAAACAGAACTGTTAATTTTCTGACTGTGAAGTTAATACAAAAGTATTATAAGGACCGGTAACTGAGCAGCAATACAAAATTTTTAACCTTTGCTCTTCTTCCATTTTACCTCTGGTATAAATTGTTAAAATGATATGAAAAAAATCCTGGCAATTCTTCTGACCCTGACTTTACTGAAAACATTCACGGCAACCTCACAGACAGTATATACGCCTGAACTGTTATGGAAACTAAAACGGATTTCAGATCACTCCTTATCACCGGATGGCAGCAAAGTGGTTTATACTGTCAGAAGTTTTGACCTGGCAGCTAATAAAGGCAACACAGACATCCGGCTGCTGGATATCAAAACAGGTAAGACCACTTCGCTGGCCAATGAGCATGCCGTAGATGAAACATCGCCACGGTGGCTATCCGATTATCTCATTGTTTATATGGCTGCCGATTCGGATGGGAACAACCAGTTATGGATGATTCAGGCAGACGGTACAGGTAAAAAACAAATTTCCTTTTTTGAGCCAGCGTTTTCAATCAGCAATTACGGATTCTGCCGGAGTGCACAACAATTCTGGTTTACCTCAGAAGTAAAGATGCTCAATGTATTCGGAAAAGAATTTTTCAAAGATCTTCCGGAAAACTCAGCCCGCATTTATGATGACCTGATGTATCGCCACTGGAATGCATGGGATGACGGAAGCCGGACACATGTCTTCACTGCCCGGTTTGATGGAACCAGACTGGGAGCAGCAACCGATATCATGAAAGACGAACCTTTTGATTCGCCTTTGAAACCAAATGGCGGAGCCGGGCAAATTGATATCAGTGCAGACGGAAAATGGATTGCTTATACCTGTAAAAAACTAAACGGAAAAGCGTATGCCGTTTCAACCAACAGCGATATTTTCCTGTATGAAATTGCAAGCGGTAAGACTGTGAACCTGACCGAAGGAATGCAGGGGTATGATGTGGCACCCCGGTTTTCGCCTGATGGCAGTCAGCTCTTATGGCTGAGCATGGAAACACCGGGATATGAAGCAGACCGCAACCGGATTATGATTATTGATCTTAAAACCAAACAAAAAAGAGAAGTAACCCAACATTTTGATTATTCGGTTGATGATGCCAGATGGAGTTCAGACGGATTACAGATTTATTTTGGCTGCATGATCCAGGCAACGGGCCAGATCTGGGTTTATGACTCTAGGCTGAGAAGTGCTTATCCGTTCCGGCAAATCACTCACGATACCGGTGACCATACCGGTTTTTCCATAGCCGGTTCAGGAAATTCAACGGTGATGGTATCTTCCATGATGAGTATGAGTTATCCGGCTGAGCTGTTTAGGATAAACCTGAAGAGCGGCCGTTCGCAGCAGATCACTTTCGAGAATCAGGAAATTCTGCAAAGAGTTGCAACCGGGAAAGTAGAAAAGCGGATGGTTAAAACAACCGACCAAAAAGACATGCTGGTTTGGGTTATCTATCCACCGGGTTTTGATCCGGCCCGGAAGTATCCGGCACTGCTCTATTGCCAGGGCGGTCCACAGAGTACGGTCAGCCAATTTTTCTCCTACCGTTGGAATTTTCAACTCATGGCAGCCAATGGGTATATTGTGGTAGCACCCAACAGACGTGGTCTTCCGTCTTTCGGAACGGAATGGAATCGCGAGATTTCGGGAGACTGGGGTGGGCAGTGTATGAAAGATTATCTGTCGGCTATAGATGACGTTAGTAAGGAATCGTATGTAGATAAAGACAAGATGGGAGCGGTAGGGGCCAGTTTTGGAGGATACAGTGTTTACTGGCTGGCCGGCCATCACCAGAAACGGTTTAAAGCATTTATTGCTCATTGCGGGGTATTCAATCTGGAGAGCATGTACGGAACAACCGAAGAACTATGGTTTACAAATTTTGACCTGGGAGGGCCATACTGGCAAACTCCTCAGCCTAAATCTTACCGGGAATTTTCACCTCATGATTTTGTAAATGACTGGGATACCCCGATTCTGATCATTCACAATCAGAACGATTTTAGGGTACCGCTGGGCCAGGGAATGGACGCATTTACAGCCGCCCGGTTAAAAAACATTCCAGCACGTTTTCTGTATTTTCCGGATGAATACCACTGGGTTACCCGGCCGCAGAACAGTGTTGTTTGGCAGCGGGTTTTTTTCAGCTGGCTTGACCGCTACCTGAAATAGCAGCAGAAAGTGGTTCAGGTTTTAATGACTTCTTTAATATCCAGAATAATTTTCTGAGCAAGGTTGTCGGCAGTTGCGGCATTGCTGCTTTCGGCATAGATCCGGATAATGGGTTCGGTATTTGATTTACGCAGGTGCACCCATTCACTTTCAAATTCAATTTTAACTCCGTCAATGGTAATAACCGGGTAGTGTTTGTACCGTTCACGGATTTTTTCCAGGGCTTCATCCACATTAATTTCAGGGCGGAGTTCAATTTTATTTTTTGAAATGTAATAATCTGGAAACCGGCTGCGGAATAATGAAGTACTTTGAGCCGATTCGGCCAATGCCGACAGGAACAGGGCAATTCCGGCCAGCGCATCCCGTCCGTAATGCAGGGCAGGATAAATAATGCCTCCATTTCCTTCACCACCAATCACTGCTTTAACTTCTTTCATCTTTTCCACCACATTCACTTCGCCAACAGCAGAATAATAATAATGGCAGCCATGCGATTCGGTTACATCACGTAAAGCACGGGTAGATGAGAGGTTAGATACCGTATCTCCTTTCTGGCTTCTCAGAATGTAGTCAGCCACAGCAACCAAGGTATATTCTTCACCGAACATTTCACCATCTTCACAAATCAGTGCTAGGCGGTCCACATCAGGATCTACCACAATTCCCAGATGAGCTTTTTGTTTTTTGACTTCATCAGCAATCCCAGTCAGATGTTCGGGCAGCGGTTCAGGATTGTGAGCAAAATTTCCGTTGGGTTCACAGTTGAGCAGAATCATCTGATTTACACCTAATGCTTTCAGCAGGGCGGGGACGGCAATTCCACCTACCGAATTCACAGCATCAACCACCACCTTGAATCCGGCATTTCGGACAGCCTCTTTTTTTACCAATGGTAAATTAAGAATGGCTTCAATGTGGTGGGCTAAGGCATCCTTGTCTTCCGAAAGATTGCCCAGGTCATTAATGGTTGCGTAGGCTGAATCGGACCGGTTGCTCAGTTCCAGGATTTCAATTCCACTGGCTGCCGATACGAATTCACCTTTTTCATTGAGCAGTTTTAATGCATTCCACTGGCGGGGATTATGGCTTGCAGTAAGAATAATTCCGCCCCGAGCTTTATGGTGAACTACAGCCATTTCAACAGTAGGGGTTGTAGCCATACCCAAGTCAATCACATCAATACCCATACTGATTAAAACGGCAGAAACCAGCCGGTGAACAAGCGGCCCTGAAGGACGGGCATCTCTGCCAATAACCACAGCAGGCCTGGAGTTAAGCCGGTTACTCTTTTTAAGTACCCAGGCAGCATAGCCGGTGGTGAAGCGGACAATGTCAGGTGGGGTAAATCCTTCACCTTGTTTTCCTCCAATTGTACCCCTGATTCCGGAAATAGATTTGATTAATGTCACAGAAAAAATAGTTGGCAGGCAAATATAAGTTGCCGGCAGCCATAGCACCAGAATTACCTGGTTCGAAAGGGGTTTTTGTTATCAACCCCTAAGTTTTACATACATTTGCGCTCCTTAATAAATAATCTATGAGTAAGAAACACGAAAGCCAGCCTTTTGATTTAGAGGGTAGTATTTCAAAATCAGAGGAATTTATAAAACAGAATCAGAAAAGCCTCTTAGTCATAGCAGCAGCGGTACTGGTCATTGTAGGGGGTTATTTTGCCTATCAGCAGTTTTGGGTTAAACCCCAGGAAGACAATGCCCGTAAGGAGATGTTTATGGCCGAGCGGTACTATGACAATGATTCGCTGAACCTAGCTTTAAACGGAGACGGGAACTATCCGGGGTTTTTGCAGATTATTGGGAACTACGGATCCTCCAAATCGGCCAATCTGGCTTATTATTATGCCGGGACCGCTTACCTGCGGTCAGGTGAATACGACAAAGCTATCGAGTACCTGAAAAAGTATGATGGCGAAGATGATATTACCGGAGCGATTGCATTAGGCTGTATCGGTGATGCTTACCTTGAGAAGGATAACCGGGATGAGGCTTTAGCATATTATCGCAAAGCGTATGAATGGGATGATAACCAGTTTACAGCCAGTATTTACATGATGAAGGCAGCTATGGTTTATGAATTGAAGGATGATTGGAAGCAGGCACTTTCTCTTTATGAAAAAATTAAGAAGGAATATCCTAACAGTACCGAAGCCCGTGATGTTGAGAAGTACATAGCAAGGGCCAGAGTCAGATCTAATACCTGATAAAATGGCAAGCAGTGGCAACCCGGCTGATAAGCAACTAAGGGCTGATCCTTCCTTCCGGTTTGGAATTGTAACAGCTGAATGGCACAGAGATGTAACAACTGCACTTGAGCAAGGTGCTCGCGAAACATTATTGAATCACGGGGTTAGCGAAGCGAATATTGTTTCAATCAGGGTGCCGGGCAGTTTTGAATTACTGGCAGGAGCGCGATTCCTGGTAGATCATGAGAAGTTCAATGCTGTCATCTGCCTGGGCTGCATTATCCAGGGTGAAACCCGCCATTTTGAATTTATCAGCCAGAGTGTAGCCAATGCACTGGCTGTGATGTCTGCTCAACTATCTTTTCCGTTTATTTTTGGAGTACTGACAACCGATACCAAAAGTCAGGCATTAGACAGGGTAGGTGGCAGGCACGGCAATAAAGGGGTAGATGCTGCCCTGGCAGCGCTTGAAATGGCAGCACTCAAACACTCGTTTAAGAAGGCTAAGGGAATCGGCTTTGGCAGAAGCTAATCAGTCAACCGGAACAGCAAACAGGTCAAACGCTTCGGCACCGGTTATTTTAGCAGTTATAAAATCACCCGGTTTGAGGTGGTTGTTTTCCGATTCAATCCAGACGTCATTATCAACTTCAGGCGAGTCAAATTCTGTACGGCCCGAAAAATAACGGCCATCTTTCCGGTCAATCACTACTTTTAATTTGCTACCAATCCGGGATGCATTGATTTGTTCTGAAATCTGTTGCTGAATTTTCATCAGTTTAGCCGCCCGCTGCTGCTTAAGTTTGATTGGAATATTATCAGTGAGTTCAAAGGCACGAGTATTTTCTTCATGAGAATAGGTGAACACACCCATCCGGTCAAAACGCATTTCAGAAATAAATTCACAGAGTTGATTGAAGTCATCTTCGGTTTCACCTGGATAACCAGTAATCAGGGTTGTACGGATTGCCACTCCGGGAATTTTCCTGCGGATGGTCTGAATCAGCTCTTGAGTTTTTGTCCGGGTTGTACCCCTTCTCATAGAAGCCAGGATCTTGTCGGACGCATGCTGTAATGGGATGTCAATGTAGCGGCAGATATTTTTTCTTTCAGCAATCACATCCAGGACATCCAGCGGGAAACCAGAAGGGAACAGGTAATGAAGCCGCAGCCATTCTATTCCATCAATCTGGGCGAGCTGACCCAGGAGTTCAGCCAGATTTCTTTTCTTGTACAGGTCAAGGCCGTAATAAGTTGAATCCTGGGCAATGAGGATAATCTCGCGGGAACCTTTTGCAACCAGTGACTTTGCTTCTTCAATGATTCGTTCCATTGGTTTAGAAGTATGTTGACCCCTCATTAAGGGGATAGCACAGAAAGAGCAGGTTCGGTCACAGCCTTCAGAAATTTTCAGGTAAGCATAATGAGAGGGGGTTGTTAAGAGGCGTTCTCCGACAAGCTCATGCTGATAGTCAGCACCTAGGGTTTTAAGCAGGCGGGGTAATTCATTCGTTCCGAAAAAATGGTCCACATCCGGAATTTCTTTTTCAAGATCATGTTTATACCGTTGAGAGAGGCATCCTGTTACAATCAGTTTTTCAATGATTCCCTGCTGTTTTAGTTTGACAAAATACAGAATCATGTCAATGGATTGCTGTTTTGCATTATCAATAAATCCGCAGGTATTAATAATTACAATCCGGGCATCAGTAGATTCATTCTCGTATTCAACATCAAACTGATTAGCCCGCAACTGGCCCATCATCACTTCGGAATCAACCACATTTTTTGAGCAACCCAGGGTCACGATATTAACTTTATTTTTTTTAAGGGATTTTGATCTCATTGCCGGAGTTAAGATAGCAAAAACACAAGCCTGAGTTTTTCGTGTTAATAAAAACGACACGCCAGGCAGGCGTGTCGTTCTGATTTATTATTGAAATATTGAAACTATGTTATCTGGTTTTCGGATCAGGATTTACAATGTTATTCCCGTCATGCTTACCGGAATAAATGTAAATTTTGGTATTCGATTCCTGCCGTTCGGTTCCTGAGTCATCCGATGCATCCGTGTTACGGCTATTGGTGTTTTCACCGGCAATAGTAACCCGTTCGGGACTTTCGCTGTACTCTTCTTCTGAAGAATCGCTTTCTTCACTCTGAAGCTGTTCCTGGCTCTGTTCCTGTGTTGAATTGGTTTGAGCTGATGCAACATTGGCTGCAACAACAGACAGCAGCGAGAGTATTCCACCGAAAATGATTTTTTTGTTCATTGTTTTTTTGATTGTTTAATTTGACAGGCAAAGTTAATTCAAAATAACAGCAGGTCAAGACCAGTTAAAAATAATTCTTACAACGGATTTCAGTTTAAAACTAACTGGCAGCGTAATTCCGGTAAAAGAGCGGAATGGTTTCGATTCCTTTAAAAAAGTTAAAGAGTCCGAAGTGTTCATTTGGAGAGTGAATCAGGTCGCTGTCAAGGCCAAAACCCATTAACACGGATTTTAAACCCAGTTCCTGTTCAAACATGGCTACAATAGGAATACTGCCACCTCCGCGGGTAGGAATGGGCTTTTTACCAAAGGTTTCTTCCATTGCAGCAGCAGCAGCCCGATAAGCAGGGCTATCGGTAGGCGTAACAACCGGTTCACCACCGTGATGCGGGGTAATTCTTACCTTAACAGATTTGGGTGCAATGGAAGTAAAATAATCGGTAAACAATTGAGTGATTTTTTCACTTTTCTGCTGTGGGACCAGTCGCATTGAAATTTTGGCAAATGCTTTTGAGGGGAGTACGGTTTTCGCACCTTCACCGGTATAACCGCCCAAGATTCCGTTCAATTCGAAGGTTGGCCTGATTCCGGTTCGTTCCAGGGTGGTATAACCGGATTCACCGGCAAGTTCTTCCACGCCTAATTCTTTTTTATATTCTTTTTCATTGTAAGGGGCTTTGTTAAGTTCCCCTCGTTCGCGGTCGGAAAGAACCATGACATCATCATAAAATCCGGGAATAGTAATGTGATTATTATGGTCTTTCATTTTTGTAATCATTTCACAAAGAATCTGAATCGGGTTAGCCACAGCACCACCATAAACTCCGGAATGCAGGTCATGATTCGGGCCGGTAACTTCAACTTCTACATAGCTCAGTCCCCTTAATCCTACATCAATGGAAGGGGTATCGTTGGCAATAATTGCTGTATCCGAAATCAGGATAACATCGGCTTTGAGTTTTTCCTTATGCTGCCTGGTAAAATTAGCCAGGTTGTCAGAGCCTACTTCTTCTTCTCCTTCAATAAGAAACTTGATATTACAGGGAGGCCCACCGGTGCTGATCATCACTTCCAGAGCTTTGATGTGCATAAATACCTGTCCTTTATCATCACAGGAACCACGGGCATAAATTTTTTCATCTCTGATCTGGGGTTCGAATGGCGGAGTTTTCCAAAGCTCAAGCGGGTCGGGTGGCTGAACATCATAGTGGCCATAGACCAGCACTGTTTTCAGTTTGGGGTCCACAATCTTTTCTGCGTAAACTACCGGATGTCCGGGAGTGGGGTAGATTTCAGCTTTGTCAACACCGGCCTGTTCGAGGCTTGTCTTCACATATTCAGCAGCTCGTGCCACTTCTGTCTTATATTTAGAATCAGCACTCACCGAAGGAATTCTCAATAATTCAAATAATTCATCAAGAAAGCGCTTTTTATTTGATTCAATGTAACTGGTAACGGATGCTTTTGCGGTTAAACTCATAATTTAAAAGATTAAATAATTTGAACCTGCCGGTTTATTTTTTTCACAAGCCCCTGCAACACTTTTCCCGGTCCTGTTTCTGCAAATATAGTTGCTCCGTCTTTAATCATTCCTTCAATAGTTTGAGACCATCTCACCGGACTGGTAAGCTGAGCAATCAGTTTTTTTCTGATAACAGCTGGATCAGAAGCAGGCATTGCATCGAAGTTCTGATAAACTGGGCAAACCGGAGGTTTAATGATTGTTTTTTCAATTGCGGAGGCCAGTCGTTCGCGGGCGGGCTCCATCAGAGGTGAATGAAACGCACCACCTACAACAAGCAGAATGGCACGCTTAGCTCCGGCTGCAAGTAGTTGCTCACAGGCTGCTTTAACAGCCTCTGTTTCACCGGAAATGACTATCTGCCCGGGACTGTTATAATTAGCCGGAACTACTATTCCTTCCGTTGACTTGCAAATCTCTTCAACTTTTTCATTCTCTAATCCGAGGATTGCAGCCATTGAGGAAGGTTTTAGTTCACAAGCATATTGCATTGCATTAGCCCGTTCAACAACCAGCTTCAGTCCTTCTTCAAAGCTAAAGGCACTGCAGGCGGTTAATGCACTGAATTCACCCAGAGAATGACCGGCTGCCATATCGGGTTTGAATTGTTCACCGAGGCAGCGGGCTGCAACAACCGAATGGATAAAAATGGATGGCTGGGTAACTTTGGTTTGTTTTAGTTCTTCTTCACTCCCGGAAAACATCAGCCCGGTAATGTCAAATCCTGTAATGCGGTTGGCCGTTTCAAATAATTTCTTAGCTATTGCAAACTGGTCATACAGGTCTTTTCCCATACCGGTAAACTGCGAGCCCTGACCCGGAAACAAATAGGCTGTTTTCATCTTGGTTTGTTTTAGATTTTTATAGTCAATTCATCAGGTTAAACACTGCAGCAATACTGTATGTTTACTTTTATTTCAGTGCGAAAGTAATACCTGCGGCTGATAAAGCTCCGAATCTGTACGGATGTATTTCAGTTGCTTTTTCCTTATTTTGCAAGATTATGTTTATGGTTAAGTTTAATCCCGGAGATGATTACCTGACTTCAGCAGGCTGTCTTGTTGTTGCCAAAACAGGTATGCTCAGGCAGGAATCTGATACCAAAGCAACTTTCTTCTGGGCACTTATCTTGGAAGCGGACAAATAATTAAGAAATAATCGCAATTTCGTTCAGCAATCAAAGCCAGAGAAAATGATCAGGTAAGAACAACATGAATCAATCAGCAACCGGTGAACAACAGGCACTCATAAGACTTCTTGATGATACCGATCCGGCAATTTTTCAACTAATCCGTGAAAAAATTATTTCTATCGGCAGTCCTATCATTCCGTTGCTTGAAGAAGAATGGACACAAACTTTCAATCCTTTGGTTCAGCACCGGATCGAGCGAATCGTTCATATAATTCAGTTTAATTCCGTAAAGGAATTATTTATCAATTGGCGCGATAGCCTGATGCATGATCTGTTAGACGGACTTATTCTGGCAGCGCGCATTAATTATCCTGACCTAGATCAAAACTGGGTTAAAGACCAGATGGCTGAAATCTATGAAGCAGCCCGGATTGAAACCTCACCGGCAAGAACGCCACATGAGAAAATACTGGCACTCAACCGGGCCATCTTTGAGCGGAATGGGTTTCGCGGCAACACGGCTAACTTTCATTCTCCACAAAACTCTTTCATCAATACCGTCCTGGAAACCAGAAAGGGGAACCCGTTGTTGCTTGGTTCTATTTACTCACTTGCCGCTCAGCATTGCGATATTCCGGTATTTGGCGTAAACCTTCCCGAGCATTTTATTCTTGCTTACCAGGAACATAATCCGGTTCAGCTTTACGGGTATGCTTATCCGGATGCCGATATTCTTTTTTATATCAATCCATTTTCACAAGGTGCTGTATTTGGTAAGGAAGCAGTTGACGATTTTCTTGCGAAACTGAAAATTCAGCCACAAGCTTCCTATTTTATTCCATGTAGCAACTTTGATATTCTGATCCGCTGCCTTCGTAACATCTCCCTGTCGTTTCAGAAAAGCGGTGACTATGAAAAGCAAAACGAAGTTAACCAGCTCATTCAAATCATGAACAGTTCATCAACAGCTGCTGATTAGAAGACGGCTAACTGGGTTGAGGGATAAGCTTATTCGGCAGCGGGTTACTCAGGCTGCTGGTTTTCAGGTGTTTCTTCATTGGCCTGACCTGAAGTCTCGGAAGCAGCAGCTTCTGCTTCTTTAGCTGCTTCTTTGGCAGCCTGGGCAATGGCTTCACTTTCAGCAACTCTTTTAGCAGCTATTTTTTCCCGAACCTTTTCCCGAACTTTCGATTCGAGCGCCAGATGTGATTTTTCGTCATCCTTCATTTTATTAATGATTCCCTGGCGGTGCTGCGAGATTTTAAGATTTTTTTCCTCTTGCCAGGCCGTGAATTTGGCATTAGCTGTATCCTGTGTTATCACTCCGCGTTTAACTCCTTCATCGAGGTACTTTTTATACAGTACGCCTTTGTATGAGAGAATGGCGCGGCAAGTATCTGAAGGCTGCGCTCCTTTATTTAACCAGTCAAGAGCTTTTTGCTGGTCGATTTCAATGGTAGCTGGTCGCGTTCTGGGGTTATAAACTCCAATCTTCTCGATGTACTTTCCGTCTCTCGGAGCACGCGAATCTGCCACCACAATATGGTAAAAAGGCTGTAGCTTTTTACCCCTTCTTGCTAATCTGATTTTAACGGGCATTTTTATATAATTTTAATTGTTTTGAAAGCCCTGCCGGTCTCCGCACCAGCAGTGGGGGTGCAAGTATAATAAAACACTTTCAGTTACAAAGTAAAAAAGCATTAAAAGAAAGCAGGCCGGGATGTAACTTACAGTCCGGGAAATCAGGTTGCTTCTGCTTGCGAAATACAGCCTGAAGAGCCCCGGTCGTCTTTTAATTATATTGTGAAATAACAGGTAATTTTTCAAATGGATGTATCATGCGGGATTTCTTAAAAATTAATAAGCATAGAAGTTAAGATCTGTGGCTAACTCAGTTAAGCCGATATCCCCTGTCAGCTTTGATGAATAGCTGTTCATTCTGTTCGGGAGCGGTTCATTCTTACCAAAGCCAAAGGATTTTCAGAACTTCATAACAATTACCTTTGAGCGGCCGGATATTTGCCTCAATTGACAACATGCAAGCTATGAGAAATAAAAGTTTAATCTGTTTCATATCGGTCTTGCTGATTGTGGCCTGTTCAAGGGTTCCTATCACCAACCGCAAACAACTGAATCTATTGTCTGAAAGCACAATGATCGGCATGGCACTTACCAGTTACAGTGATTTTCTGAAAACCAACCCTCCACTGCCGGCTTCAAATCCGGAAGCTGAAATGGTGAATCGAGTGGGCATGCGGGTATCCAATGCCGTTACGGAGTACATGAAGATAAATAAAATGGCTGATCGCTTAAAGGGTTATAAATGGGAATTTAACACCGTCAATAGCAAAGAAATGAATGCCTGGTGCATGCCGGGAGGTAAGATTGTGGTTTATACGGGACTTCTTCCGGTTACCCAAAATGAAGCCGGCCTTGCGTTTGTGATGGGTCATGAAATTGCACATGCTATTGCCCGTCATGGTAATGAGCGGATGAGCCAGATGCTTGTTATGGCAATGGGTGAGATTGCACTGGAAGTAGCTTTAGCTGACAAACCCCAGCAAACCCGTGAACTCTTCATGACTGCTTATGGAGTTGGTACAACAGTTGGCGGTATTCTCCCGTTTTCAAGATTGCACGAATCAGAAGCTGATAAAATGGGTTTAATTTTTATGGCAATGGCCGGTTATCACCCATCCGAAGCAGTTGAACTCTGGCAACGGTTTGCTAAAGCAACCGGTGGTAGCAAAATGCCCGAGTTCTTAAGTACACACCCCAGTGACCAGACCCGGATTCATGACCTGAAGGCATATCTGCCAAAAGCATTAAAATATTATCAGCCGAAGGATTAGTCATAGTCAAAATCAGCAGGATTTTCAGGTTGCTGCTTCAGGTGTTGCTGAAGAGATTCAGCTTCATCATTCTGTTCACGAAGGGTCCAATTATCGGTAGCTGATGTTTCCAGCCAGACCTTGCCGGATTTCCGGAATACCTGGGCATGAAAGCCGGTTTTCTGAAGTATTGTTCGTTCTAAGGTTTTTACTGTTAATATATCTGAAAATTCAATTGCTATAGCTTTCGGTCCGAATCCTAAAGAAGCCAGTGAAGCTGAGCCGGGAAAAATATTTTTCGATACATCCTTATCTCCTAAAAAATGGGGAGTTTTATAGAATTCGATTTTCAACAATGGGAAAACAGAAGAAAACTGTTTCTGAATTTCTTTTAAAGTCTTTTCTCTTTCAAAAAGAAGCACGTGTTTATCTGAGGCCATTACTTTCATAATAATAAAATAATATTCAAATTAACGAATTTAGGTTGCCTGATTATGCATAGTTATGTTAGTTTGCAGGGTGATATTAGTCAGTATTCTGCAGTGAATCCCTATCAGCACCTTTTCTTTGATCTTGACCATACGTTATGGGATTTTGAAGCAAACTCAAATGCTGTTCTTAGTCTGCTGTATGATGAATACCAGCTTCAGATCCGGGCTGGCTTCACCAAGGAACAGTTTATCCTGGTTTACAAGCGGATTAACGGGGCCATGTGGGATGCTTTCCACCGGGGCGAGATTTCAAGAGAAGAATTGCGGTATTCCCGTTTTGGAAAAACATTCAGGCAACTGGATTTTACATCTGCTGAACTGGAAGAACAGTTTCCGATCCGTTATCTTGAGTTGCTTCCTTCTCAGAAGCGGGTTTTCCCGGATGCTTTCCGGGTGTTAGCCTATCTGAAATCAAAATATAAACTGCACCTGATTACCAATGGTTTTGCAATTGTTCAGCGGACTAAACTCTCAGAGTCAGGACTGGGAACTTATTTTGATGTAATTGTTATTTCGGAACTCACCGGATTTAAAAAGCCTGATCGCGAGATTTTTGAGTATGCATTGGATCATGCGCAGGCTACTGCCGGAACCAGTCTTATGATTGGAGATGATCCGCTGGCCGATATCCGCGGAGCACTTGACTTTGGAATGAAAGCTGTATTCTTTAATCCCCATAAAGACAAACTGGTTCCTGAAGGAGCCATTGAAATCAATGAATTAAAGCAGCTGATGGACCTGCTCTAATCAGAAGCCGATATTTAGCCCGGCAGTGAGTGTTGTGGTTTTACCTCTCCATACGGAAGGGGTATAAGCCTGAGTATAGTCGGGATTACCACTCACATGGGATGATTCTATTCCAGCAAAGACAAAAGCATCATTTACGATTTCATACCGGAATAGAAGAGAAAGTGATTGCTGCTTCCACATGGTTTGACTTATAAACTGAAGACCCAGTCCGCTGCCACCAGTACCTAAATAGTCATAATCGGGGCCTTTACGTGCAGATGTGAAAGATGCATACAAACTAAACTGCCGGAAGGGCCTGCACCGGATTCCGAAATAAATTTCTTCGGCATTATCTCTCAGATAATGACCCATGTTATAGTGGTTTGACTCAAAGGTGGTCGTATTTACAAAATGTTTGTAGGTAGCAGGGTTTGTTCGTGTATATTCAGCAATCAGGGTTGAGTTAAAGAGAACAGGATGGGAAAGTGCTCCGCCAAGTTTTAAACTGATAAAATTGGATGCTTTATCTGAATTAAAACGCTCTTTTGAAAACTCATCAATAAACACTGAAGCATAGAGGTGGAGGTATTTAATATTTCTTGAACTTACCGTTAGATACATCTGGGAATTCTGCCCGGTAAAATTTCCAGAAGTGTTTGATGTGGTGTGATCAATGGATTTGAAAAAATAGACTGGAATCAGATAGCCTAATTGAAATTCATCTGAGTAAACAATTGAGTTACCAATACCAATTTGAAGATTTTTAACGGGTTCGACTGTAAACATATTGGCAGCCAGGAATTTTTGAACAAATACTGAACGGTTCTTAACACCAGCCACATAGCTACGGGTTGTATCCAGTACATCTGAGACTAGAAAAGCATGGACATAATCAAAATACAGCCATTTTACCGGATGCATATAAAGTTTCAGACAGGGAAATGAAGGAGTTTTACCTGAAAAGATGTTAGCTCCGTGGTAGTTGGGTCCCCAGATAAAGTGATCTTTCTGAATTGAAGTATACCCCCACTTCCAGGAATAGGTAATTCCTCCTCGGGATTCGCTGTATTCACCCTTCGGGCTGAATGGGTTCTCTTTGTATGCAGCACCCGTACGCATGTTCAGATATCCGGGCTTTTCTAACTGATAGTTTTCAAAATTATCCCTGAGGCTACCATAGATACCGATATGCGGACCTATGGTTGCAAAAAATTCTGCCCCATTCCAGCGGTGAAAAAAATTTTGATTTTCATTAGTCCAATATTGATAACCTAATACCGGATTTAAGGTAAGGTTAAATAAGCTGTCAGAGTAATAAAGAAGGTCAAGGCGTTTTTTAAAGGCTCCCTTGGTACGGATAAGTTCCTTATTATAATCAGTTAGGTAAAAATCAAGTTCTTTTAGCTGGCGGATATTTAATAATGACCGGCTTTCATCAGCCTGTTTCAGCCAGGCGGCAATCTGCCTTCGTGAATAGGGTTTAACAGAAGTATTAATCTCTGAAATTACTTGTTGATTGGCTAGTTCATCAATAAATTCATAAACCGAAGTATTAGATACATGCACAAATACATCCTGGGCACAAAGGGGGCGGATCAGGAAAATTAAACAGAAGATTATACTGCAAGCGACAAATTTCATAAGCACTGAGTTGGTCGCCTGCAAATATCAGTTACTTCTTGCGCTTTTGATGATGATGTTTTTCAGGGCTTTAAAAAAGTATTTCACATCGGTTGTAAAAGGAGCTTTTTCATAAAGCCTGAGGTATTTCATTTCCGAATTCATAATTTCATCAAGGGTTTTCGGAAGGTCAGCATAAAAGGGAGGAATGAGTCCGGGTTTAAACTTAGATCGTTTTTTCCGTAGCTCGGAGGAATAAAGACTAAGGTACTGCCTGCTCAGCGGCCTGACACCTACAATTTTCAAATCACCTTTGATCAGGTTATAGATCATCGGCAACTCATCAATCCAGTATTTTCTGAATAACTTTCCTACAGTTGAAACCCTGAAATCATTTTTAAATTTTCCACCTTCCTGAAGGGAATGATGTTCGTAGACATATTGCTGCAAGTGGTCAGCAAAAGCATGCATGGTACGGAGTTTATACACATGAATGATTTTACCGTCTTTACCAATTCGCTTCATTTTGTAAATTGGACCGTAAGTGGGTTCAGGTTCAAAAGTTGGTTCATCTTTTTTCTGAGCAACAAAAAACAACCTGTTGTTAATCATTTTCTCATCCAGGATGGTAAAGCCGCATGCATAAAGGCGTCCCAGCGTTTCGGTACGTGACAACACCCGGTTTCTGCCGGCTGTAAGTTTGAAATAAATTTTACGGGTTACCGGTAGCTTTGGGAATACTCTTTTTACAATAAAATCACCATAATAAATAAAGTGAGATATGACTTTGGGATATTTATTGAGAAGCCGGATTTTCCGGCTTCCTTTTGTTTCAACACATCCGATAAAACAGCCGCCTTTAGGAAGCCTGGCATTGACCATTTCAAAGAAATAATTAATACGGAGGATGTCATTAACTTTTCCAAGGTTTACAATACAACTGGTGTTTTCAGAAGCTAAGGCATTGATGTTAAATGCATTTCTAGTAGAGACAACCAGGGTTTCAGGATCATCAATAAGGGTGTACCGATTAATAAATTTCAGGACATCAGCTCCAAAATGGGTCAGGATTGATTTTTTGGCATTTGTAAAAGGACTGACAGTCGGTTTACTTTTACTTTCTACAAAAACTGATTTCTGGTAAAAATATTTAAGCATAGAAGGTTTCAGTCTGAATAGGTGTAGTCAGATTGGTAGAGCGGGTTAGTCAATTTTGCACTATACATCTAAAATAAGTCAGTAATTAGGCAAAAGTATTAAGTGTCGTGCAAAAAGTCAATTGATTTTAACAATTTGTCACAAAATCTTGAATAATACGGTTAAGATCTTCGGTTTGGCTGTACATTTTTTCTGCACGCGCCCGGTTAATGTGTTTAGAATCTGAATTGGTTAACTGTTTCCGTACTGATTCTAACAAGAATAGGGGTTTAGCAGTAGGGATCCCAGTCGTTAGATTGAATTTATGTTCAAGTTCCTCAAGATAGCTGATTTGCCCGACAAAGTCGTTAAACCTGATTGAAGGTGTACCCATCACTGCAGCTTCAGCGGCCATAGTCTGACTGTCGCCAATATATAAATCTGCAAAATACAATGCATGGTGAATTTCCTGCGGTGCAATCTGAATACGGTAAGGTTCGAACTCCGGTTCAAGCGGCCGTTCAGAGGTTATATAAACATTTCCGGCTGGAAGGAGAATTTCTAAGAGTTTATTGGCTAACTCATCATTGATTCCTTTTTTACCTTCATCATGGTGTGCTCCGAGATGAGCAAATCGGAGAATGAAATACTTATCCCGGTTGGCTTTCAGTTTCCGACCAATGGCTGTATCAGGAGTGAAATAATCGGGATGGAGGTAAGCCAGTTCATGGTAACCATGATAGCCGGACTTTTTCTTATTCCACCTGCCAGCATTGCAACAGTGAGGTGCCAATATTTTCCAGGCAAAGGGATAGGCCAGTTTTGCAAAGAGCGGAACAACTTCAGCATCATCTTCATTTACAACTACTGATTTTATTCGCATTAATCTGCCCACATGAGCAATTTCAGCAGAGGTGCCAAACATAATATCAGGCCTGAACTTTCTGCAGAACTGCCAGGTCTGGAAGTTGCGGTAAAGCAGTGCAAGTGCTATTGAGAACTTGTTGTCTTTTCTTCCTTTTGGATTTATGTTAACATAATCCCAACCGGTTGACTGGACCAGATTTTCAAGAACATCTTTCTTTTTAATCAGAATAGCAACCGGGTGTTTCTCTTCTTTTAAGATTTTGATACTGTTTTTAAACAGATGAAAGTGGGCCGGGTGACCCAAGTAAAAAAGAACTCTCTTTTTTTCATTCATAAGCAGCAAGTGTAGCTAAAGCAGCAAACATCCATGCATCAGACCATCTCATAAAGGAAGTTTTTCTGATGGTGTGTTTAAACTTTCTGAAATAGAAATAGCCATCGGGGCTTTGCATTTGGGTAATGGTAAACCGGGCTACTTTAACAGCCAGCTCAGTTTTTTGGTTGGAAGTTAACGTGAGTATGGATTGGGCAGCTGCAGTACAATCTGTTGGATACGGGTTTGAGTTATAAAACTTAGGCATTCCGTCAGCATGAAAGAAGTTCTTTTCATAAAAATCAAATCCTTTTCTGAAATGCTCCTTAAATGTATCATCCTTACAAAGGCTGATATAACTTTTCAATCCGTCCAGTATATAACCGGTGTGGTAGTTATCAATCCAGGTACCTGCTTTAGAAGTGGAGTAAATCCAGGCTCCGTCAGGCCGTTGATGATTCATTACAAACGAAACAGCCAGATGAGCAATGTCTTTAAGTTCCTTCTTTCCATTCACTGAATAAACCTGGGAGAGGAGCCTGACTGCTTTCATGCTTGCATTAAAAACCACCTGTTTATCGAACGGAGAGTAGGAAAAGCAAACTGATCCATCCGGTCCGGTCGTTCTTTTCAGGTCCTGAAGAATAAAGTTTGTTGCTTCGGAGCATAAGGTCAATGATTGATTGTTTCCGGAGATCAGGTAAAAGTTAAACAGGGCATTAGTAATGATGCCGGTTGCCACAATGGTGGGCTGAAAGGCAGGAATGGAGGCATAACGGGCTTCCCAGTCAAAATCATAACCCCAGCAAGGCCCGTGAAATCCCTCAGGGATCAGCTTTTCAAGTTGAGAAATCAGCCAATCAATTTTAGCAGTCCATTCCTGCTTTCTTTCCGGAAAAACACGAATCAACTGAGTATAACCCTGGATGCATAATCCGAGTGTAACCGGGTTAAGGCGTTTTTTAATTCCAAGTAATGGACGCAGGTTAACAGGAGAACGTTTGACCAGTTGCTGGGCCAGGAACCTAACTGATTTATTGGACTTTAAAACAGGAAGTCGGAATAAGGGAGAGGTTAAACCATCATAAGGATCAAATCCTTTGTAATTTTCCTGTTCAATATGCCTGACAAGTTTTTCAAGTGACTGGATGATAAACCGGTCTTGCATGTTCATCTAAGGTATCAATTATGGAAGGTCAATCTGAATCGAAGCTCCATTTGTACGGATGGATTCGATAACTTTAAAAGTAACCAGGGTGCTGTGATAGATAGCATCAAACGACAGGGGTGCCGGTTCTCCGTTTTCAATAGATTTAATAAAGCGGGTTATGGTGGCTTTGTGGCCTTTATCCTGGGTAGTTTTAACGTGAGTTTTTGATTTTCCGTAAATAGTCAGTTCCCTGAAATCATCCAGCACCGCCACATTACCATAACCAAACACCTCAAGATATTCTTTATTCAGATTTTTATTTCCGTTCGAGAAGTAAGCAATCGTTGCAATGCTTCCATTGGCAAACTGCAGGTTGATTGTGAGTGTATCGTGCAGGTTATGTGGATCTTCCATGGCAGTTGCACTGAGATGAGTAACCCGGGATTCTGAAATAAAGCAGCATAAATCAATAAAATGACAGACCTCCCCGATGATTCTTCCGCCACCCGTTTCAGGATCATGAACCCAGTGATCAGAAGGTACGATTCCGGCATTGATGCGGTACAGGATTGAAACCGGAGTTGAGTTGATAAATGTATTTTTGATTTGTTCCATAATTGGAGCAAATCGCCTGTTGAAACCTAACATCAGCAAGGCTTTTGAGCCGGCATACGTGTTTTTAATAATTTCAAGTTCATGTTCGTTGAGGCACAAAGGCTTCTCTGTAAAAACATGTTTATCTTTTTCCAGTGCTTTAATTACATATTCAGCATGGGTATTATGCCGGGTAGCAATAAAAATGGTATTCACCATTTCATTGTTAATTACTTCATCAGCATTACCGGTTGCCATAGCAAATCCGAATCTTGAGGCAATGTTAATGGCATTGTTTGAACGTGCTGTAGCGACTGCTTCAAACTGAACTTGTCCCTTCAGGGAAGGGAGCATGAAATTTTGTCCGAAACTTCCGGCTCCTATCAGTCCGGCTTTAACCTTTGATTGAACAGGAATGTGATCTGTTAACTCAATATTTTTGTTCAGCTCTTTTTTGACATCGTATTCAAGAACAATTCCTCTGAACCACTCGTTATTATCAAGAATCAGCTGATAAGCATTCTGAGCCTGCTCAAACGGGTAGCGATGGGTAATCAGGCTTTTAATATCTATTTTTTTCTGAGCTAACAATTCTGCAAATGATTGCATGTTACGGTTTTCGGTCCACCGTACATAACTATAAGGATAGTCAATTCCTTTTTCTTCGTATTCAGAATCGTAGCGGCCGGGTCCATACGAACTGGACATGCGCAAGTCAAGCTCTTTGATATAATAGTTTTTGCGTTCAAATCCTGTAGGTACAGCGCCCACAATAACTACTTTTCCTTTTTTGCGGGCTAACTGGCCGGCTAAATCAACAGGATCCGTTGAATTTGTTGCTGCTGTAATGATAATGGCATCTGCTCCATAGCCATTTGTAAACTGAAGAATGGAGTTTTCAAGACCAGGATTGTTACGGGAAAAAGCAGAACCGGGGAATAAACGGTTTGTATCGGTGACGGCTTTTTCGCTTACATCAATTCCCACTACATGAACTCCGCCCGCTTTGAGCAACTGCATAGTCAGCTGGCCGATTAATCCAAGACCAATGACTACACTGTTCTCGCCAAGCCGCAGATCAGACTGTCTTATTCCCTGCATGGCAATAGCTCCAATGGTGGTGAAAGCGGCTTCATCAAGGGCTACCTCCTCTTTCAGTTTAACGCATAAATTAACAGGAACTGAAATGACTTCTGAATGACAGGCCGAACTTCCGGCACAAGCAACCCGGTCGCCCGTTTTAAAGTCCTGAACATCACTTGCCAGGGCAATAATCTGGCCTGCTGAACTGTAACCCAGCGGGGAGGGGGTTTCAAGTTTATTCATGACCATCCGGTAGGTATCACGGATACCATAGGTACGAATTGCATCCATGACTTTTTTTACTTCCTGCTTACGGGCCCGGGCTTTCCCGATGTATCCGAGCCGGGCATCTTTCACAGTTTTACCTTCGGTACCGGCACTAATTACTGAAAAATGATTTCTGACCAGTACATGACCGGGGAGCAGTGCCGGAAAAGGAACTTCCCGGATCTGCATCGTTCCATCCTTCAGTAATTGAGTTAGTTGTTGCATGCTGTTTTCTTCTTGTTGATTGGCAAAATTAGGAAAGCACGACAGAGCATAAAATAAAAAATGAATCCGGATGAAAACTCTTCTGCATTTCAGAATCCCGGTCAGATTTTTTGAACTGCCTCATTCCGGAGCCACCCTTCATGGCCATTCGGCAGCCGGATTCGTTTCCATTCGTTTAACTCATCAATTAACTGGACTTTGGCGCCTCCGTGCAGCATAAATAAGTTATTGCTGTTTTCATCAGGAGATGATTTTACATAAACATTAGTCTGAAAAATAATTCCTTCCTTACTGTTGTTCAGATAATGTTGCTGAGCATATGCTAATAAGAAAAGCCCAGTTGCAAAAGCCAGTGAAACCAAGCTTAATGAGAAGGCTATTTTCCGAATCCGGGCAGGCGGGATAAATAACCAGGCTGCCACACAAATAAAACAAATCCAAAGAAGCAGGGAAGCTGCAAGAGCCCGTTTGAGAGCGGATGATTTCAGTATAAACGACTTCCACCATTTTTTATAAAAAACCTGAGGGATTGGTTCAATTTTATCAATGGTCAGACTATTCGCTAATTTGAGATTAAACTCAATATCAGGATCATCGGGCTTGAGCCGTAAAGCCCGTTCATAATTCAGGATTGAAGCCGGTATATCTGCTGTTTTATAATATGCATTACCAAGGTTAAAATAAATTTCAGCCGATACAAACCCTGATTGGATCATTTGGTTATAGAGGGAAACAGCTTCTGAATATTTCTGGTGCTGGTAGAGCGTATTTGCACTGTCAAATAACATTTGCTGATTTGCTGCCCAAACAGGATGGGCCAGCACAATGACCAAAGAGGTTTGAATCAGGAGTTTACGAATTTGTTTCATCGGATCAGCTTTTTAGCGTTTGTTGAAGTGCGGTCAGAACCCCTGAAGCCCGGTTATACATTTCAGCGGCTGAATGCGAGTTGTAGCCTCCGGCAAACCGTGCCATTTCACATTGGTCAATGGCTTCATTAAATTGATGAATGATTTCAACTGCTGTATGCTTTTGCTTCAACGCATCATTGACCGAGTCTTTTGAGAGATCAGCATGAGAAATCCGGAGTTTACCGGAAACAAATTCCCATAAGGCTTTGGAGACTTCATTGTAGAACAATTCATGTTCGTTCTTATCCAGATGCTTTTTCGCAGCAGCCAGTTTCTGACGGGCAATGGAGGTTGCCTTCCGGCTTCTGACATCTGCAGCATCGGAATTAAGTTTACTGATCCGGTCTTTCAGAATGAGCAAGGCGGTAATAAACAACAACGGCAGAACGGAAGCAATTAACCATTTAGGATTGCGCAGAAAGGACTCTCGGGTAGAGATAAAATTTACAGGCCCTGTTTTAATAAACCGGATATCCTGACTTAGGATTTGAACCTCACTGCGGGAAGGAGTCATTGCAGACATAGAACCACCACCTACTCCTTTGTTTACTTTAAGCCTGAATGGACCGGAAGTAAATGACTCATAGCTTTTTTTATCTAAGTCGAAATAAGAGAAAGTAACAGCCGGGATTTCATAATTTCCTTCATTTCTGGGAATGAGCAGGTAGTCATACATTCTTGAACCGCTAACACCACCTGAATTTACAGTAGTGTTATCAGTCAGTTTTGGTTCATAAGATTCAATTCCGGGGGGTACTTCAATAGCAGGTGCATTGAACAGACGAATATTTCCCTTTCCATTCAGTTTAATACGTAAGGAGATGGCATCGTTGGCATTTGCTTCATTGCGGTCAAGAGTTGCTTCAAATGAAAATTTTCCAACCATGCCCTTGAATGATGCAGGTGCTCCGGGAGGGAGATTCTTCACCGTAATTTTAACCGGGTGGCTTGCCAGTGCAATCTTCACATCACGGAATCCGCGATTAAAAAACGGGTCATTAAAAAACGGATCATTAAAAACATCAAACGGATCATTAGGGTTTCTTTTTCGCTGTGTTCTGACCCGTGCAATGCACTCGCCTTCCATTGCATCAATGGTAAGGGTACCGCTTTGTTGGGGAAAGGCAATTGATTTTCTGATATCACCGTAGTTATACTGCACACCATTTACTGTTTCAACTTTACTGATATCAAGCTGCCCGGGCATAGGAATATCAACAGAGTAAAATCCGTTTAACGAGGCTGTTTTTGTTAATGCATAGTTAACCAGCTGAACACGGGTATATAGCCTGAAAGTTACAGATACCCCTTCACCGCGATATACATTGGTTTTATCAACAATGGCACGGATAAAAACATCCTCGGCAGAAACTCCTTCGCTACCTGGCTGCTGCGGTTGCTGATTTCCCTGCTGACTTTGCAGCTGGCCTTTTACAACAGAAATAGTGAATGGAGGAGATTCCAGTTTTTTCCCGTTACAGACAATAGAAGCAGAACCAATTTTAAACTGGCCTTCAGTTTTTGCCTGGAGGTAATAGGTAAAGGAGAGTGACTGGGTGATGTTCCCGTTAATAATCTGAACACTTGATGACTGGTTTGGCCCGCTCAGAACAGAGAATTCACTGAATGAAGGACCTTCAAATGCCGAACCGGAAGCATTCAGCGTAAAGGTTACCTGAAACTGTTCACCGGTGGTAACTGGATTTCTTGATATGGAAGCAGACAATGACTGGGCAGTTAACTGAGTGCAGGCAATCAGTAGCCCGATAACAGCTGATACTATTCCTTTAAGCATAAATTCCTCCCTTACCATTGCTTTTCTACTTCTATTCGTTGTCCTTCTTTTTTATTCAGTTTTTTCTGAATCTCTTTTTCATTATTCTTCAGTGCTTCCAGGATCTGTTCAGCTTCTTCTTTAGAAATTTTCTGGTCTGGTTTCCGGGCATCGCCTGATTGATCTTTTGGTTGTTGCTGATTTTGCTGTTGCTGGTTTTGTTGTTCTTGCTCCTTCTGATTCTGGTCGTTTTTCTTGTTATCCTGCTGATCTTTATTTTTCTCGTTTTGCTGATTTTGTTCCTGCTCTTTCAGAATTTTCTGAGCATATGCCAGGTTGTAGCGCGTGTCATCATCTTTCGGATTAAGCCTAAGCGCATTTTTGTAAGCTTCAATACATTCATTAAATTTTTGCATTTTGAAGTAAGCATTACCGAGGTTGTGATAATCGTGTGCAGTTAAACTTTTTTCAGTTGAGAGAGTTGAAGCTCCATTAAACTGTCTGGCAGCCTCTTCAAATTTTTCTTGTTTGTATAAAGCGTTTCCAAGATTAAAAGTTGCATTAAAAGAAGTTTCGTTTTTTTCAAGGCCTTTCCGGTATTTAATTTCAGCCTCTGAGTAATTTCCTTTCTCATAGGCACCATTACCGCTTCTGACCATTTTTCTTTCGGGTTGTGCATTAGCCCATTGAGCCAGCAGGATCATCATACTAAGGAACAGTATGGATTTAACAAAACTGTTATTCCTGATCAGGCTAACCTGTATAGGTGTTTTTACAATTTCAGGCATCAAGTTGTTTTTTTTGTTCAGCGAATGATTTCAGTTTTTCAATCCATCTGCTTTTGCGCTCATTCATCAAAAATTCGCTTATCATTAGAACTAGGGCTGCCAGCAGAAAGTATTGATATTGTTCTTCATAATCGGTATAAAGAAACGTTCCGATTTCTCTTTTTTCCATTTCATTGACTTGTTTAAGGATGATATCCAGACCGTCATCACTGTTTGAAGCCTGAACAAATTTTCCTTTCCCGGCATCCGCAATTTCAGATAAAACTTCAGGGTTAAGCCGGGTAATAACAGTTTTACCAGACTGATCCTGCATAAATCCGGTTCGGATTCCGTTTCGGTAAATCGGAATGGGAGCTCCTTCGGGAGATCCCATTCCGATGGTATGAATTACAATTCCTTTTGCAGCAGCAGCTTTAGCACTGGCAACAGCATCATCTTCATGATTCTCACCATCCGTAATAATGATAAAAGAAGTATTCTTTGAAATGGAATCATCAATGCTTTGCATAGCCAGGTTAATGGCTGCTCCGATTGCTGTTCCCTGTGTAGGAACCATATCTGTATTAATGGTTGAAAGAAAAAGCCTGGCAGCATTATAATCGGTTGTAATTGGAAGCTGAACATAGGCCTGGCCGGCAAAAACGATTAATCCGATCCGGTCTCCTTTAAGCTTATCCAGCAACCGGTAAATCGCCTGTTTGCTTCGTTCAAGCCGCGTTGGCCGGATGTCTTCAGCATTCATCGAATTGCTTACATCTAGGCAAATCATAATATCGGAGCCTTTACGTTTTACCTCTTCCATTTTAGTTCCGATTTGAGGCCTGGCCATTGCCAGAATCACACAGGCTGCAGCAGCCATCAGCAAACTGAATTTTATAACTGGCTTAACAGAAGATTTAGCAGGGATCAGTACCTGAAGAAGTTCGGAATCACTCCAACGCTTCAAAGCTTTTTTTCGCCACCATAGCATACTTAAGAATAGGATTACCAGTACGGGAATCAAAGCCAGTAACCATAACAATTCAGGCTGAGCAAATCGGATCATGGTAATGTTTTTAATATACTGTAACGAAGCAACAACTCAATTCCGAAAATTAAAGCAGCAGCAAAAAGCCAGGGCAGGAATTCTTCACTGTACCGTTTAAATTCAGATACTTCCACCTTTGTTTTTTCCAGCTGATCAATCTCTTCATAAATACGTTTCAGGCTTTTCGAGTCGGTAGCCCGAAAATACCGGCCATCCGTTGAGGATGAAATTTCTTTAAGGACATCTTCGTCAATCTGAACTTCCTGATTAATATATTGAATTCCGAAAGGGGTTTTAACGGGATAGGGAGCCATACCTTTTGTGCCTACTCCAATGGTATATACCCTGATACCAAATGTTCTGGCAATCTCACCGGCTGTCACCGGAGCAACTGAACCCATGTTGTTAACCCCGTCAGTAAGCAGAATGATTACTTTACTTTTTGCCGGACTATCTTTAATTCTGGCTATGGCTGTTGCCAATCCTTCACCCAGTGCGGTACCATCTATTAGCATTCCGCTATGCATTTCCTTAATAAGGTTTTTTACCATTGCATGGTCTGAAGTCAGCGGACATTGAGAAAAACTTTCACCGCTGAATACTACCAGGCCAATCAAATCATTCTTGCGAGCATCAACAAATTCCAGAGCGGTTTTTTTAGCTGCTTCAATCCGGTTCGGTTTTAAATCTTCAGCTAGCATTGAACCGGAAAGGTCCATTGCCAGGATGATTGCAATTCCTTCAGAAGTTACATTTGAACTTTTGGAAGAAGATTGTGGCCGGGCCAGAGCAATGATGATCATGGTAATGGCAACAGAACGAAGAATAAAAGGAGCTTGGAGTAATCGTTCTCTGAATGTAACCGGCTTCTTTTGGAAGGATTCAAATCCGGAATACATGATCTGTGGTTTTTTCTTTCTGCCGATGAATAATTCGAAAACAATCAGTGCAGGAACCAGCAGCAACAGCCAGAAGTATGTCGGCTGACTGAAATCAATATGCTGCATCATAGTACTACCTCTTCTTTCTTTTCGGTTATTTCATTGGTAAGAATCCGTGCTGCAGTTGCATTTACAAAATCATAGGCACTTAGCATGCATTGTTCATTTTCATGAGCAACGGTAACCATTTTTGCAAACTTGACCAGGTCAGCAATAGATAAGATGTAACGAAGTTTATTTTTTACAATATCATCAAGTTTAAACACTACTGGGTATTTCATAATTTCGTCAGAGGTCATTTCCATTGCATTCATCTGCCATCGGTAGTCAAGGTAATTGCGAAGAATATCGGTTAGCTCGGTATAATAATTTTTAATCTGACCCTGTTGCCAGAGCTTTTTTGATTCAAGTGCTGCCAGAGCAGTTAAGGCAATTTCATGAGCCGGCAGAGCAGGAATTTTGCGTTCGATGAGTACCGGTTTCTTTTTATATTTTCTGTAAACCAGAATTCCTGCAATGGACAAGGTTGCCAATCCCAGTACCATGGCTGCATACGGCAGCAAATCTTTCCAGCTTAGGGGCAGTGCCACAATGGGTTTTATGTCTTTAATAGCTGCTGAAGTATCTACTTCAACGGTGTGGACAGCAAGCAGCAGTGGCTCGGTTTCAATGAAATTGTTCAATGAGTCAGGATTAGACTGGTCAATAAACCTAAATGGTGGGATGGCATAATAGCCAGAATCAAAGCTGGTAATCAGGATGGACTGACGAATGATAAGGTTATTATCCTCAATAGCCGTGTCAGGAAGTGAACGGTTCAGGATTTCAATTTTTGTAATGCTGTCGGGAAGCACAGGCCAGCTAAAAGTTTTCCCTTTTTCACTAATGAGTTGAAGATGGAGGTTAATCTGCTGACCGATGAGGATTTCAGAAGAATCAAGACTGGCAGTTGCCTTCTGGGCATACACTTTTCCACTCATTAACAGCATGAGCAGAAGGAAGATTTTACTGCTGTGTGCTTTCATGTCAGAATCTCCGTTCTCTTGATTTAAAAAGATTAATCAGCGGGTTAACATAATCCATTCCTGTTTCAATTTGTGTGTGGTCAACACCGCTTCGGTTAAACAGGTTTTCAAGCCGGGTATTATGCGATTTGTTCCATTCTGCAAATTTTTTCTGCACTGCGTGGCTTGAAGTATCAACCCATTTGCAGGCTCCTGATTCTGTATCCTGGAATCTGACCAGGCCAATATCAGGCAGGGTATTTTCATGCCTGTCAACAACCCGGATTGCGACTGTGTCATGTTTCCGAGAAGCAATCCTAAGTGCATCATCAAAACCTTCACTTCTGAAATCGGAAATGACAAATGCAATACTCTTCTTTTTAATCATGTTATTAAAATAGCGCAATGCAAGACCGATATCCGTTTTGCCGGACTGAGGTTTAAGATTTATCAGTTCACGGATAATTCTGAGAATGTGGGTTTTCCCTTTTTTTGGTGGAATAAACGATTCAATCCGGTCACTGAAGAAAATAACACCGGCTTTATCATTATTCTGAATGGCTGAAAAAGAAAGGACAGCACAGAGTTCTGTAATCAGGTCACGTTTGAGTTGTTTTTTGGTTCCGAAGTGGCCAGAGCCGCTGACATCAATGAGCAACATAACGGTCAGCTCACGCTCTTCTTCAAAAACTTTAACAAAAGGATGGTTAAATCGTGCTGTTACATTCCAGTCAATGCTTCGGATATCATCACCGGGCATATACTCGCGAACTTCACTAAATGCCATTCCTCTTCCTTTAAATGCAGTATGATATTCACCGGAGAAGATCTGGCTTGATAATCCTCTTGTTTTAATTTCAATTTTCCGGACTTTTTTCAGCAGTTCAGTCGTTTCCATCAGCTCGTTATTAAAGACTGTTTAGCATTCAATCAGATTAGGGAACTTCAACAGCATTCAGGATTTCACTGATGATGTTTTCCTGAGTAATGTTTTCTGCTTCTGCTTCATAGGTTAGTCCCAAGCGATGGCGGAGTACATCATGAGCTATTGCTCTGACATCTTCAGGGATGACATACCCTCTTCGCTTAATAAAGGCATACGCTTTTGAAGCTAAAGCCAGACTGATGCTGGCCCGGGGAGAACCTCCATATGAAATCATATTCTTGATCTTGCCAAGCTTATGCTCTTCGGGATTCCGTGTTGCAAAGACAATATCCAGGATATACTGTTCAATCTTTTCATCCATGTAAACATCATGCAGTGATTTACGTGCTCTGAGCACATCATCCTTTTTCAGCACAGCATTGATTGTTAATTCCTGGTTTTTGAGGTTTTGCCTGATAATTTGTTTTTCTTCTTCTTTGTTAGGATAGCCGATAACAACTTTCAGCATAAACCGGTCGAGCTGTGCTTCAGGCAGGGGATAGGTTCCTTCCTGTTCAATCGGATTCTGAGTTGCCAGTACCAGAAAGGGTTCTTGCAAGTGGAATGATTCTTCACCAATGGTAACCTGCTTTTCCTGCATTGCTTCCAGCAGTGCACTCTGAACCTTGGCTGGGGCACGGTTGATTTCATCAGCAAGAATGAAGTTGGCGAAGATGGGTCCTTTTCTCACAGTGAACTCTTCCTTCCGCTGGTTGTAAATCATAGTTCCGATTAAGTCAGCCGGTAATAAATCAGGTGTAAACTGGATTCTGCTGAACCGGGCATCAATTGCAGATGCAAGCGATTTAATGGCCAGTGTTTTGGCAAGTCCCGGAACGCCTTCAAGCAGCAAATGGCCGTTGGCAAGCAATCCGATCAGCAGCCGGTCAAGCATATAACGTTGACCAATAATCTTTTTGCCTACTTCGAGATGTAGAATTTCGGTGAACGCGCTTTCCTGATGGATGCGCTCGTTAATTTCTTTGATATCTGTCATGCCGGTTTTATTTTCAGTTGCAAACATGGGATTGAAATAATGAAAAGGTTTTTAAATAATGCGATAACTATTTGTTAAAGTAGCTTGGTGGCCAAATGTACGTTTGGCTTGACAGGCAAGTAGTTAAAGATGTGTTAAAGCAGTGCCGGGGCAACAAATAAAGCCGGAATTAACCGGTCTGATCTGATTGAAGAGCGGGATGACTATTGAAAATAATCTCTCATTTTCTCAAAGAAACTTTTCTCGTTTTTTGTGGGTTTGGGTTTAAAATTGTCTGAAGTCCGGAATTTTTCAATGGTTTTCTTTTCTTCAGGAGTGAGGTTTTGGGGTGTCCACACATTAATATTAATCAGCAGATCGCCACGATGACCGGAGTTTACTTCGGGTAATCCTTTTCCTTTTAATCTAAGCACTTTGCCAGGTTGTGTTCCGGGTTCAATTTTAATTTTTGCTTTACCATCAACGGTTGGAATTTCTGCATTTGCTCCCAGAGCCGCGTCCGGGATACTAATGTAAAGTTCAAAGAGAAGGTTATTGCCATCTCGCTTGAGTTCTTTGTCTTCAATTTCCTCAATCACCACAATCAGGTCACCGGGAATTCCGTTTTTCCCAGCAGCATTTCCCTTTCCGCTTACATTCATCTGCATTCCTTCAGCTACGCCCGGTGGGATCTGAATCGTTATTATTTCTTCACCATATTGGGTTCCTTCACCATTACAGGATTGGCATTTATTGATGATTGTCTGACCTGAACCATGACAGGTAGGGCAGGTGTTAGTTGTTTGCATCTGTCCCAGGATGGTGTTGGTTACCTGTCTGATGTATCCGCTTCCTTTACAAGTCGGGCAAGTGTGAAATGAGCTTCCACCTTCAGCACCGGTTCCTCCGCAGGTATTGCAGTTTATCTGTTTGTTAACTTTTAACTTTTTTTCTATTCCGTGAGCAATTTCTTTTAATGTCAGTTTGACTTTTACTCTTAAATTAGAACCTCTTTTTGTTTGGCGTTGTCTACCGGTTCGGGTGCTGCCACCACCAAAAAAGCTTTCAAAGGGATTATGTCCACCAAAAATATCTCCGAAGTTTGAGAAGATATCTTCCATGTTCATGCCATGTCCGTTTGACGAACCGCCACCAAAGCTACCATGGCCAAACTGATTATACCGCTGGCGTTTTTCAGTATTACTCAGTACTTCATAAGCTTCTGCTGCTTCTTTAAATTTTTCTTCTGCCGCTTTATCACCCGGATTTTTATCGGGATGATACTTCAAAGCCATCTGGCGATAAGCTTTTTTAATTTCAGCTTCGGTAGCATTGCGACTTACGCCAAGAACTTCATAATAATCTCTTTTTGACATAATACCTGCTTATTTACCAACAATCACTTTTGCATGCCGGATGACTTTTTCATTGAGGTAGTATCCTCTTTCAATTTCTTCAATCACTCTTCCAGAATTTTCTTTATCGGTTTCCATTTGTGAAATGGCATCGTGTAATTCAGGATCAAAATCAGTGTTTAATGATTCCATAACTTTTAATCCCTTTTGCTGGAGAATGGAATACATTTTCTGATTGATAAGCCTGAAGCCTTCATTATCGGGTTCTGCCTTGATGGCTCTTTCAAAATCATCAAGAATAGGCAGCAGGGTGAGAATCACATCTTCACTGGCGTTTTTTAAAAGTTCAAACCGTTCACGCATGATGCGCTTTTTGAAATTATCGAACTCGGCAAAAATCCGCAGGTATTTATCCTTTTCTGCTGCTAGCTCTTCTTCCAGTATTGACAGCTTGTCAGTTGATTCCTGCTGCAATTCCTGTGTTTGTGGCTCATTTTCGGGTTGTAAGGAACCTTTTTCTTCTTGTTCGGTCATATCTTTCAGTAAAATTGATTTAGGATACTAATTTTCAAACTTTTTGCCAATTAATTTATTGAAGCCAAATTGGCAGATAGCAAAAATTAAAAAGCCGGCTAAAAAGCCGGCTGCAAATGTATCTTAAAACTTTACTTTTTATCGGCAAGTAAGCCTTCAAGGGCAGTGATAAGTGACTGACCTCTCAGGTTTTTGGCAATAATAACTCCGTTTTCATCCAGCAGGTAACTCATGGGGATGGCATTTACACCATAAATTGCAGCAGGTCTTGAATTCCACCCGCCCAGATCACTCACATGGTTCTTCCAGATCAGACCATCTTTTGCAATTGCTTTTAACCAGGCTTCACGGTTTTGATCGAGTGAAACGCTGTAAACTGTAAAGCCTTTTGCCTTTTTGAATTTGGCATCTTTATATTTATTATAGGCAGCTACAACATTCGGATTTTCAAACCGACATGGTCCGCACCAAGAAGCCCAGAAGTCGAGCAACACAATATTCCCTCTCAGGGATGACAGGGCCAGGGTCTTTCCTTCTGGTGTAGTAAATGCAAGGTCAATTGCTTTTTCACCGATATTGGTACCGGGCTTGTTAGCCTGGTAAATAAATCCGAATGCAAGTGTTGAGATTCCAACAATCAGTAAGATGAGATTTAATCTTTTGAACATATCTTTCATTTTTTCAGAACTTGGATGACAAATATAATACCATGCTTATTAATTGTTTGAAGTAATTATGAACAATGGCTATTTGAATTCTATTCTAACAATATCACCTTCATACAAGCCAAGCATAGAAGAAGCTGTTGCCCGGTTGAGAGCAATTTCCAGATATCCTGAAGAATTAAATCTGGCTAGGACCTCGTAATTATCAACTTCGCTGTAATCTTCCGATATTCTTTCAATCCGGTAATTTCCTCTTGAGCGGAGAATGATTTCAAAATTATTTTCTTTTATGGCATTACTGAAAAAGTCACGGGTAATATTCGTAATAGCATTCTCATACTTGTCAATATAAATGACCCTTCCTTTAATCTGGTGTTGTTCAACAATTGGTTTAAACAGGTTCTTTTTTTCAGCTACCGGTAGTTCATCACCGGTTTTGGTAATAGGTGTCTGGTTGACTAATTGCACAGCAACGTCAGCCATTTTGTTCAGCATGGCGTTGTAATTGCCTTCATAGTTAATTTTAAAAACAGGGAATGGCATTGCATCAAAAATGAGAGCCAGCAAACCATCATTAAAGCCAATAAAAAAATGATCATCTTTTTCAACTGCAATCATCTGAAGCCTACCGTTTACCGGAATGCCAAAACAAATAAGATGAACCGTGCCAGCGGGAAAATGAGACCAGGTGTTTCCGATTATGTAGGCTGCTTTTACCTGGTCATGAAGCGGGATTTCATGGCAAAGATCAACAATGGTCAATTGGGTGAGCCGGCTCAGTAGTTTCCCTTTCATTACGGCAACCGAGCCATCAGCGGTCCCCCAGTCGCTTGTTAAGGTTACAATTCCCATTGATAAGTTAAAGGCGTAAAGCTACTTGTCAGTTTAAATTTAAGTGGCCTGTATCTGAAGGAAGATCAATTGCTTTTTAACAGGCATTTTTTAATAATGCGTGTTAAAACAACAAGGCTGCAGTTATACCTCCGGCAAGAACTGTAATAATTTTAATCAGGTTAAAACGATGATTCTTATTAGATTCAAATAGAATTGTAGTACTGATATGCAGAAAGATTCCGATTACCACAGCCATGATATAATCAAAAAAGTGAATATCCAGGTTAACCTCCATTGCGGTTAACATGAGACTGGTCAGAGCACCTAAAGGGGCCATTGAAGCAAACACAGCAAGCCAGCAAATCGCTTTGGCTTTTGATAAACCGGCACCCAGCAACATACTCATTAAAGCCAGCGCTACTGGTATATGATGGAGAACAATACCGGTCAGCAGCACCTGCTCATGAGCATGATCATCACCAAAGTTGCCTTCCAGGGGCATACCTTCCAGGAACGAATGGAGACTTAATCCGACCATCATTGTAACCGGAAATGATTTTTCGTTTAACACATGCTGATGGGTATGACCGTGTTCTATTCCTTCAGAAAAAAACTCAATGATGATTTGAATAAAAAATCCGGCAAGAATAAAATAGCCTGCTTTTGCACCGGTATGAATAAACAGGGACGGAACCAGGTGGATAATACTGATTGTAAACAAAAATGCTCCTGAGAAAGCAAGTGACAGGGTTAGTACGATTTCACTCTTCTTTTCTATAAAAATAAAAGCAAGACCACTGGCTAAGATTACAGAAAACAGGATCAAATATTCAAAAACAGTCATTCGGTACTAATGAAACGGCAAATGTAATTTTCACAAACTGAAAGAAAGAATGGTTGATTAAATGTAACTGGGTAAACATATTGTAACTGATTAACTCTTTTCTTTGTAACCTGAAAGGTAAAGTTATGGAAGACAATTACAGGCAACAGGGGCTGAGACGTAAATTGATTGAAGAAATAAAGAGTAAGGGAATTGATGATCAGAAAGTTCTCAATGCAATTGATGAAGTTCCGCGACATTTGTTTATGGATAAGGCTTTTCTTGAATTTGCATATTCAGATAAAGCATTTCCGATTGAAGCAGGACAAACCATATCACAACCTTATACTGTTGCCTTTCAGACTCATTTGCTAGACGTTTATAAAGGAGCTAAAGTGCTTGAAGTCGGAACCGGCTCAGGATACCAGGCTGCAGTACTTGAGAAATTGGGTGCCTGGGTGTTTAGTATAGAACGTCATAAAGTACTGTATGAAAAGACAAGGAAACTCTTGAACAAGCTTGGTTACAGTGTTAATTGTTTTTATGGAGATGGATTTAAAGGGCTTCCTCCGTTTGCACCCTTTGACAGGATTCTGATTACCTGCGGAGCTCCTGAGATTCCACATGAGTTACTTAATCAATTAAAAACAGGGGGTATTATGGTGGTACCTGTTGGAGCAGGAGATGTTCAACAAATGACAACAATCCTAAAAAAGGGTGATAAAGATTATGAGATTCATCAGTCAGGAAAGTTTAGATTTGTGCCGATGCTTCAGGAAAAGGTCTGATTCAGAATTCACAGAAGTATGTTAAAAACTGAAAAATAATAATTTGTTAGCTTAAAGTATAAAGCTACCTTTGCTCGCATAACAATAATAACTTTAAACACAAAAACAAAATAAACATGAAAAAATCACTTATTGTTTTGGCATTAGCAGTATTTACAACAACTGCTTTCGCACAAGAGGTTATGACCTCTAAAAAAGGTACACCCATTCTTCCAGAGGCCGGAGACTGGGCTATCGGGGTGGATGCAACTCCTTTTATTGAATTCTTCGGAAATGTAATGAACAATTCTAATAATATTGGTGCTCCATCTTGGACGTCTCCATTTTCGAGTTTAAGCAGTAGTAGTGCCCCGATTCTTTATGCAAAATACGTTAAAGACCAAACTACTCATTATCGTGCTATGGTAAGGCTGGGTTTTGGTTCTTCTAAGGAAAATTTTGTTATTCAGAAAGATTCTACCGATGGGAGTTCTTTTACACCAGCTCAATACGGAAGTGATGAATCAAAAACTTCCGGAAACGGAATTACCCTTGGAGCCGGTATTGAAAAACGTAAGGGAAAAGGACGGATTCAGGGCTTCTATGGGGCAATGGCTATGATTGGCTTTGGCTCAGAAAAGACAACAAACACGTTTGCTAATGCAATAACTACAGATAATCCAACCCCTTCTACAACGTATAATATGCAAGGTGGTTTATATCGCATAAAAGAAGTTAAAGAAGGTGGTATCTTTAACTTAGGAATCCGCGGATTCATTGGTGTTGAATATTTCTTTATGGCAAAAGCTTCACTCGGAGCTGAATTCGGATGGGGTTTAAGTATGAGTTCAAAAGGTGAAGGCGAAACCACTTCAGAAGGCTGGAACGGAACTGCAGTTGAAACTCAGAAAGTTCCCGGACCTGGTAAGACCTCTTCGTTTGGAATTGATACGGATAATGGTTATGCTTCTATTAATCTGCTTTTCTATTTCTAAAATCAAAGATTACTATTAGATAAGGCTGCTTCAAAAGAGCAGCCTTATTTTTTAAGCATGATTTTCCTGATTAATTATTTCAGCCGGGCAACCCGGAGATGCTGACTTTTCGGACTCACTCATTAATTCCGTTACCATATATTTTGTCAACATAGGACTTGAAATTTTCAAGAATAATTTTTCTTTTCAGGCTGAGCTTTGGAGTCATTTCACCATTTTCAATACTAAAATCTCTCGGCAGGAGCTCAAATTTTTTAATGGTTTCAAAATGACCCAGTGTTTTGTTAACAAGTTCAACTTCCTCCCTGATGCGGTTGCGAACATCTTTACTATTTGCAATTTCTTCATTAGAAGATAACGTAAGCCCTTCTTTTGCTGCCCAGTCTTTTAAGAATGAAAAAGCAGGAACAATTAATGCGGAAGCAAATTTTCGATTCTCACCAATAACCATAATTTGTTCAATAAAGCGCGATTCTTTCAGCCTGTTTTCAATCATCTGAGGAACAATATATTTTCCACCCGATGTTTTGAAAATTTCTTTTTTACGGTCAGTAATCTTCAAAAAGCGGTTGTCAATAAATTCACCAATATCTCCAGTATGAAGCCATCCCTGAGCATCAATAACTGCATGTGTTTGCTGCTCATCCTTGTAATATCCGAGCATCACATTGGGTCCTTTACATAGAATTTCACCATCGTCTGCAATTTTAACCTGAACACCGTCAATTACAGGTCCTACGGTTCCGAAATAAATGGAGTTGGGTTGAAAATTATTAACGGCAATTACCGGTGAGGTTTCAGTAAGGCCATAACCTTCGAGTACCGGAATTCGTGCAGCATGAAAGACTCTGGCCAAACGGGGTTGCAGTGCAGCACCTCCCGAAGCAATTGCAACAATATTACCACCCAATGCTTCCCTCCATTTTTGGAAAACCAGTGCATTGGCAACTTTCAGCTGCATCTCGTACCACCAGCCGTTTACACCATTGAGTTCGTAACGTAAACCCAAATTCAATGACCAGAAGAACAATGCTTTCTTCAGCCCGCTTAACTCACTTCCCGTACTGACAATCTTCTCATACACTTTCTCTAGAAGCCTTGGTACAGTTACAAAAATCATGGGTTTGACCTCTTTCAGATTCTCTCCGATTGATTCAATACTTTCTGCATAATACACGGAAATTCCGTAATACCTGTACAGGTACGAAAGCATTCTTTCATAAACGTGATTCAGTGGCAGAAAGCTTAATGCTTTCCAGGAATAGTGGAATGGACAGAGCTTTTCGGTTGCCTTACAATTACTCAGTAGGTTATGGTGTGATAACATCACCCCTTTTGGGAAACCGGTTGTTCCTGAAGTATAGATCAAAGTAGCCATGTCATCTGGCAAAATACTGTCTCGGATTGCATTGACTTTATCCGTCATTTGATTCTTTTGACCCAGGTTGGTTATCTCTGACCAATGAGGATACTTACCGGTTTGGTCAAAAGTGAAGACACCCTTAAAGTCTTTGAGTTCATGTAAAATAGAATACACTTTTTCATATAACTCTGCTGAAGAGACAAAAACCACTTTTACTTCGGCATGCTGTAAAATATATTTCAGGTCATTCACGGAAATTGTCGGATAGATCGGAACGGAGATAATTCCGGTCTGCAGGGTACCCTGGTCTATAAAGTTCCATTCTGGTCTGTTGTTTGAAATCAATCCGACCTTATCACCTTTATTTAAGCCCGAAGCCAGCAGTCCATAACTAACAAGATCTGAATATTCTTTTACTTTCTGTGAGCTGTATTTTATCCATCTTCCATTTTCTTTCATTGCCAGCGAATCTTCCTTAGGGAAAGAAGTCAGTTGTCGGTCTAGCAATTCAAATAGCCTGGTAGGTTCCATTTTTCAGATTAATCAGGAACAAAAGAATGAAATAAAATGTTTATTTAGCCAGTTCGATTCTGCGAAGTGGTAATTCTATCTGACTGGTTAAATTAGCTGCATGAATTTTAATACTGAATTTACCACTCTTACCAACGTCAGGTTTCCGGTGATTATGGCTCCGATGTTTCTGGTATCAAATCGTGAAATGATTCAATCTGCCATCCGGAATGGAATCATGGGTGTTTTTCCCAGTCTGAATTTCAGGGAAAACAATGCACTCGAAGGGGTGCTTCAATCGTTGAATGCCTATCTCAAACAGCAACACGAAACAACTGGTGGCAGTTATGGAGTAAACCTGATTGTTCAACGGAGTAACCCATTGTATGCAGGCCATCTGAAATTATGTGTTACGCATAAAGTCCCGTTTTATATTACATCATTAGGAAATCCATCGGAAGTGATCAAGGCTGCTCATGATTATGGAGCTAAAGTGTTTTGTGATGTAACCAATCTCTTTCATGCTGAAAAGGTTGTCAGATCGGGATGTGACGGTATTATTGCCGTAGGTCAGGGAGCAGGCGGACATGGCGGCCCGTTTCCATTGCAGTTATTAATTCCTGCATTAAAAAAACGATTCCCCCAAATACCGGTTGTAGCAGCTGGCGGAATAGCAACCGGGGCTGGAGTAATCTCCTCGATGGCATTAGGAGCTTCGGCAGTGAGTATCGGGACCCGGTTTATTGCTACACATGAGGCTAAAGTTAGCAATGAATATAAGAATGCTGTTGTGAATGCTGGTATGGATGATATTGTAATGACCGAACGCATATCGGGTACACCCTGTGCGGTTATCAATACGCCTTTCGTACAAAAAATCGGACTGCAGCAGAATTTTATTGAACGCTGGATGAATAATAATCCAAGGGTTAAAAGAAAATTTAAAATGATGGTTCAGAAGCGTGGGAATACATTGCATGAAAAGGCAATCCGACCGGGTAACTATAAAAACATCTGGTGTGCAGGTCAGTCGGTAGAATTAATAGACAACATCCTTAGTTGTGATGAGGTGTTGTACAGGATTAAAAATGAAATGCAACAATCAATGGGCAAGCTGTGTGAAAAAGTAAAATCCTGATACGATTTTAGGATACTTCTGCTTTTAACAGGCGGAGCTGGGTGGCTATTTCCTCCATCAGCCACATGGGTGTAGAGGTAGCACCACAGATACCAACTGTTTCAGCTTCCAGGAACCATTCAGGATTTACTTCCTCCAGATTTGAAACAAAATAGCTTCGTGGATTCGTTTCTTTACAAACGCCAAAGAGTGCTTTACCGTTTGAGCTTTTCTTACCACTGACAAAAACAATCACGTCCTGGGCAGTTGCAAACTTTCTCAGATGGGGTTCACGGTTTGAAACCTGCCTGCAGAGTGTATCATTTGCTACCAAATCACCTTCTTCAAGGCTCCCTTTAAACTGAAGAATTCGTTTTTCAATCATCCGTTGCATTTTAAAAAATCCCGATGTGCTTTTAGTGGTTTGAGAAAAAAGATGTATCGGTTTAGCATAATCGAGCGCATCCAGGTCGTCTTCGTTCATTACTACAATTGCTTTACCGTTAGTCTGGCCAACCAGGCCATTGACTTCAGCATGTCCTTCCTGACCATAGATAACAACCTGAACCTGGCCATGATGCTCTTCGTTTTCAAAACTGCTTTTAACCCGGTTCTGAAGTTTTAACACTACCGGACAGGATGCATCAATCAACTCAATGTTATTACAAGTTGCAACCTGATAGGTTGAAGGAGGTTCGCCATGAGCACGGATGAGGAGCTTACAGTTATAAAGCCGTTTAAGATCCTCATGATTTATGATAATAAGACCTTTAGACTTAAGCCTCTCAATTTCCATGTTATTATGAACAATATCACCGAGGCAGTACAAACTCCCGGTTTGATCAAGTTCATACTCAGCCATTTCGATGGCATAAGTAACACCAAAGCAGAATCCAGAACCACGATCAACTGTAACTTTCATTCTGCAAAGGTAAGGTATCTCCCACCCAGGTTAAATTTTGTTTTGGTAATTATTCACTTTGGTTTTTTCCTTTTCTTGCGGAACTTCTGAAACAGGTATGAATCAGGCAATAACTACTGAACAATGGTTTTACTTTATAAGCTTTTTGTCACTAATGCTTATTCTGGACTTATTTGTGTTTAACCGTAAAGCTCATACGGTTTCATACAAGGAATCCTTTCTGTGGGTTTCAATATGGGTTTTACTGGCAGTAGGGTTTGCATTTTATGTATCCTATGAATTTGGGAAGGAAGCCAGTAATCAGTTTATAGCAGCTTATGTTGTTGAACTTACGCTGAGTGTTGATAACCTGTTTGCTTTTATTTTAATTTTCACCTACTTTAATGTGCCGTCAAAATACCATCATAAAATCCTGTTTTATGGAATTGTGGGTGCATTAGTCTTGCGGTTGGGATTTATCATTGCAGGTGTGGCATTGCTTGAAAAAATTCACTGGATGATTTATATTTTCGGAGGGATTCTTTTTGTAAGTGGCATTAAAATGCTGAAACAGGAGAATAAAACCATAAACCCCGACCGGAATATTGTAATTCGGTTTGTCAGAAAAACCATTCCTGTTCTTAACAGGTATGAAGAAGATAAATTCTTTGTTAAAGAAAACGGAAGATGGGCAGCTACCTTGCTGTTTGTAGTCCTGCTTATGATTGAACTCACAGATGTCATTTTTGCTGTTGACAGCGTTCCGGCAGTCTTATCCATATCAAAAAATACGTTTATTGTTTTTACTTCTAATGCATTTGCCATTTTAGGACTCCGGTCTCTTTACTTTGCTCTGGCCGGGCTTATCAGTTTATTTAGGTTTTTGCACTATGGGCTTTCAGTCATTCTGATTTTTGTCGGATTAAAGATGGTCTTGTCCGAGTTTTATGAGATTAGCAGTGTAACCTCCCTTTATGTTGTTCTGTCAATACTGTGTTTAAGCATATTATTTTCTGTAATGATTCCAAAAAAACAAAGCAACTGATTGCCTTATGAAAATAATTGTAACAACCGATTATTCAGGAAACTCAAAATCCGGCATCCGGATGGCCGTAAGCTTGGCTTCCCAACTTCAGGCTGATCTTCACTTTCTGAATATTGCCTATATCCCCGGCAGGGCTGGTGAGTCAGCTCAGCAGTATCAGAAGCGGCTCAGAAAGGAGATTGCTGAAAAAAAAACAGAGCTTACTTCTTTTATAAGACCTTTTATAAAGGGAATTGTGAACAAAAAGAAGATTGTTTACCAGGTCGAACATTCATTCATTCCGGAAACGGGAATTGTCAATTATCAAAAGAAAATAAAAGCAGACTTGATTTGTATCTCAACCCGCGGAGCCGGGAGAATGCCCAAACTTTTCGGAACGACTGCAGGTAATCTCATTACTTATTTAACAACGCCTTTGCTGGTTGTACCTTCAGGCTATTCAGTAAAACCGGTAACTACTATCGTATGTTTCAATGATCTTGAAAACCCGGTTAATGAACTGAACCAGCTTGCTCATTTTAGTGACCTGTTGACAGCCCGGCTTAAACTCGTGTATTTTGCCAAATCATCACAGATCACGGAAATCTCTGAAAACATAAAAAGGAAGCTAAAAAGAGCCGGTCTCACCACCAGCTATGAAGTGTTAAAACGCGGCAGAGGCTCAATTGTCAGCAATTTATTAAAGTATTCAGAAAATAAAAAACCTTCTTTAATTGTGCTGTTTTCAAGACAACGCAAGTCTTTTATACAACGGCTGTTTAATTCCAGCCGGACTATGGAATTGGCTTTTCATACCCGGTATCCATTGTTGGTATTCCATAAAAAATAGCCTCAATAACTGTTTTTTCAAAAATGGGTTAACAGTAAGCTGAGATTATTGTTAATAAGAAAAACACAACAGATGAGTCAGAATCATTCCATTTATGACATTAAAGTAAAAACAATTGATGATCAGGAAACAACCCTGGCAGCCTACAAAGGCAGAAAAATGCTGATCGTAAATGTTGCTTCCCGATGTGGCAATACTCCTCAGTACACAGATCTGGAAAAGTTATATAAACTTCATGGTGATAAGGTAACTGTATTAGGATTCCCGGCAAATAACTTTCTGGGGCAGGAGCCCGGCAGCAATAAACAAATCAAAGAGTTTTGTACCCTCAAGTACGGAGTTACTTTCCCGATGTTCAGTAAAATTTCGGTGAAAGGGAAAGATCAGTCTCCCCTGTATCAATGGTTAACAGACCCAGTAAAAAATGGATGGAATGACAAACAACCTGATTGGAATTTTGCCAAATATCTGGTAGATGAAAACGGAAAACTGACCGATTTCTTTCCGGCAAAGACTCAACCAATGGATGAGGTAATTCTCTTAAAGATTAGCTGATTCCTTTAACATTCCCGGTTAAAAGGCCAAAAAGCTTAAAACACCTTTTGTAATTTTACAATCTCAACTGCAGTGTTTATTGAACCTGCAGGTTACTGATGATTAAAGAATAATCCGGTTTCAGTTATGACTCTATTAATTTATATTTTGGTTGCCGTAACAGCTTCGCTGCTTACGCTTGTTTATTATTCAACGGTGAGTCGTTCCAAAAAAGCAGAACTCACCCACAGGCTGACACAGGCAGAGCATGACCGGGCCCTGGCGGAGCATGCAAGGGAATTTGCTGAACAACAGGTGTCAGAAACCCGGATGGAACTGAGGAATGAACGGGATGAAAAGGAACGAATGGGTAGGGAACTGGCTTCATTGCAATCAACTTTAAACTATTCTAATGAAAAGCTGCAGCTTCAAAAGCAGGAACTTGAATCATTACATGAACGATTCTCCAAAGAGTTTGAAAACCTTGCAAACCGTATTCTTGAAGAAAAAACCGGGAAATTCACCGAACAAAACCGTGTAAACCTGGATTTGATCCTCAATCCGCTTAAAGAAAAAATTAAAGCATTTGAAGACAAAGTCGAGCAGACTTATAAAGCAGAAGCTGCGGAGCGTAATTCATTGAAAGGAGAAATCAGGAACCTGGTTGATTTGAATAAAAAAATCAGTGATGAAGCCAATCAACTGGCAATAGCACTGAAAGGAGATAACAAACAGCAAGGCGACTGGGGCGAAATTGTGCTTGAACGGTTACTTGAACACTCAGGACTTGAAAAGGGACGGGAATACGAGCTTCAGTATGTTACCAATAACAGCAACGGTGATAAAATTAAACCCGATGCGGTGATTTTTCTGCCAGATAAAAAACACCTGATAATTGATGCAAAAGTTTCACTAAAATCCTACCATGATTTTATTTCAGCAAATGAAGATCAGAATCGTGAATCTGCATTGAAAATGCACATTGCTTCGGTAAAAAATCATATTAAACTGTTAAGTGAAAAATACTATCAGACAGCAAGAGAACTCAACTCACCTGATTTTATTCTGATGTTTATCCCGACCGAATCATCTTTCAGCTCTGCTTTAAAAGCAGATGAAGAAATATTCAGCTATGCCTGGGACCGGAAGATAGTCGTAGTAAGTCCAACCACCTTACTTGCAACATTGCGAACCATAGCCTCAATCTGGAAGCAGGAAAGACAAACACGCAATGCATTACTGATTGCTGAAGAAGGAGGAAAGATGTATGATAAACTGGTAGGATTTATGGAGGATCTGATTAAGGTAGGAAGAAAGATCAATGATTCAAAAGATGAATACACTTCAGCAATGAATAAATTGTTTGAAGGAAGCGGTAACCTGATTAAAAGAGCAGAAAAAATGAAAGAGCTGGGAGCTAAAGTATCCAAGTCAATTTCTCAACAACTAATTGAAAGGGCTGAATGAGAATCCTAACGGTTGCAATGGTACTGTTTTTAGCAGCTTGCAAAGGTCCGGCAAAAATCTCTGATTTGAATTTTTCTAACCAGTATTCAGTGACCGGATTACAGCCGGCTGCTTCTGTTTATCATGACCAGGATCAAAGTTCATTGCTACAGGTCTCGGTTGATCGTAATGAGTTATTGTATAAAAAGGAAAATGATTCTCTTACTTATTGTCGTGTGAAAATTGCATATAGGTTATATTCCTCAGTTAAAAGCCCTGTCATCTTAGACAGTAGTTCGGTGATTATTAGTGATGGAAATCAAGGGTCAGCCAATCCGATTTTTGCAACATTGCAGATGAAAACGGTGCTTTTGCAGGAATATGCCTGTCTGGTGATCGTGACTGACCTGAATCGGCAGCTTGTTGCCAGAATCTGGTTGTGGTTTGATAAAAGCAAAGCTCAATCAAGGGAGTTCTATCAGCTGATTGATTTTCCGTCCGGAAGAATCAAAACAACGCCTTTTCTGAATGAAACAGATACTGTTACCGTTAACTTCAAAGGGCAGGGAGGTCAGGCTTTCATCAGGTGTTATCTCCGGGATTTTCCGATAGCATCACCTCCGTTTGCTGAAAAAATACCGGTTCAGTTTAATTATGCAGCAGACAGCATTTATAAAATTGATTTCTATCCGGGAGTTCAGCTTAACTTTCCGCGGAATGGATTTTACCATATTCAGTTTGATACGCTGAAAAAAGCCGGATTGACCTTATTCCGTTTTGATGAAGACTATCCCCATTTAACAAATGCCGGCCAGTTAATTGAAGTACTGAGGTACATTACAAATAAGAATGAGTATGATAAAATGAAGTTGGCCATTGACAAGAAACGGGCTGTTGACTTGTTCTGGATTGAATTAAGCGGAAGTACAGAACGTGCCCGTACACTGATTAAAAAATATTATTCACGAGTAGAACGGGCCAATAGTTTGTTCAGTACGCACCAGCAAGGATGGAAAACAGACCGTGGAATGATTTATCTGATTTTTGGGAAGCCGGCTTCAGTTTATGTTTATGAAGACATGGAAGAATGGAGCTATGGTTCATACGGTTATTCGGGCACATTGTCTTTTGTATTTGAAAAGATTGCAAATCCGTTTTCTGACAGTGATTATATTCTTAGAAGGAATCCATTTTATGAACAGCCCTGGTACAGGGCAGTTAGCCGGTGGCGCGAAGGAGTTGCTGAAAACGACTAACAGGATTAGTTTAGGATCTCATTCTTACCATGGTCAGAATGGTTGCAATTGCAACGGTATCACCGGTTGAAAAATCAAGTTCGTACTGGTCGCGGATTTCCTGTGGACTGGCATCATAAACATCAACAATCCATTTTACAATGCCTTTGGGGATGTCATCCTCACTTCTTTTTTCCTGGGCAATTTTTTCCTTGCAGGTAAATCGTACACCGATCGTCATTCCTGGGTAAACCGGTTTAGTAAACCGGCACTCATCAATTCCATAATTCAGCAATACAGGGCCTTTTGGCGGATCAACAAATAACCCCGCTGCCCTGCTCAGAATAAAATAACCATGAGCCACCGTTCTTTTAAAAATCGTATCCTGTAATGAAGCCGGGTCTAAGTGAGCATAGAATCTATCTCCTGAAAGGTTGGCAAAGTCAATGATATCCTCTTCAGTCACCGTATACTTTTCGGTGAAAAGGGTTTCACCGATTTGAAGTTCTTCAAAATATTTTCTGAACGGGTGAATTCCGGTTTGAATATATTCAGCTCCGTATTGATAAGTATTGGATATAAGGGTAAGAGTAGTAGGCGATCCTTGTATAGCAACACGCTGTAGGTAATGGAAAACTCCGCGTTTACCACCCATTTCTTCACCGCCACCGGCTCGACCGGGTCCGCCATGAACCAGCATCGGCAAAGGTGAGCCATGACCAGTACTTTCTCCGGCACATTGCCGGTTCAAAATCAGAATCCGGCCATGCATACAGGCAGCTCCCAAAGTAAATTGTTTAGCCTCCTTCTCATTTTGAGTAATGATTGAGCTGACTAAAGAGCCTTTTCCCAATTTTGATATTTCAACGGCTTCTTCAAGATTCCTGTAAGGCATAAGGGTACTTACCGGCCCGAAAGCTTCAATATGATGACAATCGGTATTGCTTAACGGTTTTTCGTTCAGAAACAATACCGGAGGCATAAAAGCACCTTTGTCTTTATCTGCACCAATCACTTCAAACTGATTGGGGTTTCCAAAAATAATCTTCTGGGTCTTCTTTAACAGGTTAACTCGTTCCAGAACTTCTTTAAGCTGTGTTCTTCCTGCAAGAGCACCCATTCTTACACCTTCCATTTTGGGGTTGCCAACAGTTGAAGAAGCCAGTCGTTTTGCTAAAGCAATCTGAACATCTTCGACCTGATTTTCATGAACAAGAATCCTTCTTACGGCTGTACATTTCTGACCTGCTTTTGTTGTAATTTCACGCTGAACTTCTTTAATAAAAATATCAAATTCAGGGTCTGACGTTTTTACCGACTCTCCCAGTACACAACAGTTCAGCGAATCGGCTTCAAGATTAAACGGAACAGATTCATCAATTAGCCGAGGATGAGCTTTGAGTTTTTTACCTGTTGAAGCTGAACCAGTGAATGTGACTACATCCTGATTCATAACATGATCCAGAATGCCGTTAGCAGGTCCGCAAATCAGCTGTAAAGCACCCTCGGGAAGAATTCCTGAGCTGATGATCTCCTGAACAACAGCTTCAGTCAGAAAGGAAGTTATACTTGCTGGCTTTACTATAGAAGGAACACCGGCAAACCAGTTCACAGCACATTTTTCAAGCATTCCCCAAACCGGAAAGTTAAATGCATTGATATGGATGGCGACTCCTTCTTTTGGAACACAAAAATGATGTCCGATGAATGAGCCACGCTTAGAAAGTTTGACCGGATCCCCTTCCAGGCAGAATGATTCATCCGGGAATTGTCTTCTTAAAGATGAATAAGAAAATAAATTCCCGATTCCTCCTTCAATATCTACCCAACTATCGGCTTTTGTTGCACCGGTTGCCCAGCTTATTTCATAGAAGGTATCTTTTCTTGACAGAAGATGCAATGCCAGGGCTTTGAGCATTCTTCCTCTTTGGTGAAAAGTCATTTTTCTCAAGGCTGGCCCGCCTTTGGTTCGTCCGTAATGCAGAACTTCTTCAAAGTCCATCGTTCCGGAGGAAACCTCTGCAATTACATCTCCAGTAATTGCATGATATTGTGGCTGTTTTTCCTGATGATTAAATACCCACTTTCCGTTCAGATAACTCCTGGTCTGTTTCATAGATTCAATTCAGTTCTTTTGGCAAATTTAATTTTTTGTAAAAGGTTTAATGTTTCAAATTTCAACTCTTGCTGTTACAGGATTATGCTAACAGTTCAAAACCCGGATTGTTAAACTTTCTGCCCGTTCGGGATAGAATGCTGAACTGAATAAAGTGGTGATTTACAAGTATATCATGCAAGTGAACAGTCTGCTGATAATTCAATGGCCCAAAGACTGGATTTGGTATTATTCGGGATGATTCTCAAATGTTGAAAAGAAATTATGAATGCTCTGACTCAGATCACTGAGTGATTCATTGAATGATGCAAATACGGCAGGTTAAGGATATAAACTCATTCCGGGTGGATGAGTTCCGGGCGTGAATGGTTTTTCACTAAGCATAAAGTGCCTTGCTTGTTCAATCCGTTCAGGCGGAATGTTCATATTTTCATGATCTAATGCTGCATAATTTCTGAATGAGTAAGCAAGGTGTTCAATCATTTGTTGAGCATTCATCTTTCCCCATAATCCTTTCCGGTGGGGTTGAAGAATACTCAGTTCACTGATCAGAAACAGTTTCAAAAATTCAGCTTTTCCCCAGGTTGTTCTCATTGAGACTCCTTCCAGGATTTATAACTTTCCGGCTGAGCAGGACGATGGGCTTCCATTTCTCGTAATGGTTCACATTCTTTCAGTGTCTGTTTCAGTTCTGATGGTAATCGCTGGTACCATTGTGTACCTTTAGTTTTCCATTCCAGCATTTCATCGCTTACATCCTTAATAATTTTTCCGGGAACACCGGCAACGATTTTTCTGTCAGGAATGATCATTTCAGACGGGATCAGTGTCAATGCTCCGATAATGCAGCCGTTTCCGATTATAACATTATCCATAACTACCGCATTCATACCAACCAATGTATTTTTTCCAATGACAGCACCATGAATAATTGCTCCGTGACCAATGTGAGCAGCTTCATGCAGCGTTACCGTTACTCCGGGAAACATGTGGAGCGTACAGTTTTCCTGAACATTGCAACCGTCATGAATTATAATCTGGCCCCAATCACCGCGCAAAGCTGCCCCCGGACCAATATATACATTTCTTCCAATAATAACATTACCGGTAACTGCTGCCAAGGGATGCACAAACGATGACTCATGCACAACAGGCTTATATCCATTAAATTCGTAAATCATACTTTTTCAAGAATTACGGCATATCCCTGTCCAACTCCAACACACATTGTAACCAATGCCAGTTTTTTATTTTGCTGCTGAAGTTCAATTGCTGCAGTCAACAGGATCCGGGCACCACTCATTCCAAGTGGATGACCAATTGCAATGGCACCCCCGTTAGGATTAATACGGGGATCTGAATCTGTCAATCCCCATTCGCGAATACAGGCCAGTGACTGAGCTGCAAATGCTTCATTGAGTTCAATCAGATCCATTTCAGCTAAAGTTTTTCCAGCTTTTTTCAATGCCTTAGCAGAAGCACTGACCGGACCAATTCCCATTATGCGTGGTTCAACACCTTCTACAGCTGAGGAAATGATTCTAGCTAATGGCTTTAGATTATATTTTCTGACAATGTCAATATCAGCCAATAACACAACACAAGCTCCATCATTCATCCCCGAAGAGTTTCCTGCGGTTACGGTTCCGCCTTTTTTAAATGCTGGTTTCAGTTTACTAAGAGTTGATACTGTGGTTTGGGGTTTTATAAACTCGTCTTGTGCAAAAACAATTGGCTCACCTTTCAATTGGGGAATGGTAACCGGAATAATCTCCTGAGCAAGCCGGTTTGAATGCAGAGCTGCAGCTGCCTTTTGTTGTGACCAGCATGCAAACTGGTCCTGGTCTGTTCGTGAAATGTGATACCTCTCAACAAGGTTCTCAGCAGTTTCGCCCATGGAGTCTGTTCCATAAACTTCATGCATTCTTGGGTTTATGAATCTCCAGCCAAAAGTAGAGTCAAACAGCTGTGAATCTCTGCCGAATGCTGTCGAAGGCTTAGACATGACATAAGGAGCACGGGTCATACTTTCCACTCCACCGGCAATAACCAATGATCCGTCACCGGAGGCTATCATACGGGATCCGTTAATGATGGCAGCCATTCCTGAAGCGCACAGGCGGTTAACCGTTTCACCCGGAACCCGTTTGTCTAATCCAGCCATCAAGGATGCCATTCGTGCAAGATTCCGGTTATCCTCGCCTGCCTGATTAGCACATCCCAAAATCACATCATCGGTCTGATTAAAATCGACCGCAGGATTTCTTTTTATCAGTTCCTGAATGACAAGTACTGCAAGATCATCGGTTCTGACTTTAGACAAGCTGCCGTTTAAGGAACCAACAGGAGTTCTGATTCCTTCAACAATAAATACATCTTTCATCATTTTTTATTCAATCCAGGTTTTACCGGTACGGTAAACGGTTCCTCTGAAAACAGCTACTACTTCGTTTTTTTCATTTTTAATATCCACATCATAAACAGCTGTACGGTTTCCCTTATAAACTTCCTTTGCTTCAGCTGTAATCAGGTCATTTTCTTTTACCGGTAATACGTGTGAAATTGAAGTTTCAACTGAAACGCATTTTATTCCATACGAATTGGCAGCAAAAGCCAGGGCACTGTCTGATAATGAATAAGCAATTCCCCCGTGAGCGATCTTAAAACCATTCAGCATTGAGGGTAATATTCTCATTCTCAAGCAACAATAACCTTCCCGGATATGTACCAACTCAATTCCCATCCACTTGCTAAATGGATCATTATCATACATGAGCTTGAATATCTGGTAAGCACTCGTTGAACTCATAATTTTGACAGGCAACAAAAGTTCAATTTTTTTTTAAAATAATTTTGTCAATTAAATTATTCTTTTAACATTTGCAGGGTAGATACCAAAATAAGGCAGATCCCTTACTGCCGCGGTATCGGTTAGTTTACCTGATTTAGTTTGGTTTTAGAACCAGCAAACTAACTTAAATTCTCATATTTTATTAATCTGATTTCTCAGGAATGGAAATGGCTTTTGCTGTTTTTGTTCCGAAAGATAATCCCTAAATCAATTTATGTCTATCATTAAAAATTACTAAAATGGAAAGCAAATCAACCCAAACAGCAGTAATGACTGCTCAACCCCAGGAACTGAAAAGCAAACATGCACAGGCCTTAGAAACCATTGGCCTGATTGTAGAGAAGCTGATTCCACTTGGGATAACGCATCAATCCCCTGAAGATGAATTCCTGGATGGAAGATTAGTTCATATCAAAGGGAAGGAAATGGTCAATTTCAGTTCATGCAGTTACCTTGGGTTAGAAACCGATGAACGCCTGAAGGAGGGTGCAATAGATGCCATCAGACGGTATGGCACTTACTTTTCTTCTTCCAGAGCTTATCTAACTACCCGGCATTATGCCGAGCTCGAAGGATTGCTTGAGCAAATTTTTGAAAAGCCAGTTCTGCTGGGTACTTCAACCATGTTAGGACATATTTCAAATATTCCGGTGATTGTCGGAGATAATGATGCTGTCATTCTTGATCACAGTGTTCATGCTTCCGTTCAGACCTGTTGTGAAATGCTGAAGGCAAGACAGATTCCTGTTGAGATGATTCGCCATTCAAATATGGAAATGCTCGAAGACAAGATTAAGAAATATAAAGATAAACATGAAAAGGTATGGTATTTTGCAGATGGTGTTTATTCGATGCATGGAGATTTGCTGCCTGTGAAAGAAGTTTATGAACTGATGGATCAATATGAGAATTTTTACCTCTATGCCGATGATGTTCATGGCATGGGCTGGACAGGCAAACATGGGTCGGGTTCTGTTCGTGCACAAGCACCCCATCATCCGAAACTTTATCTGGCAACAGGATTGTCAAAATCATTTGCTGCATTTGGCGGAGTACTGGTTTATCCGGATGAGAAAATGAGAAATATTGTAAAGTATTTCGGAAAGACCATGACTTTCTGTGCTCCTGTTCAGCCACCCAATCTGGGTGCTGCAGTTGCATCTGCTAAAATTCATCTCTCTCCTGAGATTCATATTCTTCACCAGCGGTTACGGAATAAAATTAAGTTGTTTAAATCGCTGGCAAAAGCTTATGAGCTTCCGCTTTATTCAGAAGAAATGACTCCTGTAAACTTTATTTGTATGGGTAAGCCCGAAGCAGGATATTACATGGTCCAGGAATTAATGAACCGTGGATTTTATGTTAGCATTTCCTGTTACCCGAGTGTACCATATAATCAGACCGGAATCAGAGTCCCGGTTACATTACATCATACCGACTCGGATATTGAAGACGTTGTTAAGGCAATTGCTGAAATCTTACCCAGGGCCCTTGAAATTTCGGGATTTTCATTGAAGGATATTTATCGGGCATTCAAATTAAGGCAGCCTGTTATTGAGGTTTGACAGCAATTATCAGGGGGGGGATAATGGTTAAAAATTCAAACTTGTAAATATGCAGGAGATTTAAATAATTTTCTCACCTTTACAGTTGAAATGGAAGCCAAACCAATTAGTATTCTTCATATTGAAGATGATGTGGTTGATGCCATGGTAATGGAGCGGGCATTGAAGAAGTTAGATCTAAATTACAAATTATTCAAGGCCACAAACGGAATTGAAGCACTTGAAATGCTTCGGGGTGAAAATGGTAAAGCAAAAATAGACCCATTACCCAAGATTATACTGCTTGATTTGAATATGCCTAAGATGAATGGCATTGAATTTCTGAAGGAATTGCGGGCTGACCCTAAACTCAGGCATATTGCTGTTTTTGTGATGACCACCTCAAGTGATGAACAAGACCGTACCGAAGCTCATAATTTCAATGTAGCCGGTTATATGATCAAGCCGTTATCCCTTGAGAGCTATACAAGCATCATTTCGGTCTTAAATGCATATTGGAAAATTACTGACCTGGGCAGTCCCGACTGAAAACCGGAAGAGCTCCTGTAACTCAAATTTCTTTATTTTCGTAAAATGATTTGCAGTTTATACTGCAAACCATAGAACCATGCTACAGAAAATCAAAGATTTCTTTACTCTGAAGTCTTTTTATCTGACTTTAAACGAAAATGATCTTGTTTCAAAGCAAAGATTCCGGTTATTTAAAATAACAACAACCTTCTCGCTGATTGTTTTCATAGCATTCTTATATCAGGCACTTATTGTATTAACCGATCATATTACCACTCTGGTTGCAATTTCTGCATTATTTACATTATTGTTTGTAAACTACTTTTCGCTTTTAGTTCATAAAAGTCAAAAGATTGCCTATTTAAGCCTAGTTCTGATACTTTTCCTGCTACTTCATATCGTAACTTATTATCAGGGAGGAGTCAGAAATTCAGGAATGTTTTACCTGGCAGGAATTATTCTGACGGCCTATATGCTTCTGGGGAACAAGGGTGGCAAGCTCATGGCTATACTTTCAGTTTTTCATATTACCTGGTTTTATTTTGTAAACCGAAATACCCATTGGGTTAGCTATGAGCTAATTGGAGATGATGCATCATTAATTGATATGGACTTTCTTTTAACCGCCATTATCAGTATTCTGGTTGTAACTGCTCAGTCAAATTATATTGAAAAAACTAAAAATGCAATTATCAAGGATATTCTTGAGAAGAAAGAAGAAGTGAATAAACTGTCACTGGTAGCGTCAAAAACCAATAACGGGGTTATTATTACCAATGCGTTGGGAATTGCAGAATATGTCAATGATGGATTTGTCAGGCTGATGGGATATACTGACTCTGAAATCATCGGTCGGAAGCCTTCCGATTTATTGCATGGCGAGGAGACTGATAGTCAGGAGGTGAAGAAGGTGGATGAAACATTAAAAAGGGGGGAAAGCATTACCACAGAAATTATAAAATACCGGAAAGACGGAAGTAAAATATGGATTCAGGAAAGCATTACACCCATTATTGAAAACGGAAGCATTCAAAAGTACATTTTCATAGAAAGCGACATCACCCAGAGAAAGCAAGCTGAGCTCCAGTTGAATGAATATATGGTAAACCTGGAGCGAACAAACCGTGAGTTGGATAAGTTTGCTTATGTGGTTTCACATGATCTGAAAGCACCCTTGAGAGCAATTGGGAACCTGACTGAGTGGATTGAAGAAGACCTGGGCAAGGATACCCCGGAAACAGTCTTAAACAACTTTGAGATTATTAAAAGCCGGGTTATACGCATGGAGGCGCTCATAAATGGAATTCTTGAATATTCAAAGGCATCAAGAAAGGACGCAGTCCAGGAAACATTTGCTGTAGCCTCGGTTATCAAAGATACCTTTGATTTAATTGGAGCCCCCAAAAACTGCAAGCTTGACATTGGAAAGAATATGCCGGTGATAACAACTGAAAAGATCAAGCTTCAACAAGTCTTCCTCAATTTATTAAATAATGCTGTAAAGTTTAATGACAAGCAAAACAAACTGATTGAGGTGAGTGTGGAAGAATTAAAAAGTTTTTGGCATTTTAAGATCAGAGATAACGGGCCAGGGATTGAGAAGAAATTCCATGAAAGGATCTTTGTCATTTTTCAGACATTGAATGCCCGTGATGAAGTTGAAAGTACAGGAATCGGGCTGTCCATCGTTCGGAAAATTGTTGAGGAAATGGGAGGTCAGATCTGGCTGGAATCTGAAACAGGAAAGGGAAGCACATTTGAATTTACCTGGCCAAAGACAACTGTAAGAAACTTACGACATAAGACAAATCCAACCGTTGTTACGGCTTAGATTTGGTAATGAAACTGGGTATGAAATCAAAACAGAAAGTTGAGACAATAATCAGGCTTATAAACGATCTGGATGCTGTTGAGCGCGATCAGTTAACTGGCCAGTTGCTTCCACTGTTACTTCTGAAGCCCGAAACCATTCAGCAAAAGGATCAGCTACCTGCAGTTCCACATGCAAAAATTGAGACGCTTCGGGAAGTTTCGCTTCATCTTAAAAAGCTAAACCATATTTTAGGAGACAATACCTCAACACTTTTTTAGAGTTAATTAAAAAATGTTTTGTTCGATTCAGCCATTTTCCTAAGCAAGACAGAAGGACGGTAACGTTCCTCGTTATACCATTCTTTTAGTTTCAGCAGTTCATCAACTACTTTGTCAATTCCGATTTCATCTGCCCATTTCAATAAACCTTTCGGATAATTTACTCCGGAAGTCATTGCAATTTCAATATCATCTTTTGAAGCAATCCTGAGATATAAGGCATCAGCAGCTTCATTAATCAACATTACTAAAATCCGGAGAACAATTTTTCTGAGTAACTGGATGTTGTCAGATGGTGGAGGAACAACAGCTGTTTGGTCAACATACTTGTAAAATCCCTCTCCGGTTTTATAACCAAGCATTCCGGCTTCAGCTAACCTTCTTTGTGTTTGAGAAGGCTTGTATCGCGGATCATAGAACAGTTGCTTCCAGACGGTCTCAGTCACGGTATAGTTTACATCATTTCCAATAAAGTCCATCAGTTCAAAAGGCCCCATTTTAAATCCGGCAAGTGACTTCATTGCATGATCAATAGTTGAAGCAGAGGCAATGCCTTCTTCTAGAATCCGGATGGCTTCACCATAAAACGGACGGGCAATCCGGTTAACAATAAATCCGGGTGTGTCTTTTGCCTGTACAGTTAATTTGTTCCATGACCGGATAAGTCCGGTTGACTCATGGAGTACCGATTCTTCAGTTCTGATCCCGGGAATGATTTCAACTAACTTCATCAGAACCGGAGGATTGAAGAAATGAGTACCCAATACACGCGATGGGTGAGGACATCCGGACGATAGGGCTGCAATTGAAAGCGAAGAAGTGTTTGAAGCAAGTATACAATTCGTCCCTGTAACACGCTGGACTTCACTCAACAGTGATTTTTTTATAGCCAGGTTTTCAATAACTGCCTCAATGAAGAAAGCTGTTCCGGCAAACTCATTAAGTTTCTGTGCAGGCTTAATTCTTTCTAAGACTTCATCAGCAGATTCTTTCAACCTGCCTTTAGCAGCCAGTTTCTGAAGAGAAGTTTTAATCATGCTTAACGCATTTCCGATTGTCTGCTGCTGAGTGTCATATAAAATTACCTGGTGACCTGCACTCGCAGCAACCTGAGCAATTCCGCTTCCCATGGCTCCGGCACCGGCAACTCCAATTGTTATTTTAGTCATTTTATTTTCCGGTAAACTGAGGCTTTCGCTTTTCCATAAAAGCATTTACGCCTTCTTTAAAATCAAAGGTAGCCGTTGCTTTCACCTGAAATTCGCCTTCGTCATTGAGTTGTTGCTCCAGGGCTTGGGTTGCAGATCGGTTAAACAGCATTTTTGTATATGCCAGTCCGGTAGTAGGCATGGAAGCCATTTGCTTTGCAAAGGAAATGGCTTCTTCAAGCAATTTTTCGTCATCATAAACTTTGTACACCATTCCCATGGCCTTTGCTTCATCAGCTGATACTTTATCACCCGTCATACATAATGCCAGTGCACGATGCCACCCAACCAGTCGGGGCAGAATAAAAGTACCGCCACTATCCGGAATCAATCCGATTTTGCTGAAGGCCTGAATAAAGGTTGCTGATTTACCTGCAAGAACAATGTCACAGGCTAATGCAATGTTTGCTCCGGCTCCGGCAGCAACTCCGTTAACAGCTGCGATTACAGGTTTGGGAGCGTTCCTGATTTTCAGAATAACCGGATTGTAATGTTCTTCAACAATTTTTTTTATACCTGGTCCTCCCGGATCAATAGCTTCGCTTAAGTCCTGTCCTGAACAGAAGGCTTTTCCTTCACCGGTAATCAGCAAAGAACGGACAGGCTCATGTTTAACGGCTTCATCAATGGCCTGTTGTAATTCAACTGACATTTCACGGATGAAGGAATTATATTTTTCGGTTCGGTTTAATTTTATAATGGCAACCGGCCCTTGAATATCGGATAAGATGTATTTCATGGCTCAAAGATTAAAATCCTTTCTAAGTTTTAGTGGCATTTAAACTCTTCAAAGGGCTGATGGCATGCGTTGCAATAGTGCAGTGCTTTACAAGCCGTAGAACCAAAGGCACTTGTAAGTCTGGTTTGGTTACTTCCGCAGAAAGGACAAGTTACGGGTTTATATTTCCCACTCAGCATTCCTTCAAGATGGGAAGAAGTTGATTGGGATGGTGGAGCAATACCGTAAGTACGGAGTTTTTCTTTTGCCTGATCCGTCATCCAGTCAGTAGTCCAGGCAGGTGAATGAACAGTAACGATTTTATAGTTTGAAATGCCATTTTTATCCAGCATGCATCGAATGTCTTCAGCCATAGTATTCATAGCAGGGCATCCACTGTAGGTTGGAGTAATGATAATTTCAAAGATTCCGTCAACCTCTTTAATTTCTCTCAGTACACCCAGTTCTTCCAGGCTCAAAACAGGGATCTCCGGATCTTTAACATCGGAAAGAAGCAGCCTGATTGAGTCGGGAGAATGTTTCTGAATTACTGAGTTCGACATTTTCAATTACCATTTTGCATCCGGGTAAGCACGTTGCAGGAACTGCATATCTGATAGAATATGTCCCAGGTGTTCAGTATGAAGACCAGCTTTACCTCCCAGTCGTAAAGCATTGTTGGCCTGAGGAAGTTTCAGTGTTGCCTGGGTAATGACTGCCGCAATATCGTGTGACCAGTTGGTTTTGAGGTCAGCCAGTGAAGGAATCAGTTTTTCTTGAACCAAGATTTTTTCAGATTCTGAGACCTCGAAAAGATCATCCGTATATAAGGCAAGTTCATTCAGTGCCTTCTGCATGCGCTCCTTGCTTTCAATGGTTCCGTCACCCAGTCTGATCACCCAATCTGCTGCATGCCTACAATGGTAGATGACTTCTTTCAGTGATTTTTCAGCAAAAGCTTTAAGGGAAGGATCTTTTGAATTTGATAATACAGTGAACAGGTTTTTCATGTAGAATCCCAGCAGGAATATTTTTCCCATAGTAAAGGCAAAATCACCATTGGGCAGTTCAGCAATCAATACATTTCTGAAATCCCATGCATCGCGGTGGAAGGATAATTTATCCTCATCCCTGTGTTTATTTTCGGTTTGCCCTGCATAGGTTAGTATCATCCTGGCCTGACCGATTAAATCAAGTGAAATATTGGTTAATGCTATATCCTCTTCCAGAATGGGAGCATGCCCGCACCATTCAGCCAAACGTTGACCGTGGATAAGGGAAGTGTCACCAATTTGGAGACAAAAATCAACTAATGCTTCTTGTTTTGTCATATCTGTTTTATTCCTGCCGGAGTTTTATAAAAATTAGGATGGCGATAAGCTTTGTCATTTGCCGGGTCAAAAAACGGGCCCTGATCTTCTGGTGTTGAAGCCGTAATTGATTCGGAAGGAACAACCCAGATGTTAACCGCTTCATTCCTTCTGGCATAAACATCACGGGCATTAAGCAATGCCATTTCGTTATCCGATGCACGCAGACTTCCGGCATGCTCAAAGGAAGCACCGGCCTTTTCCTGAGTAAATACTTCCCATAATTTCAATTGGGTATCATTGTTAGTTGCCATCTTTTTATTTATTATCAGAGTCAATAAATTATGTGAATAAATTATAAATCAGTTAAAGTGTTTGGCTGCATAAGCTTCTACAGCTTCACGAACCCATTTACCGTCTTTATGAGCTTTCGTGCGGGCTTTCATCCGTTCGTGGTTACATGGACCATTTCCCCGGATTACCGAGTAAAATTCATCCCAGTTGATTTGACCAAATTCATAATGTCGTGTTTTTTCATTGTATTTCAACTCCGGATCAGGAATTTTTATGCCGATTGCATCAGCCTGCGGAACAGTACGGTCAATAAACCGTTGACGGAGATCATCATTCGAATGGAGCTTGACTTTCCATTTCATCAAATCGGCACTGTTAGGAGAATCTTTATCAGTTGGTCCAAACATCATGAGCGAAGGCCACCACCAGCGGTTAACGGCATCCTGGGCCATTTTCTTCTGGACTTCGGTTCCCTGCATCATCCGCGCCAAAATCTGGTAACCTTGTTTATTGTGGAAATTTTCTTCTTTACAAATTCTGATCATAGCACGGCTATAAGGCCCGTAAGAACACTTTGCCAGGGCGGTCTGATTAACAATAGCAGCACCGTCAACCAGCCATCCGATTGCTCCCATATCTGCCCAGGTCAGGGTGGGATAATTAAAAATAGAGGAGTATTTGGCTTTGCCTTCATGTAACTGGTCAATCAACTCTTTACGATCCACTCCAAGCGTTTCGGTAGCTGAATAGATATAAAGTGCATGTCCGGCTTCATCCTGAACTTTGGCAAGCAAAACGAGTTTTCGTTCAAGACTCGGAGCCCGGGTAATCCAGTTTCCTTCGGGCAACATTCCCACTACTTCACTATGAGCATGCTGGGACATCATTCGGATCAATTGATTCCGATACCGTTCGGGCATCCAGTCTTTTGGTTCAATTACCTGACCATTGGCTAATTTTTGATCAAAAGCTTGTTCTTTACTGATGGTTTCTGACATAATAACAGGGATTTTACAGTACAAATGTAAATAAAAGCGAAAAATCAGGATTGTATCATCCTGCACTGAAACGCTGATTTCTCAGTTACAAAATGCTTGAATGATTGAATGGATAACAATTGCCTTTAATTAAAACAGATTAAGGAATGAATACTTAAATTGCTGGACCTGTTCGGAAAAGGTTTCAGGCATGCACACCTTGCATAATTTCTTCAATTTCTTCGGCTTCGATTGGTATATCGGCCATCAGGTCTGTCTGACCCTTATCTGTAATCAGAAAGTCATTTTCAATTCGGATTCCCAGATTTTCCTCAGGAATATAAATACCCGGTTCACAGGTAAATACCATTCCTGCCTGCATGGGCGAATACCGGTCTCCGATATCGTGAACATCAAGCCCAAGAAAATGTGAAGTACCGTGCATGAAATATTTTTTGTAGGCTGGCCATGCAGGGTTTTGATTTTTGATATCCTCTTTGGTAATGAGTTTAAGTTTAAGCAGCTCTTCTTCCATCAGTTTACCAACTTCAATATGATATTTCTCAAGAGTATTGCCGGGAACAAGCATTTTTGAAGCCAAACGCTTAACATTAAGAACGGAATCATAAACTTCACGCTGGCGCTTGGTAAATTTTCCGTTCACTGGAATTGCTCGGGTCATGTCAGCAGCATAGTTGGCATAATCTGCACCAAAGTCAAGAAGAATGACATCTCCGTCTTTACATTTCTGGTTATTCTCATTGTAATGTAAGACACAGGCAGCCGGGCCCGATGCAATAATAGGGAAGTAGGCATGGCCGTTGGCACGGTTCCGGATAAACTCATGGGTGATCTCGGCTTCAATCTCATATTCCATCACACCGGGTTTAACAAACCTGAGTACTCGTTCAAATGCTTTACGGGTAATGTTACAGGCAGTCTTCATTGCTTTTATTTCATCTTCTGATTTAATTACACGAAGCTGCGCCATCAGCGGGCCGCTGCGCTGATAAGTATGCCCGGGATATTTCTTTTTCCATTCTTTGGCAAACCGCAGGTCACGGTACGGAACATACCATGAACAACGGTCATTTTCATTCAGGTTAAGATAAACAGACTGACAATGATTCATCAGAAGCGTCATGATTGAGTCAAATTCTTCATTCCACAAGACCGTTTGAATTCCTGACTGCTGTCTTGCTTCTTCAACGGTGAGTTTATGACCTTCCCAAATGGCAATGGTTTCATTGGTTTTACGTAGAAACAAGATCTCACGGTACTGAGGCAGCGGAGCATCAGGGAAAATAATCAATGTACTTAATTCCTGGTCAATCCCGGAAAGCCAGAGTAAGTCGGAATTTTGCCGGAACGGGAAAGTCTGGTCACCATTGGAAGGCATCTCATCATTAGAGTTGAAGATGGCCAATGCTCCGGGTTGCATCAGCGCTGTAAATCGTTTGCGGTTTTCAATGTATCGATTGCACGGAAGTGGAATATATCTCATGGGTTTTGAATTTTTGGGTTTCAAAATTAACTATTTGAATAGAAAGCTGTTTAACAAACTAACGATGATATAATCAGTAAAGTTTACATTTGCACTGAAAAGTGAATTGAATTATGAATATAGCTAAGATCTCAACGAAATCAATTTTTGTAATTACGCTTATTGTTATTGCTGCAGTCAGCAGACTGATTCCGCATGAGCCCAACTTTACCCCATTAGGTGCTATTGCATTGTTTTCAGGTGTTTTTATTGCACGTAAGCAATTAGCGTTAATTATTCCTTTGGCCGCAATCCTGGTGAGTGATATTTTGCTGGAAGTAACCAGTGGTCATGGATTTCATAACACAATGATTTTTGTTTACAGCTCAGTTATTTTGATTACCCTGTTAGGACAAATTCTTCGTAAACGGTTGAACGGATATACGCTCCTAGGCTCGTCACTTGCAGGATCAGTCCTGTTTTTCCTAGTTACAAATTTTGGTGTATGGGTAATGGGCCAGGGATTTTATCCAATGACCTGGACCGGGCTTACTGAGTGTTACCTTGCCGGAATTCCGTTTTTCAGAACTACCGTTGTTAGTGACTTGTTTTATAATGCAGTTTTATTCGGAAGTTTTGCTTTGGTGAAATGGAAGTTTCCGAGACTGGTAATGAACTGAAGCCAATCATTGTTTATGATGGGCAGTGCAGCTTCTGCAAAATCTGTATCCGTTGGGTGAAGAGGTATGCCCCTGAGAATAGATTCCGGTACATTAATTACTACTCTTCAGATCCGTCTTTTCAAAACTGGCTTTTAAGTAATGGAATAACTGATTTTAATTCTGTTATTTATATTGAAAGACAGTCTTTCTTTATCAAAAGTGACGCAGTACTGGAGATTCTAAGGAAACTGTCTTTTCCCTGGAAGGGATTATCAATTTTACGGTTTATTCCGCCAGGTATCAGAGATTATATTTATGACCGAATTGCCCTGAACAGGAGCTGTACCGTTTTTTCTGAAAGAAAGATTTAACAAAGCATCAATTTAAACCAATCAAAGCAAGCCGGAAAGCATACCGGGTTGAAGTAGTTCTTTCAAAAGCCATTACGTAATCACAGCGAATGAATCCAAGTTTCGAAATCCCGACCGAGAGTTCGTAGTGATTGTTTCGCCCGCGGACATTTAAGTAATGGAAGGATACAATTTCTTCAAGTTTTAGTTTGCGCAGAACCGGAATTTTATTCAAGATAAATCCTTTGAAGTTATGCTGAGCATGAAACTCTGCAAATCGGTCACGGGTACTGTTTGAATAGTAATCCAGTAGGTCAAATCTGCGAAGACTGAATTTCGAGAAAAATGTAAGATTGGCATTGAAGTGCCGGTAGTCTGGCAGGTAAATATTTTTCACAGTAAAGAACTTACCGCCAACTGCTTCCAGTTCTGATGTTCCTAACAAGCCAACCGTGAATGAATGAGAAATACCAAGAAAGGCCAGCTGAAAGTCAGAAAAACGCAAACCCAGGTTCCATGCTTTTTGATATTCTAGGAAAAATACAGGTAGTTTTTGGTTTATTACGATTTTGGAATAGGGGCGTTCAAGGTAACTCTGACCGGGCTTTAGAGTTAGCTTGAATTTTGAGAGCAAAGCAGCATGATCTTCCATTTTCGAAGCAGGGCTTCCTGTTAGAGTTGGATTGTTGGGTGTAACATCCCGTTTTGACTCATTAATAAATGAATAGCTGGTAGAGTTTTCGAGCCGTTTTCGTTCATGAAATTCAACGGTTGCATTTGCAAAAATTCCGTTTGTTACTTCACTTTTCCATCCGGACCTTCCGAAACGGCTGAGATAAAGTTTCATGTAATTCTTACCTCCAAATAAGACATAGTCAGTATTGATAAACGGATGGATGGGATTCTCAGGATTGAACTGAAAGGAGCGGATCCCACCTTCAACAAACCATATGGCTGATTTCAGCGTGTTGTAAGACCAGCTTGCCTTCAGAGTGGCATATAGATTTTCTGATGAGAAATTATATTGAAGATACGGATCAATAACAAGGTTGGTATTGTATAAGGTATCCAGTACATACCGGACAGACATATTTAATCCGACAGCTAATCCTTCTACTGTATTAAATAAAACATTCTCTGTGAGAGGAGTGAAAGAACAGGTTACATGTTTGAAACGGTTATGATAATTATACCCGGTCAGTAAAATCTTGGCAAGGGTGAACCGGTTAGTTTCGCGATCAACAGAATCGAGAAAAGCTTTTGAATGACGTATGCTTTGTAAACTGTCTTTTATGATATAATCATGTTTTTCAATTTCAGTAAGCGGAACTGGACGAACTTGATCCCAGTAAACAGAATTCCGTTTATTTGATTCTTCCCTGATTTTCATTAAAGGCCCCTTGAAGAGTTTTTCGGGCAGATCCGGGTTTACCTGATAATCAGAGAAAGTACCGGTAAAGTTACCATTACCCTCAAACCCTAAAATCCGGTATGAAAAGCTGAAGCTGCTGGTTACCGGAAGCCAAACATCTTCAGTAATTGAAATGAAGACTTGTTTCAATGAAAGCGAATCAATAAATTGTAACTGGGCATTACGGGTTACCAGCAGATCAACAGCATGCAGCCGCCAGCTGTTTTCCTGAATAAAAATACTACCGGAAAAAACCGGGTCATTCTTTCGTTTGGGGATGACTGCAATTTTATGAATCAAGATTCCATTCTCAATAAAAGTTCCTTCATGCCTGAATTGATAATAGAAAAAGGAAGAAGGAGAAAGCGGAGAAATAAGGCCTCTTGGGGCAATTCCTCTTTTAATTAATGCATCATAAAAATTAAACTGCAGATCCATAGCGCTATTCCAGCTGAAAGCCTGGCTGCTTCCGCTTACTTTTGATGAAATCATCTCTTCATAAAACTGGTCGGGTTTCTGATAATAGAAGTCGGAAATTGATTCGCTGAGGTAAATGATTTTGGTGCAGGTGTCAATAAAGGATGAAACCAGAACCGGTTGACCAAGAATTTTCTCAGGCCATTTTAAAAGTCGTTGTACTCCTTTAATATATGCAGCACATTGATAGCTTTCAACCTGGTACCTGTAAAACTTCCGCCTTGCAATTGCATTTCTCATCACCTGATAAGCCGGGTCTTCGCCTGCTTTTATCACAACTTCACCTAAAGAATAACTTTCTGCTTTTAAAATAAAATTAATTTGAAGATTTCCGGTTCCGGGGTCAATCCGTTTTTCTTCTGATTTGTAACCAATATGCTTGACAACTAAAGTGAAACTTTTTTCAGGCACAGTCAGTTTGTAAATTCCTTCTGAATTGGAGGTGGTTCCGCTTGATGTTCCTTTAATAAAAACACTGGCAAAGGGTACCGGCTGGTTATTTTCATCATTTACCTGGCCGGTAATCATACGGGCTGTTGAAAAGGAGAACAGGAACAGAGATAAAAAGCAAGTTGGTACAAAAATTCTTAAAAATTGTTTCATCAGGGTACTTGATTCATTCGGGCAAAAAAAGCTATTTTGCAGGCATCTTGATAAACGTTCTGAATATGAAAAAATCATTACTCTGTTTTGCAATGTTGTTACAAACAAGTTACCTGTCAGCCCAACAGGTTTTATTCGCTGAAAATTTTAATTCGGGGAACACTTCATTTGTATTGAATACTGCTGATGTGGGCTCAACCACAGCGGGCTATAATTTCTGGACTATCAACAATAGTTATTCAGGAGGTAATGGTTCCGTCATTTGTTTTGGTATGCCTTTCTCTTTTACTGTACCTGCCACTGCCACTCAGCCGGCAGCTATAGCAGGAGGCCCAAACAGCCATTACATGCATATAGTAAGTGATGCAGGAATTGCAAACGGAGTTTCAAACTGTTGCTTCCTGGCTGCTGACGGACTATGTAACAATGCCGAGCAATATTTTGCTGCTATGAACAATGATCTTTCAACTACCGGGTATGATACAGTCAGTCTCTCATTCTGGTGGCTTTGCCAGGGCGGTAACAATTCATTCGGAGAAGTTTATTACAGCCTGGACGGAGGAAATACCTGGAGTAAGATTACTTCACCAATTGCAAATTATAATAACACAGGTAACTGGACCCAACAGATCATCACGCTTCCACAGTTTTCAAATCAGTCAACACTCAGATTTGGTTTCAGGTTTGTAAACCAGGTAGCAATCGCAGCCAGCGATCCCGGCTTTGGTATAGATGATATTGTTGTAACGGCAGTTCAAAATGTTGTGATACCCGTGGTTAATTTTACTTCTAATATTCAGTCATTCTGTGAAGAGTCATGTGTTCAGTTTACCGATTTGTCAGTTAACAATCCAGTTAGCTGGCAATGGTACTTTCCCGGTGGCATTCCGGATACTTCAACCCTTCAGAATCCGGTATCATGCTATAAGGATCCAGGGAACTATGATGTAACGCTCATAGCCTGTAACAGCAATGGTTGTGATTCAATTACCATTCCGGGTTATATTGAGGTTTATCCAAATCCGCCAAAACCAGTTGTTACAATTCATGGTGATACGTTGTGTGCAACATTTTCCGCAGGCTATTCTTACCAGTGGTTTTATAACATCACCAACCTGATTCCGGGAGCTACCAATTACTGTTACATTGCTGTTTTTCCGGGCAGCTATTTTGTTCAGATCAGTGATACCTCCGGATGCATCAATACTTCCGATACGATTGTGATTACCGGAGTTCAGGAAAACCTTTTGATAGCAAATTCATTTCAGGTCATTAATAATCCTTCATATCAGCAGATTGAAGTTTCAATAGCCGGAAATGTGGGGGCAGGGACCGAACTGGAGGTAAGAAGTATGGATGGTCGAAAAGTTTTTAGTACAGAAGTGAAGTTTGCCGGGAAACTTAAAGTTGAGCATTTAGCAACAGGAATTTATTCTGTAATGCTAAGAAATAAGCAATTAAAAGCTTCTAAAAGAGCAGTCGTGTTTTAATTACGATGGTTTACACTAAACACAAAAACAGAGACACCGGGGCTGAAATAAATTAATCTTCGTAAAAAGTGTATTCAAACCGGTGAGCTTTATTGGAGTCGTGATGAGAATGATGGGGATCAAGATTATAATTGATTTCTGAAATCAACATTCCGGCTTCATCATATTCAAAAACTATACGGGCAGAAAGTTGACCAAACGGGTTCAGCATTTCTTCTGTGATGCAGCGGTTATTTTCATCAAATTCATATTGATAAATTCTGGGATGGAAGTCTCGGATTGTCTTCTTTATGATGTTACCGCGTTCATCCATCTCAATTAAATGACTCTCAATAATTTTTTCGTTCATATCACGGGTTATTGAGCTAAGAAGGTTGCCTTTATCATCATAGTCATATTGCGTGACAGCAATCAGCTCATTTTTTGAATTGAAATCATTTTTCCTGGATAGCTTCCCATCCTTATATTCAAATACTGAACCGGAAATAAGTTCACCTTTATTGTCATAAATAAAATGTTTTCTCAGCTCTTTTTTATCATATTCAAATTTCTCTTCCTGCTCTCGTTCACCATCAGCATCATACTTAAGCAGAGAAACAACACTGCTCTGCTCATCATAAAAATAATCGGTTGCTTCACCCGGGTCATCACCATAAAACTTCTGTTCTTTAACCAACCTGCCTTGATCATCTCTTAAATACCTGAAATCTTCGAAGGTACCTTCTGATGGCATTTCAATCACATGTGAAATGAGCTTTTCATTTTCCAGTGTATAAACATTACGCTCTTCAACCGAACCATCTTCAACATATTTCAGTTCTTCCACCAGGTTGCCCTTCTCATCAAAATGGCTCTGAAGTGACAAAAATTCATTTTCACTCTCAGCCGGGTTGTTGAATGCAAGTGCTTTGAATATACGGGTATAACGCTTTGTGGTTTTTATTTTCATGAGATCAGGAAGGAAGAAGGATTGCTTTTCGGATGTGAATTAGTTTATGAAGTAATGCTTCGAGCTTATCAAGTTTTAACATATTGGCTCCGTCTGATAAAGCCTTGGATGGGTCAGGATGGGTTTCAATGAAAACACCGTCAGTACCTGCAGCCACACCGGCTGAAGCAATCACATCAATTAAGCCAGGCATTCCACCAGTTACTCCGCTGGTTGTATTGGGCTGCTGAAGGGAATGAGTGACATCAAGCACAACCGGCACTTTGTTTTTTTGCATAATCGGGATTGACCGGAAATCAACAATCAGATCATGATAGCCAAAAGTGGTTCCCCGTTCGGTAAGCATAATATTATCATTACCGGCCATGCGCATTTTCTCAACTATAAACCGGGTTGAATCGGCCGAGAGGAACTGGCCTTTTTTAATATTTACACACTTTCCTGTAGCTGCTGCTGCCTGCAGTATTTCAGTCTGACGGCATAAGAATGCAGGAATCTGAAGCACATCCACATAATCTGCAGCAAAAGCTGCTTCATCAGGACTGTGTATATCGGTGAGAGTCTGAACGGATAATTTTTGTCTGACTTCAGCAAGAATTTCCAGTGCTTTCTGATTACCCATCCCAGTGTAAGAATCAATCCTAGACCGGTTAGCCTTGCGATAAGACGATTTGAAAATAAAAGGAATGGTCAGCTTACTGCAAATGTCTTTTATAACAGAAGCTGTTTCCATCACTAGCTCATGGCTTTCAACAACACAAGGACCGGCAATCAGGAAAAAGTTATTCGAATATGTGTTTTGTAAATGAGGGATAATTGGATACATAGTTGTGGCAAAATTAAATGAATTGAACTTCAAAGTTCTGAAGCATAACCAGGCCGTTGCTTGTGAATATTTGAAAAAGAATTTTATTTTTACACACACCTAAAATTATATGGTTATGAATAAAAAGCTTTTCACATTAATAGCCGTTCTGTTATCTTCTGTTTTTTTACTGAATGCCCAGACCTCATTACGAAAATCTCCGGTATCCAGTCCATTACAAAAACTATCTCAGGGTTTTGCATTAGGTGAAATTAAAATTGAGTACTCACGTCCTTCAGTCAAAGGACGGGTTATTTTCGGTGAGCTTGTTCCTTATGATGAAATCTGGCGAACCGGGGCCAATGCGGCAACTACCATTGAATTTACCCAGGATATTAAATTTGGAAATACACCCATAAAACCGGGAGTGTATGCCTTATATACCATTCCGGGAAAGGAAGAATGGGAAGTTATGTTGTATAGAGATTTATCGCTTGGCGGTAACACCGGAAGTTATGATAAAGCAGATGAAGTTGCGCGGCTGAAGGTTAACGTAGAAGAAAATCAGTCGAAGGTTGAAACGTTTACCATTGCAATCAACAATATCACGAATTCATCGTGTAGTCTGGACCTTGCATGGGATAAAACAATCGTACGTATCCCCATTAAGACAGAAGAAAAGAAATAACAGAATTATTTGTTATCACCCGGATAGAGACAGGTAATGGTTTGCTGAATCCGGTATTTCATTTACAACTTTTATATTCGGATAAGATTTTTATTTTTACGCGCACTAAAACTAAAATCATGATTAAAAAACTTATTGCAATTACATTTTTTTGGATGTCAGTATCTTCCCTGGCAATAGCCCAGGGTGGTTTAAAGACTCCTGCACCCAGTCCGTTTCAAAAGATTACCCAGGCTTTTGGATTGGGTGAAATTCAAATTGAATACTCCCGTCCTTCAGTTAAAGGAAGAGTTATTTTCGGAGATCTTGTTCCGTATGGTAAAATCTGGAGAACCGGAGCCAATGCCTCTACAAAGTTTACCTTTAGTGATGATGTAATTATTGCAGGTAAAGAGGTGAAGGCAGGTACTTATGCGGTTTATACCATTCCCGGTCAGAGCGAATGGGAAGTGATGCTTTACAATGACCTGACATTAGGTGGAAATACTTCAGACTATAACACTGCCAATGAAGTAGTCCGTTTCAAACTCAAATCAGCACCGATGTCTGAAAAGGTTGAAACATTTACTATTGCTGTAAATAACTTAAGCAGTTCCAGCTGTACGGTTGATTTGAACTGGGATAAAACACGAATCAGCATTCCGGTGCAGGTGAACATTGACGGTAGAATAATGAAGCAGATTGATGAGGTGATGGGTGAAACTAAGAAACCGTATTACCAGGCGGCAAATTATTATTATGAGAATAATAAAGATATGGATAAGGCTGCAGAGTGGTGTGCCAAAGCAGTTGAATCCAGTCCAAAATTGTTCTGGGTTTCGCATCTGATGGCTAAAATCGAAATGAAGCGAAAGAATTATGAGTCTGCTGTTAAATATGCTGAAATGTCAAAAAGTTTGGCAACAGAGCAAAAGAGCGATGATTATGTTAAAATGAATGACAAGTTGATTACAGAAGCCCGTGCGGCAATGTCAGGCAAAAAGTAATTGTGGTATCTGCTATATACCTTCGGGGCTGTCTGAAACAGGCAGCCCACTTTTTTTGTTAATGTGACTTTCCCTTTCTGAAGAGACCGGTTAATTTAAGTAGCCATGCAAAAACAACAACAGATAAACATCCGGCAACATTCAGCCAAAGAAATGCCATAACATCAAAGTACCAGCAGCTGATAATTCCCGCTTCAACAATAAGTGCTGCATAAAAAACTTCATGGCCATTGACTGATTTAACATAAAAGGCAACCAGGAAAATCCCAAGAATTGCACCATAAAAGACCGAGCCAATAATATTTACAACTTCAATCAGGTTACCTGCTTTACCGGTGTATAAGGCACTTACAATTGTAAATATCCCCCAAAAAAGAGTAGCCAGCCTGGAAAACAACAGATCCCGCTTTTCATTACTTTCTTTTTTCCCTGACTGCATGTAAAGATCAACTGCCGCTGAAGAGGCCAAGGAGCTTAACCCGGCTGCCAGCGAACCCATTGATGCCAGAAAAATGACTGCAATGAGTAACCCAATTAATCCTTTTGGGAAATTCTGCCTAACAAACCACAAAAAGATATAATTGGTATCATTCGAATCAGTTTTTTCTGAGAAGAGTTTATTGGCTTCACTACGCAGCGTTGATGCCTGGTTGTTGAGTACGCGTAACTCCCCTGCATACTGCCGGAAAGAAGCATCATCGTTCTTGTTCAATGCATCAACTGCCAGGAGCGCCCTTGTTATTTTCTGGTCATTTACTTGTTTAAACTCATTTTCCAGTCTGGAATATTTTTCAGCTGATTCGGTTTTTAGTGATTGTGCTGTTCTGGCAGGATTAAAGTAGAGAGGTGAAGGATTAAACTGGTAAAAAGTAAAGACAAGAATCCCGATAAAGAGAATAAAAAACTGCATTGGAATTTTAACCAACCCGTTAGCAATCATTCCGATCCGGCTTTGGTTTGCTGAACTTCCGGTGAGGTAACGGCCAACCTGTGACTGATCCGTTCCAAAGTAAGACAACTGAAGAAAAAAACCTCCGATGATTCCTGACCAGATATTGTACCGGTTGTTCCAGTCGAATGAATAATCAACCAAATTCATTTTGCCAGCGCTGCCGGCAAGTTTTAATGCCTGGTTTAAACCGACTCCTTCGGGTAACAGCTTAACGGCAATGACTCCGGCAGCAGCTATTCCTGAAAAGATGATAAACATCTGAAGTGTCTGACTATAGGATACTGCCCGTGTACCGCCATAAACCGTGTAAATAATAACACAGCAGCCGATGAAAACCGTTGTAACCGTTATACTCAAATTTAAAATAACAGCCAGCACAATTGCCGGAGCATAAAGGGATATGCCGGTTGAGATTCCGCGTGACAACAGAAAAAGAACAGACGTGAATATTCGTGTCTTCTTATCAAACCGCTTGCCCAGAAACTCGTAAGCCGTATAAACATCCAGTTTCCGGAAGGCAGGAATGAAGGTAATACAAATAACAATCATTGCCAGAGGTAGTCCAAAATAAAACTGAAGGAACCTCATCCCATCGTAGAAAGCCTGACCCGGAAGAGAAAGAAAAGTGATTGCACTGGCCTGGGTTGCCATCACACTTAAGGCAATGCTGTGCCAGGGTAACTGGCGGTTGGCAATTAAAAAGCTATCAAGGTTCTGATGATGCCTGCTTTTCCAGACACCATAAAAAACAATGGCACCTATACTCAGTAACAGAACGAGCCAGTCAATTACACTCATGAATAATGATGGGTTAACCAGGTATAAATAAGGATTTGGAGGGCAAGAAAAAGCAAGACAAACCAATACCACTTCTTCCAACTGACAGGCTTTTGTTTTTCAGAACTCATTCTTTTTTCCTTTTGGTTTTCTCATCTGCACAAGTCTCCACAGGGATAAGACTTTCAATGCTGCATTGAACTTTCATGGATCCAAACTGAACCACTACCTTGTCTTTTTTAACTTCTCTAACGGTTCCTTTTGCTTTTCCATTGTTCAGCGTAACTGAAACTCCAGGCCTGATCTGTTCCATTCTTCTTCTGAGTAGTTCGGCAACTGCCTTTTCATCAGGTACTGGTTTCAGCTTTTCCTTCTCAGATTTAAATCGTTCAATGTATTGCTCAATAACGGCCTTTTTATTTCGGGCCTGCTTAAACTCTCTGAAAAAGCGGTTTAAAACGTCCTCAGATCGTCTGAGTAATATCAGTTCCTTTTTCAAAAGTTGTTGCTCGGTCTTTATACTGATTTGTTCTAATTCTTGAGATAACTTTTCTGCTTTACGAAGAACTTCATCAGAGGCTTTCTCTTTTTTCAGTAACTCTGCTTTTAGTTTTTCAGTAACTGATTTTTCATGCTCTGCTTCATTTAAAAGCCGTTCCAGCATTAACACTTTTTTTTCAGCTTTACTTTTAGCTCTCTGAATAACAGGTGCCGGAAGACCGCTCCGTTGAGCAACCACAAAGGTGTATGAACCTCCGGGCTTACCGATAATTAACCGGTATAGCGGTAACAGATTTACGGAATCAAAGGCCATGCTTCCGTTTATCATTCCGTCAGCGTGAGCTGCCAATGTCTTCAGATTTATGAAGTGGGTAGTAACAATGCCGGTTGCTTTTTTCTTATTCAGCTCAATCAAAATGGATTCAGCTAAGGGACCTCCAAGCTGGGGATCGGTTCCTGTACCAAGTTCATCAATCAGAAAAAGTGTGTATTCATCCGCTTGTTCAAGAAAAACCTTCATATTCTTCAAACGAGCACTATAGGTGCTCAGTTCGTATTCAAGTGATTGGGTATCTCCCATATCACATAATACGGAATGGAACAGTCCGATTTCGCTATCGGGTGAAACCGGAATGAGCAATCCGCTCTGCAGCATTAATTGAAGCAGCCCAACCGCTTTCAGGCAAACGGATTTTCCACCGGCATTTGGCCCGCTGATAACCAATATCCGGTTTTGCCGGCCAAGGGTTAAGTCGAAGGGAATGGTTTCTTTCCCAGTTTGTTTATTCTGAAGATAAAGTAAAGGATGAAAACCTTTACTGATTTTAAACCCTGGCGTTTCTTTCAGAACCGGCAGGGAAGCATTCAGATTAATTGCAAACAATGCCCGCGAACGGAGGTCATCAAAAACAAGCAGCAGTTTATAGTAACATTCAATTAAATGATGGTATTTCCTGATTTTACCTGATAATTCAAAAAGGATCTTGTGAATTTCTGACTGCTCCTCATATTCACGCTCCAGCAGCAGGTTGTTGATTTCAATTGTCTCTTCCGGTTCAATAAAAACGGTCTTCCCGGTTGTACTGATATCGTGAATAGTACCTTTAACCAGCCGTTTAAAAACAGAATGAACAGCAATAACCCTGCGTCCGTGTCGCCAGCTTTCCCCGGTTTCAGCAAGCCAGTCATCTTTTTTAAGGCGTTGAATTACCCGTTGATAGAGTCGTTCTGACTGATACCGGTTCTGCTGCAGCTCTTTTCGGATTTTTTGAAGGTTATCCGAAGCAGAACTTAAAATATTTCCTGACTCATCAAATACCGTTTCAATCAGTCTTAAAATTCCCGGATTTAACTCGATTCCGGCAACCGGTGCAGTAAGGTAACTGTATTTAGTTTGCTGTTTATTACAGAACTCAATAACCTCAATCGCCATGGAGGTGACCCTTCTGATTTGAATGAACTGAGCTGCTGATAATGAACTATTAGCTACTTTCAGGAATTTCAGAACGGGTAGCAATTCGGGATACGGCTCAATAGGGAAATGCAATCCTGCCTCTAAAACAGATTTCATTTCATTCACCTGGTTCAGGATTGTATTAACAAATTCAAAGTCAGTTGAAGGCTTGTTATGCAATGCCCTAACTCTTGCCTCGTTTCCCAGGCAACAATCAGCCCAGCGTAATTTAATCTGATCAAATTCAGCTATCAGCATTGATGACTCCGGAAAAACAAGCATCTGGCAAATATAGCTTTCGGGTAGCGGCACACTAGTCAGCAAAGCCTGTATGCTGAATAGGCAGTAAACAGGCTCAAAATTTGATTAACAAAACGGGGATATAAATCATCTATCACCTATTTTTACAGGCAGAATGCACCGGATGGGTTTTACTGATGGGTTAAACTGGCCAATGATTTTTTTAATGTCGGTTATGATTTATTCCTGCCAGACTAAAGACGAAGATGTGATCAAGGCATCTCGAAAAGAAGAGTTGCCGGTTGAAACCGGTAAGGATGTTGAAATTGTTTATAGTGATTCATTTTTACTCAAAGCCATTCTTAAAGCTCCTCTGATGGAACGATATGCCGGGAACGACCCGCGGTTAGTTATGCCAAAAGGGGTTCATTTGCGATTCTTTAATAAAGATAAACAAGTTACCTCAAGTCTGACAGCCAATTGGGCGATAAGAAGAGAGAATGAAAAAATAATGGAAGCAAAGGATGATGTGGTTGTTGTTAATGAAAAACATGAAACCTTAAATACTGAACATCTGATATGGGATGAGCGTACTAAGAAAATCAGAACCGAGGCATTTGCAAAAATTACAACTGCAGATGAAATAATCTTCGGTGAAGGGTTGGAAGCAAATGAGGATTTTTCGTGGTACAGGATTCTTAAAGTAAAGGGAAGTATTAGTGTTAAAAAATAGAGCATGCTGAAAGTGCTGGAAATTTCCTGGCTTCTTGTCACTCTTTGCAGCGGAGTTTTTGCAGTAATTAAAATTCTGAGTGAAGGTTTACAGGGAGCTGTGTTCATTTTGATGCTAACCGGAATAGCACTGGGGTTTTATCTTTACAGGCGAAAACAACGAATCCGACAGGAACAAGTTAATTCAGAGAAACCCGAATGACAACCGGCAGCATTATTATTCTTACACTTTTATTTTCAGCTTTCTTTTCGGGAATAGAACTTGCTTTTCTAACGAGTAATAAGTTCCGGATTGAGATTGATAAAAAACAAGGTAAGCTTCAGGCAACAATTTTGAGTTACTTTCTCAAACGTCCGTCCTGGTTTATTGGTGCCGTTCTGATCGGGAATAACATTGCACTGGTTATTTATGGAATTTATATATCCAAAGAGCTTGATCCGATAGTAAGCCATTGGTTACCGGCTTCCTTTGATTTTGAAGGATACCGGTTGATTATTCAGACACTGATTTCAACAGCCATCATCTTATTATTCGGAGAGTTTTTACCAAAGATTTTATCAAGAATTAACCCCAACGAGACTTTAGCACTTTTATCCATTCCGTTTCTGGTTTTTTATGCGCTATTTTATCCGTTGGTTTTTGTCATTTTGAAATTTTCAAACTGGCTGCTCTCAAAGATTTTGGGTGTTCAGGTTTCTGAAACCAGACCGGAATTCGGACGGATTGACCTGGATGTTTATGTTAAGAATATTCAGCAGAATACAAGTGAAGAGGCACAACTCAATACCGAGCTGGAAATGTTCCAGGCAGCTTTAGATTTTAGTAAAGTAAAAATCCGGAACTGTATGGTTCCCCGTCATGAAATTGTTGCAGTTGAAATCAGTACTCCGATTGAAAGGATAAAAAAATTATTTATTGAAACCAGGCTTTCACGGATTCTTATTTACCGGGAATCCATTGATAACATTATCGGGTTTGTTCATTCGTTTGAAATGTTTCGCAATCCTCAGGATGTGTTATCAATTATGTTGCCGGTAACTATTTTCCCTGAATCAACCCCGGCACTCCAGGTTCTGAAGCATTTTACCAATGAGCACCGAAGTGTAGCAGTAGTTGTAGATGAACATGGACTCACAGCCGGAATGGTTACAGTTGAAGATGTGATCGAAGAAATTTTTGGTGAAATCCAAGACGAGTATGACCTGGACAGTCATACAGAAACCAGAATTTCCGATTCTGAATTTATTTTTTCCGGTTCGCTGGAAATTGATTACCTGAATGAAAAGTATGGCTTTAAAATACCAACCGGCAGTTATGAAACGCTGGCCGGATTTATCCTTTTCAATTATGAAAGCATTCCTGAACCCGGGCAGGTGATTGAAATTTCACCATTTAAAGTTAAAATTCAGACAGTTAAAAGTTCCAGGATTGAATCCGTCAGGTTTACTATAGTGGGAGGAGCGTAACTTTTTTACTTTCACCCATTATTGTATATTCGCCCCTCATTTTTAAAACATGGCAGTAATTGGAAAAATAAGAAATCAGGCCGCCCTTCTGATTGGAATTGTAGGATTCAGCCTTTTGGCTTTTATTTTAGGAGACTTGCTCACTTCAAACCGCTCCTTTTTAACCGGATCAGATACCACAGTCGGTATTATTGGTGGTAAGAAAATAAAAATTCAGGATTTTGAAGGAAAGGTTAATGAACTGGAGGTTCAGTATAAAATTAATAACAATAAGGATAATGTTGATCAGAATACCTTAGAGCAGTTGAGAAATCAGGCATGGGGTGATCTACTGAATGAACAACTCTTAGGTAAACAATATTCCAAAACTGGGCTCTTTGTAAGTCCTGAAGAAGTTTTTGATATGGTTCAGGGGAAAAATGTGCATCCCCAGATTAAGGAAGCTTTCAAAGATCCAAAGACGGGCGAATTCAATCCGGCCAATGTTGTTCAGTTCCTGAAAAATATGGATAATGACCAAACAGGCCGAACCCGTTGGCAATGGGTAAACTTTGAAAAAGCAATTACCAAAGAACGGCTTAGTCAGAAGTTTGATGCTCTGGTCAAAGGAGGACTTTATGTAACCACTCAGGAGGCAAAAAGGCAATATGAAAATACTCAGCGGCTGGCTTCAATCCGATTCATCAATATTCCTTATGCATCCATGCCGGATTCAACATTTCATCCTACTGACAGTGAACTCAGCAATTATATAAAGGAAAATGCTTCAAAATATCAACAGGATGCTACCCGTAAAATTGAATATGTGGTTTTTGAAGTTGTACCATCTGCTGAAGACAGAGCAGCAGCAGAAAGCTACATCTCAAATCTCATTGATGCCTTCCGCAATGCTGTTAATGATTCGGCATTTGTTGCTGAGCATTCAGATCTAAAACCTACAACTATTTTCAATATCAAAGGCACCTTAGCACCCCGTCTTGATTCGGTGATGTTTGATGCACCGTTAGGGACTGTTATCGGGCCTTATGAAGAAGGTGGATATTTTAAGGCAGCCAAACTTTCTGAAATCAGAAATGCACCGGATTCGGTTAAGGTAAGCCATATTCTGGTGTCATTTGCCGGAGCAGAACGCTCAACAGCAAGCCGAACCAAAGAAGAAGCAAAGGCAATAGCAGACAGCCTCTTTAAGCTCTGTGAAAAAGACAACACCATGTACCTTGATTTTGCAAAAAACCAGTCTGATGATAAAGCTTCAGCTGAAAAAGAAGGAGACCTCGGATGGATAACCATGAGCAGTCCGATGGATGAGCGCTTTAAGGCGGGTGCTTTTGACATTCCTCAGGGAGGTGTCAATGTGGTTGAATCCAATTTCGGATTTCATATAATTAAGGTGTTTGATGCTACCAAACCTGTTAAGCAGGTTCACATTGCCTATCTTGACAGGCAGAATGAAGCCTCGCAGAAGACATATAATGCTGTTTATTCAAGAGTGAATGAGTTTGCAGGGAAGAATAATACTGCTGAACAGTTTGATAAAGCCTGTACTGACCAGGGATTGGATAAGCGGGTTGTTGAAACATTAACTGAGAATGAAAAAAACATTCCGGGACTGGAAAATCCCAGGGAATTGGTTCGCTGGGCATTTCAGGCAAAAAAGAACGAAGTCTCTAAAGCATACGAATTTGATAACAAATTTGTTGTTGCAAAACTTGATGCTATCCGCACTAAAGGGACTTCCACGGTGGATGATGTCAGAACTTCGGTTACCGAATCCTACATTAAGGAATTAAAAGGAAAGCAGATAGTTGAGAACCTCAATAAATACATTGCTGAAGGTGCAAAGAACCTTGATGAGATTGGTGCCAAATCAGGCTATACGGCTCAGCCGGCAACCGGATTAAGTTTTGCCTCACCTTATATCGTCAATATTGGAATGGAACCAGACCTGGCCGGTGCTGTTTTTGCCAGTAAGCAGGGCGAACTTTCAAAGCCTGTAGTTGGTGAAAATGGTGTTTTTGTTTTTATAGTTGACCAGTTTACCGAGCCTAACGAAAAAACTGATTTTGCACAGGATAAGAAGTCACAAACTCAGAATCTGGGAGCCAGGGCTAATTACGAGGTCTTTAATGCACTAAAAGAAAAAGCCAAGGTCGAAGACAGACGGGGGAAATTCTATTGATAACTTAAGGATAAAAAATCAAAGTTCAGTTTATCATGAATTCATTCTGATACACTGGCTCCATGCTATCTTTGCAATAAAATTAAAATGATATCAGGAATCTATGTTATTATGCTTGTCGTTATGGTGGCAGGCATGGTTGTGCAAATGCGGTTAAAAAACAAGTTTGCAAAGTATGCCCAAACTCCAATCAGATCAGGGATGAGCGGAAGAGAAATTGCAGAAAAAATGCTTCATGATAATGGAATTGACGATGTTAAAATCATTTCCGTTCAGGGACAACTGACCGACCATTATAACCCGATGGAAAAAACGGTAAATCTGAGTTATGAAGTATTTAATGGCCGCAATGCTGCTGCAGCTGCAGTTGCAGCTCATGAATGCGGTCATGCTGTTCAGCATGCCCAGGCTTATTCTATGTTGCAGTTGCGTTCGTCACTGGTACCGGTTGTCTCTGTTGCATCCAAATGGATGATGTGGATTTTGCTGGCAGGTATCCTGCTGCTCCAGACATTTCCACAATTGTTACTGATCGGAATTATCATGTTTGCGGTAACAACTCTGTTCAGTTTCATTACACTTCCCGTTGAGTTTGATGCCAGCAGAAGAGCATTAGCCTGGATGATAAAAAGTGGAGTAGCAACGTCCCAGGAGCATAGCCAGGCAAAGGATGCTTTGAAATGGGCAGCTTTAACCTATGTGGTTGCTGCAATTGGATCACTGGCAACGCTGATGTATTACATTATGATTTACTCGAGCCGCAGAAACTGATTTAGCTGTTAAAATAAAAAAGAAAGCCTGCATATGAGCAGGCTTTCTTTTTTACCTGAAATTCTCTTATTTATTAATTTCTATAAATCTTTCGATATCATTTACCCGGCCAAAAACCAGAATTGAATCCGTATCAAGTAATATGGTTTCAGGTGAAGGAACCCCAAGGATGTGTTGCTCTTCAGTCTTTTCTCCTTCTTTTTCGATTGTAAAAATTCGCTTGATCGTTATCAGGTTCAGGTTGTACTTTGTTCTTAGACCAATGTCATTTAAGGTACGGTTTATCATCGTGCGGGGAGTTTTGATTTCTACAATCTCATAGTCATCAGGCAGCATAAGCGTGTTGAGAATGGTAGGATTGATTAACCGTTCTGCAATTGCTAGCCCGACATCATTCTGGGGCGACAGGATTTCTTTAACTCCAATTTTTTCGAGGATCATCCGCTGATGTTTACCATTTGCTCGGGCAATGATTCTAGGAACTTTCATTTCCAGAAGCAGAACTACGGAAAGAAGCAGAGATTCAAAATTTTCTCCAATCGCAACAACAACTGCATCCATTTCATGGATATTCTGAGCGTATAATGCTTTGGCATCTGTTGCATCCAGGCAAACAGCAACAGATACATCATCTTTTAGATCGTCAACATACTCCGGGTTATTGTCAATGGCAATTACTTCGGCACCTCGTTTGGCAAGAGTCTGGGCAATTGCAGTTCCAAACTGTCCCAATCCAATAACGGCAAATTTATTTTCAGCCATAGTTGATTGTTGTTATTTTGAATGTAAAGCCTGTTTTAAATCTTCAGTCAGATCTTTAATATCTTCAATTCCTACACTTAATCTGAGCAATGAATCAGTTACCCCCGATTTTTCGCGTTCAGCTTTAGGAATGGCTGCATGCGTCATTGTTGCCGGATGCCCGATCAGCGACTCAACTCCTCCAAGTGATTCAGCTAATGAAAATACTTTGGTGTGTGAGGCTACCCGGAAAGCATCTTCCAGTTTGTTACCTTTTAGGGTAAATGAAATCATTCCTCCAAAATCACGCATCTGTTTTTTGGCAATCAGATGGTTTTTATGATCTTCAAAACCGGGCCAGTAAACTTTATCTACCTCTGGTTGTGACCGTAAGAAATGAGCAATTTCTTTTCCATTGAAGCAGTGGCGTTCCATTCTGACTGGAAGGGTCTTAATTCCACGTAATACCAGAAACGAGTCCATGGGTCCGGGTGTTGCTCCGCATGAATTATGAATAAAAGAAAGCCGCTGGTGCAAATCTTCTTTATTTGTACATACTGCACCCATCACTACATCACTATGTCCACCCAGATATTTTGTAACGGAGTGCATGACCAGGTCAGCATCGAGATCCAGCGGATTCTGCAGATAAGGCGAGGCAAACGTATTGTCAACAGTAAGGATCAGTTTATGTTCTCGTGCAATAGTTGCACAAGCATGGATATCAATGATGTTCATCATTGGATTGGTTGGGGTTTCAACCCAGATCATCCTGGTTTTGTGAGAAATGCGGTGACGGATATCGTCAGCCTGGCTCATATCCACAAAATGAAATTTAATACCCATTCGCGCAAAGACCTGCATAAACATTCTGTAGGCTCCGCCATATAAATCGTGGGTGGCAATGACTTCATCACCCGGATTCAGGAGTTTGATAATAGCATCACTGGCACCCATGCCGCTGCTGAAGCACAATCCGAATTTTGCATTCTCAAGTGAGGCAATGCATTGTTCGAGCGCATGACGGGTCGGATTTTTTCCTCTGGCATAGGCATATCCCTTATTTTTTCCCGGAGCTTCCTGAACATAAGTTGAAGTCTGGTAAATGGGTGTCATTATTGCTCCAGTTACCGGATCCGGTTCCTGGCCTGCATGAATGGCCCGTGTGGCAAATTCCATAATCTATTCTAAACTGATTGGTGCGAAGTTATGCAAATGAATCATGTCAGTAGTGAGTTAGCTTATGCAAGCTGGGTTTAGTGCTTTCTGCCGGTTGTAAAACTGACAAGGTTTTTAAGTGACTGAAGATAGATTCCCTCAGGCAAACCATTCAACTGGCTGAGGGCCTGGTCTCTGAACTCAATCATTTTTGATATGGCATATTCAATTCCTCCGGAGTTGTGAACGAACTGAATTACCTCAGCCACTTTGCGGTTATCATCACCATGATTTTTTATCAGATTGATGATATGCCGTTTATCATTTTTTGATGCTTTACTCAGTGAATGAATCAACGGTAAAGTCATTTTACTGTCTTTAATATCAATACCCGAAGGTTTGCCGGTATCAAGATTTTTTTCATAGTCAAACAAGTCATCCTTAATCTGAAAGGCCTGCCCGGTAAGCTCGCCAAACCGAAACATCTGAGCAGTGGTATCTTGATCAGCTCCGGCACTGCAGGCACCAACTGCACAGCAGGATGCAATCAGCGAAGCCGTCTTCTGGCGGATTACTTCATAATAAACTGATTCATCAATGTCAAGTCTTCTGGCTTTTTCAAGTTGTAATAACTCACCTTCACTCATCATTCGAACAGCCTGGGAAACAATTTCAAGAATGGAGAATTCTTTTTTTTCAATGGCAATCAGTAAGCCCCTTGAAAGGAGGTAGTCGCCTACTAAAACTGCAATTTTATTTTTCCATAAGGCATTAATGGAGAAAAAGCCTCTTCGCTGCAAACTGTCATCTACAACATCATCATGAACCAGAGTAGCCGTATGAAGTAACTCAATCAGCGAAGCTCCAATATAGGTTGAGTCTGTAATTTGATTGCAAGCACCGGCAGTTAAAAAAACAAACATGGGCCTCATTTGTTTTCCCTTCCTTTTTACGATGTAATACATAATGCGGTCAAGCATGGGCACCTTGCTCCGCATGGCATCGCGAAATCGAATTTCAAATTCAGCCATTTCGCTGGCTATCGGCTGCTTGATGTCCTTAAGATTCAAGATTGAGGCTTTAATGCTGCTTACGGCAGCAGCCTGCAAATAAACGGTAAAGTCAGGTTATTACCGGAAATAAATTTTACCTGTTCAGTGAAAAGTGCGTTGAATTATCATAAATAAACCAAACAATGGATTCGCCTTCTGATCTCTCAACTTTTGAAAAAATAAAATCGCAGACTGAAGAAAAGCCATTCATCTGAACGCGAATATTCTGGTAAAAAAGCGGTTGATCAGCCGGTTGCAGGCTTCTGATTTTACGATAAATCTTTTTCATAGATGGCAGAATCAGCATAATTGGCATACCCATGAGTGCTTCAGTAGCAAACAACGTGTTGTCACTTTCAATCACAAAACCGTATGTATCAAGTGAAATGTACTGGCATTTTGCTGTTAAAGTCCGAGAGCGGCTATCAGTATTCATCCAGGCTGGTTTGAATGCGTTTTACTATGGGTTGTTGGAAAAGTTTCAACACCTGCAAGAGAATGGTTTGGCTGAATCCGGTTTTATATTTAAAAATAAATGATTTTTGCGTCCTTTAATTCTCAGGTAATCTGAATGCCGACTCAATCCGGCAGATTCAGTGATTGCAACCAGGTTGACTTTTCGGAGAGATGGCAGAGTGGTTGAATGCGGCAGACTCGAAATCTGTTTTCCGGTTTACCGGAACGGGGGTTCGAATCCCTCTCTCTCCGCAGGATTAGAAATCGTTTTTTTAATCAGACGTTAAAGTTTCTAAACAAGTCAGAGCACAGGTATCACAGAAAGATCTGTCTTTTAATATGCTGCTGTTGAACAATTCTTCAAAACTCATCAGCTTGTCATCATCTTAATAAATCTGAGCAACTCCTTGTCTAAAGGAGAGCGTGCTTTACAAGCACTTTCAAGGGGTGTAATTGCCAATTGATTATTTATCATACCAACCATTTTGCCGGACTCACCACTGATCAATAGTTCAACCGCAGCAACTCCAAGCCGGGTTGCCATTATCCGGTCAAAGCAGGTCGGACTTCCACCACGTTGAATATGTCCAAGGATTGTTACCCGGGTATCAAGTTCAGGAAGTTTTTTACGTACTTCATCTGCTGTTTTTAAGGCGCCTCCTGCTTCATCGCCTTCTGCAACAATCACTATGGTTGATTTACCTTGTTTCTGCCGTTGCTCAAGCAGCTTAATCAATGCCGGAATATCGGTTTTTGTTTCCGGCAATAAAATTTCATCAGCTCCGCTGGCAATACCTGTCCATAAAGCTATGTAACCGGTATCCCGCCCCATGACTTCAACAAAAAAAAGCCGGTCATGTGATGCAGCTGTATCCTTTATTTTATCAATGGCTTCAAGGGTTGTATTAATGGCAGTGTCAAACCCTAAAGTATAATCTGTTCCACACAAATCATTATCAATTGTTCCGGGAATGCCAATAAACGGAAAATCGTATTTCTGGCTAAACTCGCTACATCCTTTAAACGTTCCTTCACCGCCAATAGCTACCAGTCCGTCAATGTGATGTCGTTTCAGATTTTCATATGCTTTTCGCATTCCGACATGGGTCATAAACTCTTTACTGCGTGCTGTTTTAATAATGGTTCCTCCCCGGTGAATTATATTGCTTACATCATTCGGGAACAGTTTGATCATAGTTCCTTTAATCATTCCGTCAAAGCCATGCAGGATGCCTGTTACTTCTTTCTTATGAGAAGCAGCACACCTGACAACTGCCCTGATACAGGCATTCATACCGGGAGCATCACCTCCTGAAGTAAAAACTCCTATTTTTTTTATCATATTCTGATTCCAATTCAGACAAAAGTACACTGACCTGAGAAACTTCGGCTGGCGGGTAATCTGGATAGTGTAGTATTTTAATTCAGTGTGATTCAAGGACAGAAACTCAATCAACTGAAATAAGCTTCATCAGCACTTACAATGAAAAACAATTTCCAACAGGACCAGACCCGATGAAGCTGCCGTTTCTATAAATATGGTCAACTTCCGGCTCTGCTGCTGAACTGCCTGTACCTAGATAGGAAGCTTAAGTGTTTATAAGTTCAGTAATAAATTTTTTACATACAATATTGTAAATTTGAAGTTTAAATATATTTGCCCAAATTCAAAAAAACTCAGATTATGAAAAAAATGATTACACAGATTGCAGTTCTTTTAATACTGCCCTTTTTTGCCTCAGCACAATTGATTTATGATAATGGTCCACTGGTTAATGGCCCGGGACAAGGTTTGGGCGGAGCCGATGCCTCGTACATTGAAACTGCCACCGGTTTATCTACCTTTGGATTTGGCCATGCTACATCTACTGGATATCGCATTGCTGATGATTTTGAGATACCTGCGGGTCAAACCTGGCATATCGATTCACTAATCTTTTTTGCTTATCAAACCGGTTCAACAACAACGTCAACAATAACCGATTTGAGTTGGGCAATTTGGGATGCTTCGCCTGCAACAGGTGGAAATATCATTGCAGGAGATCAGACCGCAAATGATCTTGATGGTTCGTACTGGTCAAATATATATCGTACACAAGAAGCAGATTTGCAGAATATCCAGCGGCCGGTAATGGCTAATCGGGTAGCAACAGTGGGGCAGCTTACATTAGGTTCTGGTACTTACTGGCTTGACTGGCAAACAGGTGGTTCTTTATCTTCCGGACCCTGGGCTCCGCCCATTACTATTAATGGTGTTGCTGCTACAGGTAATGGATTGCAATTTGACGGAACAACTTGGACAGATGTCCTCGATGGAGCAACTTCAGATCCTCAGGGTTTCCCATTTTTAATTTACGGAACTGTTACTACGGGAGTAAATGAAAATCAACTGGCATCAGGAATTTCAATCAGTCCAAATCCGGCTTCTGATTTGATGTCAATTAAGGTCAGCGGAGCTGAATCGGACATCACTATTGAAGTAACCAATACCTTAGGCCAGGTTGTTTATTCAGCACTTGAAAGCGGTGCAATTTTTAATCACCAGGTTGATGTATCAGGCTGGACAAGCGGAGTTTATTTAGTAACGCTTTCTTCAGCCGGTAAGAAAATAAATCAAAAGGTAGTTATCCGGTAAGTAAGAGTTAATTAACAGGGAAAAACGCTTTCTTTTAAGAAAGCGTTTTTTTTATGCCTTCTTCGGATGATTCAATTTGCTGTGCTTGTAACTGAATCCAAAATAAATAATTAATCCAGCAGCCAGCCAGATTAAAAAACCAATCCAACTTTTCCATTCAATTTGTGCCATCATATAAAAGCAAAATATCATTCCCAAAGCAGGAATCACAGAATAATTTTTTAAAAAAGCTCTGACTGAAATTCCTGCAAAGAGAAAAATGAACAGCCACATAGGAATTAAATGCCTGAACTGATCCCAATTTTCGAATTTCAGTAATCCGGAAGTCCATTCTTTTGCATAGATAATTGATAAGGTTGCAGAAACAATAAATAATAAGGGAAGAATGTATTTTCCATTCAAATAAGGAGTTTTGAATTTCCCTTGTTGGGAAGAGGTGTCATTCTGAAGACGGAGTATTCCGCCACAAACCAGAACAAAGGCGAAGAGTGTTCCCATACTGCATAAATCAAGAACCGTTTCACTGGGGATAAAAAGAATGGGTAATCCGCAAATAACCCCGGTCATGAAAGTGGCAAATGAAGGAGTCTTATACTTGGGATGAATAGAAGCAAATTTTTTTGGAAGTAGCCCATCCCGGCTCATGCTCATCCAGATTCGGGGCTGGCCGATCTGGAAAACCAGAATAACACCCGTAATAGCAATAACAGCTCCGATAGCAATGATTCCTGAAAAGAAATGCATATTCAGTTTACCAAAAACAAAAGCAAGCGGATCGCCTACCCTCAGATAGCTATAGCTTACCAGCCCGGTCAGTACCAGTGCAATCAGAATGTAGAGAATGGTACAAATCACAATGGCGTTGAGGATACCCCTGGGCAGATCCCGTTCCGGATTTTTACATTCTTCAGCAGTGGTACTGATTGCATCAAAACCAATGTAAGCAAAAAATACAGCTGATACGCCTTTTAAAACACCACCAATTCCGTTTGGCAGGAAAGGTGACCAGTTAGTAGTGTCAATATAAAAGGCACCGACAACAATTACTGCAAAAATGACAATGAGTTTTAAAATGACCATTGTATTAGCAGCCCGTTTACTTTCTTTTATGCCACGAAATACCAGGTAAGTAATAACAATATTGATAAATAGCGCAGGCCAGTCGGCAATGAGCCTCAGACCCAGCAGCGATGGAGCCTGCTCCCAGGCTAAAAAGCCGGTTTGCAGGTGAACTGGAAGATCCTGAAGGGTACTGCCTTGCTGCATTGCTAAGGCTGCTTCATTATAATAGGTTTGCGCAGAAACATAATCTATTTCAGCCCAAGCAGGAATAATAATCCCTTGAATTCCCAAGGGCTCAATTTTTAATGATGCCAGTAATCCGGTGAAATAGTCTGACCATGAAACACACACAGTTGCATTGCCAACCGCGTATTCCATAATTAAGGCCCATCCGATAATCCAGGCCAGAATTTCTCCAAAGGCAACATAGGAGTAAGTATATGCACTGCCGGAAACCGGAATTCGGGAAGCAAACTCGGCATAAGCAAAAGCTGCAAAGCTGCAGGCTGTAGCTGTAAAAATAAAAAGCAAAATAACGCCCGGTCCGCCATCGGCACTGGCAGAACCAATTGTACTGAAAATTCCTGCTCCAACAATAGCTGCAATTCCGAATGCAGTCAGATCCCAGACATTCAGATTCCGTGCAAGCTGTGGCCTTTCAATATCATCATGAGGAAGGTCAACCTGTTCTAAAATATCTGGAATGGATTTTTTACGAAAGAGTGATTTCAACATAGTGCAATGCAGGCGGTAAATGTAACAAGTTGATCAGTTGTATTGCAATCTGTAGAAGTTGAATAATGGGTAACTTATTCCGGACAACTGCCGCCAATCTCCTTTCAATCGTAACCCATGTGCCGTTAAGATTAGGTTCTTCCTGGATTTTTAAGTTGTATGAACGGGAAAGATTCTTTTTTTTAAGAAGAATCAGGCTGGTAGCTCCAAAAATTTTTAGTGAGTTCTCATCCGGTTCAAAGCCTGACCCGGTCAGAAAACTTTTGATAATGATTCAATGCTAAACCGGTCTGGTTGTTGAGAAAATCCTGAGAATACTCACCCGTTTTTATGTTGAAGAACCTTAAAATCAGGACTGAGCATTTCATAAAGTTCGAATGATTCCGGCTGTCCACAAGCACCACCTAATTCAGGTACGGTTTTTACTATCAGAGGTATAGTTTAAGGATGAAACTGAAGAACTGCAAATCCGGAGCCTGGTAAATATCAATACAACAGAACTTCATCGGAAATCTCTTTTCTTTGAAGCGTGAAGCTATTTCAGATTCTGATTTTTTTATGTTGTTCAGCTATCTTCAATGCATGGTCACAATCTCTTCAAACGACTTCTTTTGTTTTTGATGACTCTGGATTTGATGAAATCATGGTAGCCGGCTATTCAGCAAATGGAATTTTTGTTCTTCAGAGTAATCTGCCAATTGACAGCGACCGGGACCGGGTAGGATTCAGGAGTCGTAAATACAGAATTTCATTTTTTGATGATAAGCTCAATAGGCGCTGGTATGAAAATGTAGAAGCAGGTGTTCAGGGTGCTTCTGTTCAAGCTGTCTTTTTTTCAATGAACAAAATGACCGCGGTTTGTACTGCTCAGCAGAAAGTAAATACCGGTAACCAGGTCAGCATCTATGTGCAGCATTATTTTGATGATAATAGAAAGTCAGAATCCAGATTAACCGGCAATGTGAACCTCACCGGTTCACCTGAAAAACTGAGGGTTTTAGTTTCAGAAAATAAACAATTGACAGCCATTCTGATTCCTGAATTTATAAATGATGAGTTGCTCAGGATTCATTATTTGCTGCTTGATTCTACTTTTAATCAGATGAATTCAAAAGTTCTTGATCTGAGTTGCCGGAAAAAGAATTTTCAGCTTGAAGATTACATTCTGTCCAATTCGGGCGATGTGGCCTTGCTGACTATTCAACAGGTGCGTGAAGGCAAGAAGCGGTTGGATGAATACAAGGTTTATTTAAGTCAACCTGGTGAAGCAGTACTTTTTGAAAAAGTGGTTTCACGTGAACAGATTGAAACGGCAGGAGCAGGAATTGTTTTTGACAATCAGCATAACAGGCTTGTCTGTGCTGGATTTATGGCTGATCCTTCACTGGCATCAAGAACTTCCATTTTTATTCATTCAATTCCGGTTAGCAATCCCGGGCAAAGTGAACAACGACTGGTGCCGATTGATAACCGCTATAAGTTTAAACTGGTAACCATCAGCGATAAACAGGGAGATGGCTTGTTTACTTATCCTATTCGGAAAATGATTCTCAGAGATGACGGAGGTATTGTATTAATTGCCGAAGCTTTCTATGTTTATGAATATTCATATTACGATTACTTCACTCAATCCTATATGAGACGGATTGAATATCAGTTTAATAATATCGTTAGTATTTCAATTGATCCTGATGATCAGATTCACTGGCTTCACATCATCCGCAAGACCCAGGAATCAACCGATGATGGCGGGATATTCTCTTCATTTCTTCAATTTAGTACCAGCAATGAACTGGTTATGATTTATAATGCATTCAACAAACGAAGAAACGAAGTGCAGTATTCAGTCATGGATCCGGCAGGCAGGTTTGAAGAATCAAAAACAATTCCGCTTCAGCTTCCGGTATTACTGATGCCACGATTTGGCAGGCAGGTTTCTGTTAATGAAGCAGTCATTCCTTGCATTACAGGAAAAAAGCAATCGTTAGCCCGGGTGATTTTCTGAGATCACCGAATTTTCTTCTTGTCCCTAACGAAAAATAGATTAGGTTTGGAAAGATTTTTATGAACATACTTCTACTTGGATCTGGCGGACGCGAACATGCATTTGCATGGAAACTTGCTCAAAGCAAACACTGTTCAAAACTCATCATTGCTCCCGGAAACGGGGGAACAGCGCAATTTGGGGCTAATGTGAATATCAAGACGACAGATTTTGACGAAATAAAAAGAATTGTAATCAAGAATCAAATCGGGATGGTGGTTGCCGGCCCGGAAGACCCCCTGGTTAACGGAATTACAGATTTCTTTCTGAATGACCCTCAAATCAATAAAATTCCGGTAATCGGCCCTTCAAAACAAGGAGCCGCGCTCGAAGGAAGTAAAGATTTTGCAAAGCAGTTTATGGTGAAATATGGAGTTCCAACTGCGGCCTATGCAACATTTACCAGGCAAACATTGTCTGAAGGGATCGAATTCCTTCGATTTCTAAAACCACCTTATGTTTTAAAAGCAGATGGATTGGCAGCCGGGAAAGGTGTTCTGATATTGGATTCTTTTGATGAAGCTCAAAAAGAACTGGAGCAAATGCTGTCAGGAAAATTTGGGTCTGCTTCACAACAAGTAGTGATTGAAGAATTTTTACCTGGAATCGAGCTTTCGGTTTTTGCGTTAACCGATGGTGAGAATTATAAAATTCTGCCTGCTGCCAAAGATTATAAAAGAATCGGGGATGGCGATACAGGTTTAAATACCGGTGGTATGGGAGCAGTAAGCCCCGTCCCGTTTGCTGATAACTTGTTTCTCAAAAAGGTGGAGGAACGCATTATCAGCCCTACCGTTAAAGGATTAAAAGAAGAAAAAATCCTCTACAAAGGATTCCTCTTTTTCGGATTGATGAATGTAAATGGTGATCCCTATGTTATTGAATACAATTGCCGCATGGGCGATCCTGAAACTGAAGCAGTCCTCCCCCGGATTAAATCTGATTTAGTTGAATTATTTCAGGCAGTTGCTGGAGGAACATTAAATGAATGTAAGCTAGTTATTGACAACCGGTTTGCCGTAACGGTTATTCTCGCATCGAAAGGATACCCGGGCAGCTATTCAACCGGATTTGAAATATCCGGAATAGACCAAGCAACGGATTGTCTGGTATTCCAGGCGGGCACCCGCTCCAGTAATAATCAATGTATTACTTCGGGCGGAAGAGTTCTAGCAGTTACAGCCTTTGGAAATGAGCTTGAACAGGCAATCAGGTTAGCCTATAAGGGAGTTGAACCTATCAGCTTTGAAGGGAAATATTTTCGGAGTGACATCGGCAAAGACCTGTTGAAATTTACAATAAGACAGGCATAATCATTTATCTTTGTTGAATCAAGAAAAAAGATTATGAGTGATATTAAAACAGGAAGCCGGGCTTCCTATTACATTGATCTGGAAGATCAGTTTGGAGCACATAACTACCATCCAATACCGGTTGTACTCTCAAGAGGTGACGGAGTTTTTTTATGGGATGTTGACGGCAAACGATATTTTGATTTTTTGTCTGCTTATTCTTCAGTTAACCAAGGGCATTGTCATACTAAAATTATTGCTGCCCTGGTTGAGCAGTCAGCCAAACTTACACTTACCAGCCGGGCGTTTTATAATGATAAGCTGGGAATCTATGAGGAGTTTATGACAAAGTTGTTTGGTTATGATAAGTTATTACCAATGAACACTGGAGTAGAAGGGGTTGAGACTGCCCTGAAGCTGGCTCGCAGATGGGCTTACGATAAAAAGGGAGTGCCTGACGGGAAAGCAAAAATCATTGTTTGTAACGGTAATTTTCATGGCAGAACCATCAATGTAATTTCATTTAGTGCCGATCCTGAATCAAACAACCGGTTCGGGCCTTATACACCCGGTTATGAAATTATTCCTTACAACGATACAGTTGCCCTTCAAAAGGCTGTTCAGGATAAAAACACGGCAGCATTTCTGGTTGAGCCTATTCAGGGTGAAGCAGGAGTTGTTATTCCGGATGAGGGTTATATCAGAACCTGCTTTTCAATCTGTAAAGAGAATAATGTTTTATTCATTGCTGATGAAATTCAAACCGGACTGGGAAGAACCGGAGCTATGCTGGCATGCCAGCACGAAAATGTAAGACCAGATATTGTGATCCTGGGGAAAGCCTTATCGGGAGGTACAATTCCGGTATCTGCGGTACTGGCAGATGATGAAATTATGCTTACTATCAAGCCCGGAGAACATGGCTCAACTTATGGAGGAAACCCCTTAGCCTGTTCGGTTGCAATGGCAGCAATGCAGGTATTGATTAATGAGAAGCTGGCAGAGAATGCAGAACACCTGGGAATAATTCTGGGCAGCTTCCTGCAGAAAATGAAAGCTGAATTTCCCTTCATTACTACTGTGAGGGGTAAAGGCTTGTTCCATGCCATTGTTATTCATCCTGCTGATAAATGTAGTGCCTGGGATGTATGTATGCAGCTTATGAAAAACGGATTACTTGCAAAACCAACACATTCCGATATTATCCGTCTTGCTCCCCCTTTGATTATCACTGAGGATCAGCTAAGTGAGTGTATGGCTATAATTGAAAAGTCGCTCTCAGAAGTTCACCGGTGAGATTTCTTATGGCTAATGGCTGGAGGTTAATTCCAGACTGAGATAAATAGTTTTTAACACTTGACAAGTTGGGTAGCCCCTATTGATAAAAAATCCTATAAGTTTGAAACGGGATTAAAATGCTATGATTCTACAGCAAAATCAGTTTGAGATAAAACTTGACCAGTTTGAAGGACCGTTTGATTTGCTCTTGTTTTTCATTGAACGGGATGAACTAGATATTATGAATATCCCGATCTCCAGGATCACCAATGACTTTTTAAATTTTATTCATGAGGCCGAGTCAATGAATATTGAACTGGCAGGTGAATTTATCCTGGTGGCATCAACACTCATGCGGATTAAAGCAAAAATGTTATTGCCACGGGTTGAGAAAGATGAACAGGGTAATGAGATTGATCCCAGGGCGGATTTGGTCAGCAAGCTTCTTGAATACAAGCAATTTAAAGAAGCGACAGAACAGTTTCGCCAGCTGGAAACCGACCGTGAAAAAATGGTCGGGCGGGGGAATATTGCCAGGGAACTAACTAAAATTACACTCTTTGCCGATGGGTCAAATTACAATGCCGAATTAAAAAACCTCACCTTATTCAGGCTAATGACAACTTTTGAAAAGGTGATGGAACGATTTAAGCATCAGGAAGATCTAAAGCACACAATTGTTGAGTATCCATTTACACTTGAAGAAGAACAAACACGGGTTGCTGATCTGGTAAAATTAAAAGGGAAGGTTTCTTTCGATGATATGTTTGAGCATTGTAGAACCAGAATTCATGCTGTTTATGTTTTTCTTTCAATCCTGGACCTGATTCAAGCCAGGCTGGTTGTACTGCTGATGAGTGAAGGGTTTAATAACTTCTATCTTTGCTATCCTGAAACAGGCATGCTGCATGCTGAAGGAAATCAGGAACCCTCTTGACCAGATCAAACCGCTGAAAATTGCAATTCCGGTTGCAATTGGACTGCTGGTTTCTTTTTGGCTGTTTTTCTCTGAATTTGACATGACTGCTTACCAGGCCATTAACTGGACTGCCCAAACAACTTTCTGGATATGCCTTGCAATTATCTGTATGGTTACCCGTGATGTTGCTTACATGTACCGGATTAGGGTATTAACCAATTATAAACTAACCTGGAGAAGAAGCTTCCCTGTAATTATGTTATGGGAGTTTGCCTCTGCCATAACACCAACCATGATTGGAGGTACAGCCGTTGCTTTTTTTATTCTTAATAAGGAAAGAATCACAATGGGAAGAAGCATTGCAGTTGTTCTCACAACTTCCTTTCTGGATGAATTATTTTTCATTATGCTGGTTCCTATTATTTTTATGCTGGCCGGAACCGATAACCTTTTCAGTACCTTCAATCCCGAACGATTTGAACAGGTTACCTTCTTTGGTAAAGGGTTATTGTATTCTTTCTGGACAGGTTATTCTATTTTGCTTATCTATACATTGGTTGTTTCGTATGCTATTTTTATTAATCCCCGTGCAGTAAAATGGATATTGCTGAAGATTTTTTCAGCTCCTTATTTAAGAAGATGGCGCGACCGGGCACATCATACCGGAAATGATTTGATTACCTCATCACGGGAAATGCGGAATCAGCCGTTTGTTTTCTGGATGAAATCCTTTGGGGCTACTTTCTTTTCATGGACTGCCCGGTACATGGTCATTAATTGCATCATCATGGCCTTTATGACACAGGGTCTTCTTGAAAATGCAATTATTTATGCCCGTCAGCTGATTATGTGGATTATCATGCTGGTTACTCCCACTCCCGGTGCCAGCGGAGTTGCCGAAATCCTCTTCAAAGAATTACTGAGTGAATTTATCCCTGCAAGAATTTCTTCTACACTTGCATTGTTATGGAGAGGGATCAGCTACTATCCTTACCTGTTTATAGGTGCTATTATTCTGCCAAGATGGATTAAGAGATGGATGAACCAGAAATCAGAAAATCTTCAGCCCCTTTAGCTTACTGAGTTTTACCGGTTTTAATAAATCATAAGTTATTTTAAAATAAATTAGAATGCAGGGCAGTGCTTTCAGTGAATAAGGAACGACCCATGAGTTTCTGATTTCCCTTGGAAATAAATCGGTAGGAGAGAGAATGGTGAGGATCAATGTCAGAGCAATCAGTACCTTCTCAGCCAGTATGGGTTTCGGTTTTTGAAAAAACCAGATTGCAGCCCCGCTTGCAGCAATGATGTAGGTTGGTGATTCAGCTTTGTGATTGAAAATAACCAGCCAGATCAGGAGAGAAGCAAAATACCAGGTACGGACTTCAAAGGTTGCTTTATACCTAGAGAGCCAGAGTGAAATCATTAATAAAGCAAGGCCTGCTGCTAAAATGAATATCTTTACATGATGTAATCCAAACCATGAGCCAAGGATACCAAAGAGGGAGATTCCTTCCGATAGACTATGATCATTCTTCAGCATTTCTACCCAGCCTTCCAGTTGCATCTGCAGGCCATCAAACGAAGTAAATACTAATGGAAGTAAAAAAATCAGGACTGCCCAGATAGCTGCCCAGACTATGAATTGCATTCGCTTTTTATAAAATAAAAACATGACTGCCATCAGCAGCCCGAAAAGTTTTATATATACGCTTAGTAGAATCAGCAGTGCTGCAATTACATTCTGTTGTTTTTCGAACGAGATAAAGGCCCCGATCAGTAAAGCTGCCACAAGTCCGTTGCTTTGAGAATTCTGCATGTTGGTCATCAATTCAATAAGTACAAACAGCAAAATGAAAATCTTTTTGTTCTCGCTGATACCAGGTAAGAGCCAGACAGCCAGAAACAGGGAAAGGGCATTAAGCAGATTCCAGGTAATCAGGCCTGCATGATCATTCAAAAGACTGAAAGGAGCAAACATTACAGCAAATGACGGGCTGTATTTATATAAGTCATAATAAGCTTCAGGATGTTCCGAATACATATTAACATGATTCCTGAGATACTGAAAAGAAGATTTGAAAATCAGGTAATTGTTATACCTGCTGATTGGATCTTCAGGCTTTGATTTTAAAAACTGCCCTACCGAAGCTGCTACAGCAAATACAATATAAAGCAGCAATACCAACCAAACCTGTTTGTTTTTTTGTTGCATAAATTTCAAGGGCATCAAAGTAAAAAATAAAACCCCGGAGTACCATAATGCATCCGGGGCTGATGGTTGGTTTTTATGGAGCTTACTTCATAAAAGGATAGCGAAAATCAGTCGGTGGAACAAAAACTTCTTTGATTGTTCTGGGGCTTACCCACCTTAACAGATTAATCATGCTGCCGGCTTTATCATTAGTCCCAGATGCACGGGAACCTCCAAAGGGTTGCTGACCAACTACTGCTCCGGTACATTTATCATTGATGTAAAAATTTCCGGCTGAATGTGTAAGTCTTTTTGTTGCAGCCTGAATAGCATACCTGTCCTGAGCAATGATTGAACCGGTTAGTGCATAAACTCCGGTATTATCAACCGTATCAAGAATCTGATCAAACTTTTTATCATCATAAACATAGACAGTCAGAACAGGTCCAAAGATTTCTTCGCACATGGTTACCGAATATGGATCTGAGGACAGCAAAACTGTCGGGTCTATAAAATAGCCTTTTGATTTATCATAGTTGCCTCCGGTTACCACTTCAATATCCTTGCTTTTCTTAGCTGCATCCAGGTAGGATGTTATTTTAGTAAAAGCTTTTTCATCAATCACAGCATTGAAAAAGTTTGAAAAATCTTCTGTTCCTCCGATTCTAAAAGATTCGATATTCTCAACCATTTTTTTACATACTTTATTCCAGATGCTTTTTGGAATATATGCTCTTGAAGCTGCACTGCACTTCTGACCCTGATATTCAAAAGCTGCCCGCGTAAGAGCCGTAACAAGTACATCAATATCAGCACTGGAATGGGCAACAATAAAATCTTTACCTCCTGTTTCTCCAACAATCCGGGGGTATGATTTATATTTTCTGATATTCTTGCCAATGTCATTCCAGATTCCCTGGAATACTCCGGTACTTCCTGTAAAATGAATACCTGCAAAATCAGCGTGAGTAAAGATTGTATCACCGGTAACCTGGCCAGGAACATAAATCAGATTAATCACTCCATCGGGCAATCCGGCTTTGATAAATACTTCCATCAGTACCTGTGCTGAATAAATCTGAGCAAAGGCTGGTTTCCAGACAACCGTATTTCCCATCATAGCAACAGAAGTTGGCAGATTGCCTGAAATAGCAGTAAAGTTAAAAGGGGTAAGTGCAAAGACAAATCCTTCCAGCGGGCGGTGTTCTACCCGATTCCAGACTCCTTTTGAGGAATGGGGTTGCTGGCTGTAAATTTCTGTAGCATACTGAACATTAAACCTGAGAAAGTCAATCATTTCACAGGCAGCATCAATTTCGGCCTGATAAACATTTTTACTTTGAGCCAGCATAGTAGCTGCATTGATTTTATTTCGGTAGGGCCCGGCTAATAATTCGGCTGCTTTCAGGAAGATTGAAAGCCGGTGTTCCCAGTTCATATTTTCCCAATCCTTTTTGGCTTTTAATGCAGCATGAATTGCATCTGAAACATGTGCTGCACCTCCGATACTGTAATAACCCAGGGTATGCCTGTGGTCATGTGGTGGTGCCATCCGCCCTTTTTTATCTGTTGAAACAGTTTTACCCCCGATGTACATCGGAGTGTCTGTTTCAATGGAGCGCAGTTCGGCTATTGTTTTTTTTAGTGCATCCCTTTCAGGGCTGCCGGGTGCATAATCCTTAATGGGTTCATTCACCGCTTCCGGTACGTTGTAAAATCCTGTTGACATGTGTGCAAAGATAATCTGCACAGTTAAAATTCAGTTTAATCAGATGTTTTACAGATACCATTTACTTTGCTGGTGGTGAAAATTTTACTTCTTAGTGATACACATGATTTCCTTGATAGCAGAATTCTGCATCACGCCCAAGGGTGTAATGAAATCTGGCATTGTGGAGATTTTGGATCCGAATCAATTGCTGACCAACTTGAATCAGTAGCTTCTTTGAGAGGCGTGTACGGCAATGTAGATGGCCAGCAAATCAGGCAGCGTTTTCCGCTTATTAACCAGTTTGAAATTGAAGGACTGAAGGTGCTGATGATTCATATTGGAGGCTATCCCGGAAGATATGCTGCAGGAGTGAAGAAAAAATTAATGGAGTTTAAACCTCAATTATTTATCTCCGGCCACTCTCATTTTGTTAAAATTGTAAGGGACAGGGAACTGAATAACCTCCTTCATATCAACCCGGGAGCTGCCGGAACCGAAGGGTTCCACACAGTCAGAACGGTAGTCACTTTTGAAATAATAAAAAGCAAAATCGAAGACCTGCAGGTAATTGAATTAGGTTTGAGAAGCAGCAAATTGAAAACTTAATGCCAAGTGGTTACCTGATCCGGTCAGCTGAACGGATTAATGCCTGGTCTTTTTTAATTCCCGAAATGGCAAGCCTTATCAGGATAAACTGAACAAACGGAATAAAAGTAGAGTACAGATAAACAGGGCTCTTATCTCCTGATTCACTACCCATGGAATCAGAAAATATATAATCTGTAATGATGACACCTAAAGTGCTCAGGATTGCCAGATAGCTGATATTAATCTGTAAGTTCCGGTTTTCGAAAAGAAAAACAGCTATCAGGCAAATTAAACCTGTTAACAAGACCTCAAACATTAAGGTGTAATTGTAATCAATATCACCTGATGGTAATTCTTTAACTCCGTAAACAGTCAGTTTATAAATGATTTCGGTTCCCATGTTGTCAAATATTTTGACACTGAATGGGAAGAAAAAATAAGCAATTGATAATAAGCCGGCAATCAATAAAAAGAGTGATTGTTTTCGTTGAATCATAATAATGGCTGATTAATGAGCCAAATTTAAGCCTTGAAGTAATATAATCCTAACATTTTCATGCCAATCTCTCACAATGATTAAATTAGAAATCTGTGAGGTCGGCTGGTTTTTAGCTTTTTTAGTTGCATGCTTCAGACCAGGTCAGAAGGGAACCGGTCTGAAAGGAGTTATTTTTTTTTGAATTCATGTTGCAATTCAATGAATCGTTTTATTATTGCAGCCTATTCACCAAAGGCCGGCAGTTGGTTTTCACCTGGCTGGTCATGAATCCGGGTATTTGTTTCTTTAACTTCAGATCACCATTTAATTTACTGAGATATTTTATTCCTGTCTCATCGCAAGATAACTTTATAAACAACTAAAACATATTAATGCATGTATGATATTGCATCACTCAGCGACAAGCTGCTTGCAGAACTGAAAGAAATTGCAAAACAAGCCGGTATAGATGGTTATGAAGGCCTCCGGAAGCAGGAGCTAATTAACAAAATTGCTGAATTCTATTCTGCTGAAAAGAAGGAGGAAAAATCAGAAAAGGAAGAGAAAATTTCTGTCCGGCCCAGGCGCAAGCATATCAATCCGAAAGAAAAGGCCGGATTTATGGAAGCAAAACCAGTTCCGGAGCTGAGACCGGTTTCTGAGCTTAAGGAAGAATCTGCCAGAGCCGTAAATGAAGAAGCCGGAGTTACTAGTTCGTCTGTAGAATCTTCTGAAAGGGAAACAACTGATACCAATACAGATGATCATGAATACAGAAAGCCCAGTCACCCATCACAGGCTCAACAATCACATTCGTATTCAAATCAGCATTTTCAAAGACAGGCTCAGGAACGAAAAATCTTTGAGCCACAATTTGATTTTGAGAATATCATTCTGAGTGAAGGAGTTCTGGAAATTTCAAATGAAGGATATGGATACCTTCGTTCGTCCGATTATCATTACCTGTCCTCTCCTGATGATATTTATGTTTCACAATCCCAGATCAAATTGTTTGGCCTCAAAACAGGTGATACCGTTCGCGGGGTAGTCAGGCCACCTAAAGAAGGCGAAAAATATTTTCCTTTAGTAAAAGTTGATCTACTGAATGGGCATGATCCTACAGAGGTTCGTGACCGGGTTCCCTTTGATTATCTGACTCCGCTTTTCCCGAATGAAAAGCTGAATCTGTCAGGTAAAAACTCAACCATCAGTGCACGCATCATTGATATGTTTACTCCCATTGGCAAAGGTCAGAGGGGGTTAATTGTAGCTCAGCCAAAAACCGGGAAAACAATCCTGCTTAAGGATATTGCCAATACAATTGCTGCTAATCATCCTGAAGTTTATCTGATCATCCTGCTCATAGATGAAAGACCAGAAGAAGTAACAGATATGCAACGCAGTGTAAGAGCAGAAGTAGTTGCCTCAACCTTTGATGAGCCGGCAGATAAACATGTTAAAATTTCAAGTATTGTTCTTGAAAAGGCAAAACGGTTGGTTGAGTGCGGGCATGATGTTGTCATTCTGCTTGACTCAATAACCAGACTTGCCAGGGCATATAACACTGTTGCCCCGGCATCCGGCAAAATCCTCTCTGGCGGGGTTGATGCCAATGCACTTCAGCGGCCCAAACGCTTTTTCGGGGCAGCCAGAAAAATTGAAAAAGGTGGTTCCCTTACCATTATTGCTACAGCATTAATTGATACCGGCTCACGAATGGATGAAGTTATCTTTGAAGAATTTAAAGGAACCGGTAATATGGAATTACAACTGGACCGTAAACTGGCTAACAAACGAATATTTCCAGCTATTGACCTGGTTGCATCAAGTACAAGACGGGAAGACCTGTTGCTTGACAGAGATGTGCTCCAAAAAATGTGGATACTCAGAAATCACCTAGGAGATATGAATCCGCTGGAAGCAATGGAATTTCTTCTTGAAAGAATGAGAGGAACAAAGTCAAATGAGGAGTTTTTGATTTCAATGAACAGTTAAGACCGGCCATTGGCAGAATCTAAACCGGATCGTTTTTCTCAGTTGTTTGTTTAATCATACGCCATCCGTAATACAGAAGGTACAGATAACACAGCAGGGGAACCACAAAAGAAAAGTGAACCCCTTTTAAATCAGCAATATACCCCTGAATCGGAGGAATCAGTGCCCCGCCAAGGATTGCCATAACCAATAGGGAAGAACCCTGAGAAGTATATTTTCTAAGCCCCTGAATGGAGAGTGAGAAAATATTGGACCACATGATGGAATTAAATAGTCCAACTCCAATAACCGCAAACATGGAGGTTATACCGGTTGTAAATAATGCAATAACCAGCATAATTACAGAAATGAAGGCAAAGACAAGTACAGATTTTGCTGCTCCTGTTTTTCCAGCAAAGAATGCAGCGATACAAAATACTAGCGGAAGAAGATAAAATTTTAGTCCTGTTATATTAAAATCACGCAGGTAGAAAATCAGGGAAATAAAAAGAAAGGTAATTACTGGGATAGTAACAACCATCAGGTTCCGGAAGCGTGATGAATAATTTCCCAGCGTAAACGAACCGGTAAATCTTCCAATCATTAATCCGCCCCAGTACAGGGAAATATAAACCGGGGCTTCCTCATGTCTGAGGCCAGCAATTTCGGGCAGGCCAAGAAAGGCTGTCATAATACTCCCGATACTGACTTCAGCACCTACATACATAAAAATGGCTATGATTCCGAGGACCAGCTGAGGGTAGTTGAATATTCCAAACCCTTTTTCAAGGGTCTCTTTATTCTCGAAACGCGGAAGTGGAGCTTTGAAAATGATAAATGAAATGAGAATAAACAACAAGGCAAAGATCAGATACGGATACCGTACAGAACTTGCATCCGGATGATTCCCAAACAGCTCATAAATCAAATAACCGCCAAGAAGGGGTGCAATGAAAGTTCCGAAAGAGTTAAATGCCTGAGCCAGGTTTAGCCGGCTTGAGGCAGTCTGAACAGGCCCCAGGATAGCAACATAAGGATTTGCAGTAATTTGTAATAAGGTAAATCCCAGTGCCAGAATAAAAAGTGCTGCCAGGAAAAAGAAAAAGCTTTGAAGCTGTGCAGCCGGATAAAATAAAACACATCCAGTTGCTGCAATCAGTAATCCGGCAATGATACCTTTTTTGTAACCAACTTTGTTAATCGGATCGCCATACGATATTGAAATAAAGAAATAAACAACTGAACCAATAAAGTAAGCACCAAAGAAAGCAAATTGAACAAGCATTGCCTGCCAGTGCCTTAGATTAAACACACTTTTTAAATAGGGTATAAGGATGTCATTTAATGACGTGATAAAACCCCACATAAAAAAAAGCAGAATTAATGTTGCAAGTGAAGAATTATATTTGTTTTTCATAGTGGCTGGCGGCTAGTTTAGAATGAAGAAGGTTGCCTTTAAAAGATGAATTGTTCGATTAGGGTATTCCGGTTTCCTTTCTGATCTGTCACAATAATTTCAACAGATCGTTTTACACTCGGGGTACCTTCCGGAACCGGGTAGGTCAGCTTCCCGCTTTTTGCATCAAACCGGGCCGGTACCCATTTACCATCAATCAACATTTGATACTGGTTGATGCCTGATAAGTTGTCAGTGAGAATATAGGTTAACTTCTGTTTCATCCATAATGTATCAAAAGATACCCCTTCTGATTGAATAACTGGAGCAACGGTGTCAATATCAATATAAAAATTTCCAAAAGAACGTGACATTGCAGACAGCCACCCGCTGTTTAAGCTTCCGTTAAGGGAACCAACCAGACCAGTGGAGTCACATTTTACAATAACTGCTTTCTGAGTGAGCCTTTCGTCAAGAGCTGATATTTTTATTGAAAGGTTGAATGGAGTATGAACCGGGATGGACTCATCGCCTGCTGAAACGAATTTAGAATATTTTGAGATTAAGCTGTCTTTTGTCATAAAAGTAAAGTCATGGATATTGTAAGTTACCGGTGTACCGCTGAAGTCAATTCTGGCGAATTCGTCAGCAGCCACTGGATTTTTGTTAAAGGCAATAAAACAGTTTTCTTTTAGTTTCAATTCTTCAACGGGAAGGTCTGTTTTTTTCAGCCAGACTTTTTTTTCAGATACATTTTCGGACTCATCTTTTACCCGGATATTGAATTCGTGAGAAAGACGATCATTTAACCGGATGAATCCTTTTTTTGATGAGGGATAGAGTGCTGAGAGACGATTACCTGGAAGCAGGTATAAAAGAATATAAATTTTATTCTCGGTAATCAGTTTTTCGTAATCAATGACCGCATTCACATACCGGGTTTCAGAAAAACCAAACTTTTTAACGGTATAACGGTAAAGGGTATCTGATCCAGACAATAACAGAATTTCTTTAATTCCAAGCTTAGAAGATGATGAATCCATCTGATCAATCACATTTACGGCTATGCCAGCCATTCCACAGATAGAAACAGTATCACTGAAAACAGAATCATATCGGGCAGAACCGGTTTCAATGATTGTCTGATTTACCGGGTAGTAGGATTCATTAAAAGGTAGAAAATCCGAAACCATTATTTGTTGGATCACCGGAGGAATGGAATCATTAACAGAAAACCCCAGGTCCATCGGGTTCAACGGATACTCGGTTTTCGAATCCCGGATTTCAAAATGCAAATGAGGTCCAGAACTTCCACCGGTATTTCCCGAATATCCTATGAGTTCACCTTGTTTAATTTCCAGTCTGTCGGGTTCAAAAAAAAGCTCTGATTCAAAACTTTGCCTACGGATCATTTCTGCTTCAGCAATCTTTTCGAGAGTATCATTGAAGTGATGCAGATGAGCATAAACGGTTGTATAACCACCAGGGTGCTGGATATACAACACATTCCCAAATCCAGAAGCACTCACCTTAAGACGGCTAATAAATCCATCAGCAGCTGCCGAAACCGGAAGCCCTTCTGATTCATTGGTCTTAATATCTATCCCTGAATGGAAATGGTTAGTTCTGATTTCGGCAAACGTACCTGCCAGGATTGGTTCAACGGGTAAAGGATTTATAAATAAGTTTTGAGATACTCCCAATGAGGCTGAAAGTAGAAAAAGGCCTGTTAAATAAACTTTAATCAGCTGCATTCAGTGCAAAGATGGACTTTGGATACTATCCTATCAGGAGAGTGAATAATTTTTAACCACATTTGACAAATTAAATTTTAAATTGATTAGTTTTGCTCTGAAATAAGGAGATTATGGTAAACAAGCAGGTTTCAATGGCAGCAGAGTTGAATGCCAGAACAAAAAAACTGATGAGCCTCTACAAATTTCTGGCCGATGAGAACCTGAAATTACAATCTGTAAATGACAAACTTGTAAAACAAAATAACGAATTAAAACAAAATCTGAAAAAGCAGGAAGAAATTAATAAAGCATTAAGATTGGGACAGGCCTTGGGAACAGATACGGTTGCCGATCAGAACACCCGTGATCTGAAGATGAAACTTAATCATTTTATTAACGAGATTGATAAATGCCTGACCATGATGCATCAGTAAATGAAAGTCAACAATGAATAACCAGGTTTCTATAAAGGTACAGATTGGCAAGAGAGAATACAAAACACTTGTATCAAAAGAAGAAGAGAAATTTGTGAAGGAAGCTGCCCGTAAATTGAATGAGCGGCTGCAGGAATATGAAGCAAGATATGAGAATACCGATATGCGTGATTTACTTGCCATGACGGCTCTTTATTTTGCAACAGAAGCTTCCAAAGGAAATAATTCGGACAAGTTTAGCGACACTGACCTGGCAAAACTGGACGAAGCAAATTCATTGCTGGGCAAGTTTATTTCTTCATTGTAAACGTTCTTTAATTAGTAAATGGATTTTCTCATCGGCTGGGGTTGATCTGGCAGATGAAATAAGAAAACCCGCGTAGATTCTGATCATGTTTTAAACTCAACACAAATCAAAAAAGGAGACAAGCTCAAGGATGTGGATTTCAGGCTGCATATCTCCGTGCCTGGCACGGATGGATTGAATGAAAGTTCAACAGCAGAAGAAAGAAATTTCCGGCATCTCCGCCCTTCTTATCTGGGGTTTAATTACAGCAGAATTGATCGCGGGTTTTTTTATATCTGTCGGTTAATCCGGAAATTCCGGTACTTAATATTTGCCTGGTGCAATTGCCAACTTTCTATCCAACAATGATCTTTGAATTCATCTATTGGTATTAATTTAAATTCTCAACATATTTGAAATGAACGAACAACTTATATTACTCATAGCTGTAGGAGCATCCTCACTGATTCTCGGAATTGCAATTACCTGGGTACTGACCCGAAAGTCAAATAAAGCCAGAGAACAGGCAGCCGCTGAGAGGGCAAACGCTATTATAAAGGAAGCCGAAGCAAAAGCAGAAGTATTGCTGAAAGACAAGGAAATGAAGGCAAAGGACCGCTTTTATAAACTGAAACAAGAACATGAACAGTCCGTCAGGGAAAAGGAGAAGCAAATCAGTGTTGCTGAGAACCGTATCAAACAAAAGGAGCAGAATCTCTCGCAAAAGATGGAGCAAATGCAGCGCAAACAGAATGAAGCTGAACAACTGCAGTTGAATTACAAAAACCATTTACAAGTTCTTGAGAAAAGAAAAGAAGAGTTAGACCGTCAGCATGAAAAACAGGTGGAAGCGCTTGAAAAAATTTCCGGACTGTCAAAGGAAGATGCCAAGAAACAACTGGTTGAAGCACTGATGGAAGAAGCCAAGACCAATGCCCAGGCTGCTGTCAAGGAAATGGTTGAAGAAGCAAAACTCACTGCAAATAAGGAGGCCAGAAAAATTGTCATTCAAACAATTCAGCGGGTAGCTACAGAGCAGGCAATTGAAAATTCTGTTACTGTATTCAATATTGAAAATGATGATGTGAAAGGCCGGATAATTGGTCGGGAAGGAAGAAATATCAGAGCTTTGGAATCAGCAACCGGAATCGAAATTATTGTGGACGATACCCCCGAAGCAATTATCCTTTCAGGATTTGATCCTGTCCGGAGGGAGTTGGCTCGGCTGGCATTGCATCAGCTGGTTAGCGATGGGCGGATTCATCCGGCCCGTATTGAAGAAGTGGTTAATAAAGTGCGCAGGCAACTGGAAGATGAAATTATTGAAACCGGGAAACGAACCTGTATTGATCTGGGAATTCACGGACTTGCACCGGAACTCATCCGGATGGTGGGCAGAATGAAATACCGCAGTTCTTACGGTCAGAATCTTTTGCAACACTCCCGTGAAGTGGCTAACTTATGCGCAATTATGTCGGCTGAGTTGGGTCTGAATACAAAATTGGCTAAACGAGCCGGTCTGTTGCATGATATTGGTAAAGTTCCTGATGATCAGCCGGAATTACCACATGCTCTTTTAGGCATGAAACTGGCCGAAAAACATAAGGAAAATCCAGAAGTGTGTAATGCTATTGGTGCGCATCATGACGAAGTTGAAATGACCAGCCTGATATCTCCGATTGTTCAGGTTTGTGATGCAATTTCAGGTGCCCGGCCCGGAGCCAGACGTGAAGTTGTAGAACAGTATATTAAGCGGTTAAAAGACCTTGAATCACTGGCTATAAGCTATAAAGGTGTAGAAAAGGCATTTGCTATCCAGGCCGGAAGAGAATTGCGTGTGATTGTTGAAAGTGAAAAAGTTGATGATAAGCAGGCAGAAACCATGTCATTTGATATTGCCCAGCGGATTCAGAACGAAATGACCTATCCCGGTCAGGTTCGCGTAACAGTAATCCGCGAGACGCGTGCAGTTAATATTGCTAAATAGGGAGCAGTAGCCATGAAGATTCTGACGGTTGTTGGTGCACGCCCTCAGTTTATTAAAGCTGCGGTGGTAAGCAGGCAGTTTGCTTCTTTCGCGGATGTCAGCGAAGTGATTGTTCATACCGGGCAGCATTTTGACAGCAACATGTCGGAGATATTTTTTAGTCAGCTTGGAATTCCCGAACCGCGCTATAATTTAAACATCAGTGATCTGAATCATGGTGCAATGACCGGCCGAATGCTTGAAAAAACTGAGGAAGTTATTCTTGCTGAAGCACCAGATACCGTTCTGGTTTACGGGGATACCAATTCTACGTTGGCTGCAGCCCTGGCAGCCGGTAAGCAAAATATCAGGCTGGCTCATGTCGAAGCCGGACTCCGGAGTTTTAACATGCGAATGCCCGAGGAAATAAACCGGATTCTGACCGATAGGATTTCAGATTTGCTTTTTTGCCCCACTCAGAAAGCTATGGATAACCTTCAGATGGAAGGATTCAATCATTTCAGTTCGCGGGTTTACCTAACGGGGGATGTGATGTATGATGCAGTGTTGCATTTTGGCCCATCCCTGGACATTCCCCCTTTTGTTGTAAACAGTAAGTTGAAAAGTGAGGAATATGTTTTATGTACGGTACACCGCCAGGAAAATACATCCGATGAGCATATCAGAAGTATTGTTTCAGCATTAAATCAGATTCATCAGGAGTTACCGGTCATAATGCCGGTCCATCCCCGAACCCGCCAGGCAATGCAACAAAGCGGAGCCGTACCTGAATTTTTCCTTCTTGAGCCGCTTGGATATCTTCAGATGATGGCTTTGCTTAAATTTAGCAGACTGGTAATGACTGACAGCGGAGGATTACAAAAGGAAGCCTATTTTATGAAAAGACCCTGCCTCACCCTGAGGGATGAAACGGAGTGGACTGAGCTGGTTGACTCAGGCTGCAATTTTTTAGCCGGACATGGCACGCAAAAGATTATCACGGTTTTTGAAAAAATTAAAAAGGAGACATTCCGGTTTGATCAATCATTTTATGGAGACGGAAAGGCAGGTGAGAAAATTGCAGCATTGTTAACTCAGAAATAAATTACCCGGAATAATATTGAGACAATAAAAAAACCGCCTTCAATTGAAGACGGTTTTTTTGAAAACAGATGAAGTTATTTCACCATAAAATTACGTGTTACCACTGCATTACCTGATTTGATCTGAGCAAAATAAGCTCCTGCAGCCAGGTTATCCTTATTAATTGCAATCTTGTTAACTCCGGCATTTAACTGGCCTAAATTAATTTCTTTAACAGTTTGTCCAACAAGGCTGGTAATCGTCATTGTAACCGGCTGTGCTTTTTCTAATGTAATGTCAATGAATGAAACATCAGAAACCGGATTAGGATATACATTGCTCACATTGGCTGAAGTTAATGAGTGCTCATTAATTCCGGTAACCAATACGATTGTAGTAGGGTTACCGGGTGTGGAAAATTGAGTATCATCAACCGTTAAACCACTTAAATATGCATATTCAATGGGATTTACACTAATAGTAGCATCGGCAATCGTCTGGTAAGCAATATGAAGCTGATACTGCCCGGAAGATGCTGAAACAAATTGAGCCAGATTATGATAAAAAAACTCACCGGAACCAGAAGTTAAATTCAAAGCACCTGTCCAGTTTCCAGTTGTCCTGTCCCAGGCATTTACATGAATATCAGGATAATAATTGTTATCCGGATCAAGAGTAGGATCGGTTTCAGTCCAAACAATAAATACTTTGTCTCCATTCCAGTCGGTAGCGATCTGGATACCGGGCGACTGGCGCCAGCCTCCTGCATTGTCAGTTCCATAATCACCTCCATACTGAGCCGGTAGTCCTAACTGCTGTGCTTTCCAGGTTGTACCACCGTCTGTAGTGTATAAGTCATAAACTCCCCATGAGCCTTGTACTTGTGACCAAACACTATTGGCATCTGTTAATCCTGCAGTTGTGGCAATGTGCAGGTTTCCGGCACCATCCACTGCAATATCACATTCTATATGACTTGTAATCGGGCTTGCACCGCCAAAATCAGCTCCTATATTATTCAGGTCTAAAAAACCCAGAGCAGTCCAGGTAGCACCGCCATCGGTTGTTTTCCAGATATAAGCAGTTGCAACAGCTGGATCAGCAGTAAGGTATCCATCCATTGTAACAATATAACCAGTCACACCATCCGGACCAAAGGCAACATCGCAATCACCACCATACATATCGCTTGAGGGATAGGCATATTTTACAGTGTCGAGGGTGTATGTATTGGTAGAATTATTCCATGTACCGTGAAATACTGTGATTGTCCCGGTTAAGGTATTAGCTGGTATATCTAAATCCTGAGCGGCTTCCCAGAATTCTCCACCGGTACGGTTTACAAATGACTGACTTGTTCCGCTAGCCCCGTAATAGTGAAACGGAGTTAACATAGATGAAACAGCAGGAGCTGAATTATCAAGCTTCCAGGCTCCTTCAGCATGGCCTCCCCATGCATCATTCGTACCGGCCAATCCCGCACCCGTTGCATAAACAAAGGCATTATCCGGATTGGTATTGCCGGCTGGGTTATAAATTACACCTTGCGGGTAGCGGCCAGAAGCTAAACCGGTTTCTGAGTACACAGGCCCCTGATCTGCTGACCAGGTGGCTCCGCCATCTTTTGAAACGTCAGCAACATAATCATTACCGGTAGCAATTCCTGATCCACCTCCGCGATGAACAAATGTAAGGGTGTTAATCTGAGGATCATACCATAAGGGTTCTTTTGGACTGAAAGCATTGGAATACGAATTAGCTGAATGGCCAAGTGGAATGGAAGTCCAGGCAACTGTTGCCGGTGAATTTCTTAATACATGAGCAGTTGCTTTAGGTATCGTATTGCCGGCAACTGGAAGTTCAGTCAGGAACTGATGATTCAGGTTTGGATTATTCAGAAATTTCTTTTGCTTTTGCACTTGAGCATTGGCAGAGAAGGCTACTAAAAAGGCAGCTCCAAGTAAAATTCTTTTCATGTTTGTTGGTTTTAAGAGGTTTAAAATGAATTTAACTAATATTCGGACGTAAAAATAAAATTTATAATTGAATTTGCAACGAATAGCAATCAAACTTTTAGCTTTCGGTCTGTTTTAAGTTAGCTACTTTTGCATGCCTTTTAATTTATGATAAGAGAAATACAGTTTCGAGAAGCTTTGCGTGAAGCTATGTCCGAGGAAATGCGTAGGGATGAATCGGTCTTTCTGATGGGTGAAGAGGTGGCTGAATATAACGGTGCCTATAAGGTAAGTCAGGGAATGTTGGCTGATTTTGGTCCCAAACGGGTGATCGATACTCCAATCACCGAACTTGGTTTTGCGGGTATTGGTGTCGGTGCTGCAATGAATAACCTGAGACCCATTATCGAGTTTATGACCTTTAACTTTTCATTGGTGGCAATTGATCAGGTTGTTAATGCTGCAGCCAAAATGCACCAGATGAGCGGGGGTCATTTCTCAGTTCCAATTGTTTTCAGAGGCCCTACCGGATCTGCCGGGATGCTGGCAGCTCAGCATAGCAATCCCTTTGATAGCTGGTATGCGAACTGCCCGGGACTGAAAGTGATTGTCCCGTCTAATCCGGTTGATGCGAAAGGATTACTGAAGTCAGCAATCCGCGACAACGACCCTGTTATTTTTATGGAATCTGAACAAATGTACGGTGATAAAGCACATGTGCCTGAAGGTGAATTTCTGATGCCAATTGGTGTTGCTGATATAAGGAAAACAGGAAAGGATGTAACCATCGTTTCGTTTGGTAAAATGATGAAAGTTGCACTAAAAGCTGCAGAATTGCTTCAGCAGGAATCCAATATTGATGCAGAGGTTATAGATTTACGTAGTATTCGCCCATTGGATTATCCTACAGTCTTGAACTCGGTTAAGAAAACAAACCGCCTTGTCATCGTAGAAGAAGCATGGCCACTGGGCAGTATTGCAACTGAAATTGCCTTTACAATTCAGTCAAATGCCTTTGACTATTTAGATGCTCCGGTTCAGAGGATAACAGCGGCAGATACACCTCTTGCCTATGCACCGACCTTAATTGAAGAATATTTACCCAATCCACGGAAGGTAATAGATGCAGTTAAAAAGGTTATGTATCTGAACTGACTTAGAAAAATTCCTGTTTGCAAAAACTTCCGGATCAGAAAACTGCCCGGGTGCATTCAATAAAGCCTGGTTTGTCCTTATTGTTCATTAAATCTATGTGATTTCTTAAGAACAGGCTTTTAAATCCTTTTTACAATTTTTACAGGATAGAAATGTTAGCGGGTATAATCGGACATGAAAATCGCTTTTTTGAAGCACATCATAATCATTCATCACTTTGTTTGCCGGAATCCATTCAGCCAGTTGAAAAGATCGTTACCCCGGTTTGCTTTCAACCTGGATAGTCAGCTTTGTAACGGGAATGTTTTTTCTAAAGCTATTTAATTTCTGAATTTAAATGCAGATATTAGCACACTTGGCAAATGGATAAAAACGAACCTGTAACCTGATCCTGTGAGACGCAAACATCCTAAAGCATTACCCTACCTGTTCCTGTCCGAAATGTGGGAACGTTTTGGTTTTTATATGATGCTTGGTATCTTCTTTCTTTATATGACGGATACCCAAAGCGGTGGTATGTCCTTAGACAGAAAGGAGGCAGCCGATATCTATGGAACATTTATAGCCCTGGTGTATCTCACTCCGTTTATGGGCGGTTTGATTGCTGATCGAATGCTGGGTTACCGCATGTCCATAACCCTTGGCGGAATATTAATGGGAGTAGGCTATTGTGGTTTGGCATTGCCGGGGATGACTGCATTTTATTCTTCATTGTTACTTATCATCGTTGGAAATGGTTTCTTTAAGCCGAATATTTCAACCCTGTTAGGAAATGTTTACAACAAGCCCGAATATAAATCACAGAAGGACTCGGGGTACAATATTTTTTATATGGGGATTAACATCGGTGCCTTTATTTGTAATTTTTTTGCTGCTTATCTGAGGAATAATTACAGCTGGGGTGCGGCCTTCATTGCAGCGGGTATCGGTATGTTTATTGGTGTGATTGTACTTTGGGCCGGTAATAAGCATTACGGTCATGCAGATGTGAGAAAACCGGTTAAGCCGGAAGATATGCCGGTTGCAAAAATTTTGGGTCTGACGCTAGTGCCGGCACTCATTACCGGCTACATCGGATGGATAATCCCGGAAAATATTTTCGGCAGTGACTCGACTGATGCCTTTATCTTCGGAGCTCTTCCGGTGGTTGTTTTCTATTTGTCTCTTTTACTTCGTTCGGATGCGGAAGACCGCAAGCCACTGGCTGCCCTGCTTTCCGTATTTGCAGTAGCAATTGTTTTCTGGGCAGTCTTTAAACAGAATGGTACAGCTCTTACCACTTGGGCTGAAAGCTATACCGACCGTCAAATTCCTCAATCGGTAGTTCCGTTGGCCACTGGTCTTGGCATGACTCAACTGGTTACTTATCAGAAAGACTCAGTTCCGCTGGCCGATGAGCAGTTTCGTTTTGCAAGAGATGCAACAGATAAGGTTATCAAGACATGGGATTATCCTTTGTATTTTAAAAATCTCAGCAAAGAAGAATTGCCGGCAGAAGGCAGTTCACTGGTTCTTTTTTCTACCGAATTGGCCCAGTCAATAAACCCGTTCTGGGTAATTGTGTTGACTCCTTTAATAGTTGCCCTCTGGAGTTTTCTGAGAAGGAGAAACAAAGAACCATCTACTGCCTGGAAAATTTTCTATGGTTTTCTGATTACCGCCCTTTCAACGCTTGTAATGGTTACGGCCTCTTATGCCTGCCATAATGGATTGGAGAAAAGTTCAATAGTTTGGCTTATCGGTAGTTACGGGGTCATTACGGTCGGTGAATTGTGTCTCAGCCCAATGGCACTTTCACTGGTTTCAAAGCTCAGCCCTCCACGGCTTACGGCCCTGTTGATGGGAGGATGGTTTTTGTCAACTTCAATCGGGAATAAATTAAGCGGAGTCCTGGCAAGCCTTTGGGATAGCTATGAACATAAAGCCAATTTTTTTCTTGTTAACTTTTTTCTCGTTCTCATTACAACACTCATCATACTGATGATGCTCCGGTGGCTTAACCGGATTATTAAAGAGCACGGAGGATAGGATCAGTCTACGCTTAGCTGGTTTAATTTGTATTCACCCTGAGATTTGGAGTGTTTACCCAAATTATTATGATCCGTGTTTCAACTCAAAGTATATTTTACTAAAAATTATACGAATGAAACATATTTTTACACTTTCTGCATTATTATTTCTTTCATCGGCTGTATTTGGACAAATTACGATTACTTCTGCTGATATGCCTTCTGCAGGAGATTCCGGACGGTTTACAAAGGCAGTTGTGAATCCACTGATCAATTATAGTGCAACCGGTCCTAATCATTCGTGGAATTTCTCTAACCTCCGGAATAGTAACCAGGATTTAAAAGAATATTTCAGCATTGCTTCAACCGGCCTGGTCTATTCGCTATTCTATGCCAATCTGCCCTTTAATCCCAACCGGGCTAATGTTGCTGAAGCCGGGCAGGAATTACCGGCAAATCCGCTGCTGACAATAACTGATCCACTCAATTTTTATTACAGTTCTTCTGCAGCCTTTAAGCAGGTTGGCCTGGGTTTCAGAATTGCTAATATCCCGACTCCGGTCACATTCAGTCAGCATGATGTTATTTATCAATTCCCTGTAAATTATAATAACAGGGATACTTCTTATTCTGCTTGGAACATCGGACTGCCGGGACTGGGGTACTATGGCTTTACTCAAACCCGGATTAATTATGTAGATGGATGGGGAACTCTTATAACTCCGCATGCAACTTATAATGTCCTCAGAGTTAAAACCGAGCTTTATGCTAAAGATACAATCAGTGTTGACACACTGAATCTCCATTTTTCATTAAACAGACCCAAGACAACTCACTATAAATGGCTCACAAATAATGAAATTGTTCCTGTTCTTCAGATTACAACGACAGAAGTGTTAGGTTTGGAAATTGTAACTGAAATTATTTACCGGGATGATTATAACACAGTTCAGCCGGGTAGTCTGGATCCTGTTTATTGTGCAGGAAGTCAGCTAACCCTTCCTTACACGGCTACCGGCAGTTATAACGGTGCTGCCTTTCTTCAGCCGGCTAATGTGTTTACAGCTCAGCTAAGTGATTCTTCAGGTGATTTCAGTAACCCGGTCATAATTGGCTCAATAACTTCAAGAGTTTCGGGAAATATCAATGTAACCATTCCTGCCAGTACGCCTCCCGGTAACGCATACCGTATCCGTATTGTATCATCCAGTCCTGCTTTAACCGGCAGTGATAATGGCTCAGATATCCGGATTGAATCGTTGGCTCAGGCAGTTATTCTTGCTAACGGGAATACAAGTTTTTGTAATGGAGATTCAGTGGTTTTACAGGCTGGGATTGTGAATCCTTTTTACAGTTATCAATGGCAGCTTAATGGAAATAATCTGACGGGTGCAACAGATAGTGTCCTGAATGTTCAGGTTGCCGGAAATTATTCTTTAAATGTCAGCAATAGTTGTGGCGTAGTTACTTCCAATATGGTCCAGGTGACTGTTCATTCGTTGCCGGTTGTTACTGTTACAGCATCCGGTCCGCTGTCTTTCTGCCAGGGAGATTCAGTGATTCTATCGGCAAATGTTGATTCGGCTTATATGTATCAATGGCAGGTGAATGGTTTAAATCTTACCGGGGAAATAAACCCTGAAATATTGGTTTATACCGAAGGCGATTATACTTTGATGGTATCAAACACATGTGGAACCACTTCCTCAGCGGTCATACCCATTATTGTACATCCGTTACCGGCAGTGCCTCAGATTTCATTGTCTGGTGATAGTCTTCTTGCTACAGGCAGCGGAACTTTTCAGTGGTATTTCAATGGAATACCACTGCCAGGAGCAATCGGCAATTACTATATTCCCCAGCAAAATGGTAACTATACAGTAGGGGTTACGAATCAGAACGGATGCCAGGCAATTTCGAATGGATTCCCAATGAATACAGTGAATGTTTTAACTCTTGATGTGTCGGCTCAGATTTCAGTTTTTCCAAATCCTGTTCAGGATATTGCCATCATAGAAGCACCTGCACATTCAGCTATTGAAGTAATGAACCTTTCAGGTCAGGTCATCCAACATTATACCAGCTTACAGCAAAGTGTTTTAAGAGTGGATTTTAGCTATCTGGCAAAAGGAATGTATTTGCTGAAGTTTAGTAATTTCCAGTCAACAGACTATATCAGGCTTATTAAGCTTTAGGTCACAGTTTATTCGGCCGTCTATTCAATATCGGGTATAAGAGGTTTGTCTGGGGTAATTCTCCTGAAGACTTAGTTGTGTGATAATATGGTGGAGCAGGGCCATTAATCCGGAATTTGTACCTGAGTTCATAGTTGATTTAGTTATGGTATAAATGTGATTGACATAGGAACGTGCTGACAAACCTCTTGTTAGTTCTGACCCGAAATTGCTAATCAGCAGAATTAACCTTTAACTGCTTGGCTAACACTTATCATTTATTAAAAGAAGTTGATGGTATATAAGTAGTTTTACCGTTTTTAATACCTAAAACAGCTACTCAGCTAATACAAATGTAGTACTAACTCAAAAAGTTATTCAAATTATTTGATTTTATCCTTAGAATTATTTTAATTTTGAGCCTAGTCAATATCTCTTTTATTAACCCCTTAAACAATTATAAATCATGCTTAAAAAGACAATTACATCAATCTTGAGTAGCCTAATGGCTTTTATGCTATTAATAACAATCGCTCAGGCACAAATGACTGTTACTATTGGAAACCCCGGATCGGGAACTTCCTCCTATCAGATTCCGGTTAACAGTTTATGGAATTATAGCTATACCCAGCAGATTGTTCTGGCATCTGAAATAGGTATGGACGGAGCCATTACCAAGCTAACTTTTTACTGGAATGCCGGAAGTCTGACGAATAACAATGACTGGACCGTCTATATGGGCTACAAGTCATCCAGTACTTTTTCATCAACGACAGACTGGGTTCCGTTAGCAAACCTTACACAAGTCTTTTCAGGTAATATCGTGCAGCCTCTGATTGCCGGCTTCACGTGCGAGGTACTTCTTACCACACCTTTTAACTATGCCCAGGCAAATGGTAACTTAGTGATTGCAGTTGACCAGAATGATCCAAGCTATACTTACACAAGTAATATGTTTATGACAACAGCTGGAACTGGCAGAGCAATACATTATTATAGTGATGGTACGAATCCGGATCCTGCCAGCCCTCCCACAGCAAATGCTGTACTGGCTGTTTTTAATACCATGCAATTGGAAATTTATCCTTCATCTCCATGTTCAGGAACACCTTCAGCAGGAACTACAATTACATCCCAGACACCGGTATGCCCAAGTCAGAGTTTTACCTTATCATTGGCTGGGGCCACTTATGATTCAGGCATCAATTACCAGTGGCAGAGTGCTGATGATGCAGCATTTACCATGAATGTTGCTAATCTTGGAACTTCAAGTACCCAAGGCACCAGCCAAACAACAGCTAAATATTATCGTTGCCAGCTTACCTGTACAAACAGTGGCTTGAGTGCTTCTTCAACTCCTGTTTATGTTGCTATTAATCCAAATCTTCCGGGAGGTAACTATACCATCAATTCGGGTTTGCCAACCGGTGGTAGCAATTTCCAGAGTTTCAATGATTTTATAGCTGCTATGAATTGTGGTATTGCAGGAGCCATTGTAGTAAATGTGGCGGCAGGCAGTGGTCCTTATAACGAGCAGGTGGAGTTTGGAGAGATTATAGGGGCTTCTTCTGTTAACACCATCACCATTAACGGAAATGGTAATGTACTTACCTATGCATCCTCTTCAAGCGGTAATCCTTCGACACTGGAGTTGAATGGTACAGATTATATGACTATAAATAATCTGACCGTAAATGCTACAGGTGCTCAGTATGCTTTTGCATGTCACTTGTGGAATCAGGCCGATAATAATACTTTTAATAATTGTACTTTCAATGCACCTGCTAACGGGTCATATTCAACTCAGGTGCCATTTTCGGTTTCCGGTTCTAAAACATCTGCAATAACTTCCGGTGTGAGCGGAAATAACAACGTGGTTTCAAACAGTACCATATTTAGTGGTTATTATGGCTGTGTAATGGCAGGTAACAGTTCATTAGCAAGTACCGGCAATCAGGTTATCAATTGCAATATCCTGGATTTTTATTTTTATGGATCTTATAATACATATCAGAACGGAGTCGTAATCAGTCATAATACTGTAGAACGTCCTACAAGTACTAATTTTTCATCATTTTATGGAATTTATATCAGTACAGGATGTACAAATGCATTGGTCGAGAAAAACAAAATCAGAAATCCTTGTGCAACCAATACAAGTGCTATAATTTCAGCTTATGTTATTTATTGTTTAAATGATGCCTCACCGGGAAATGAGAATAAATTTTACAACAATGTGATTTCAGATATAAATTCTAATGGTTCAATCTATGGAATGTATATGACCGGCTCTGATTACTGGGAGGCTTACCATAATACCATATCCTTAGATCAAACCACCTCCACGTCAACTTCTCCAACCTATGGAATTTATGCAACTGGAACATTGGCCAAAGATGTAAGAAACAATATTGTTTCAATATCACGCGGTGGTACAGGAACCAAGTATTGTGTATATTATACTACCCCTGCAGTTACAATCAGTGATCATAATGTATTATACATGAATGCTGCAGCAGGTACTCGCTATGTAGGATACAACGGAACAGGTTATACAACACTTAGTGCATGGCAAGCAGGTTCAGGCAAAGATTTGAACAGCGTTAGCGTAGATCCTATGTATCTGGCACCGGGTTCTTATGATTATACTCCTAATAATGGATTGGTAAATGATATAGGTGCGCCATTAGGAGTAACTACAGATATTAATAATGCCACTCGTTCTGTAACCACACCAGACCCGGGAGCTTATGAATTTTCACTTGGAGGTTTAGATGCTGCTATCTCCTGGGTAAGCCCTACCAGTCCGGCAACCGTTGGGTTGTATCCTGTTACTGTTAATATTAGCAATACACAGGCACAAACTATAACAAGTTTAAATCTGTCATATAACGATGGAGGCAGTCCGGTGACCCAGTTGTTTACAGGATTGAACATTACAGCAGGCAATAATCAGAATTTGACATTTTCCACTCAGTATAACCTGGCCAGCAGTGTAACCATGACAGTCGAAATTTTAAGCGTTAACGGAGGCTCTGATGCTGTAAGTGCCAACAATACCGATACATATTTCCTATGTGTTAGTTTGTCCGGTACATATACTATCAATTCAAATTTTCCAACAGGTGGTATCAACTTCCAGACATTTACAGATGCCATCAATGCTTTAAGTTGTGGAATATCATCACCTATAGTATTTAATGTGGCATCAGGCAGTGGCCCTTATAATGAAAGTGTTGTTATTCCTGAGATAACCGGAACCTCTGCTGTAAATACCATTACCATTAACGGAAATGGCCGTACCTTATCTTATACAGGTAATGCCGGTCAGCCAAATACACTGTCATTAAATGGTGCTGATTATTTTATAATAAATAATCTTAATATTGAGGGACTAGATGCTACCTATGCTATAGCATGTCACTTATACGGTGGTGCTGATAATAATGCTTTCAACAACTGTACATTTGAAGTGAATATAACTTCCACGACATCGTTATTATCGGCATTTGTATTAAATGGTTCACCAACAGATGTAACAACTTCAGGAAATTCAGGTAATAATAACCTGATTTCAGGATGTACGATGATTGGTGGGGGCACTTATCAGGTTGCTATTCTGGGTTCAAGCATTTCTCCTTTTAATGTTAATAATCAGCTGGTCAATTGTAACTTACAGGATTTTTACTCATATGGTATACGTAATATGTATTGCCAGAATACAATAATTCGAGGCAATACCATTGAAAGACTAAACCGTACAAATACAACCACTGTTTATGCGATCTATTTATCAACCTCTTCATTGAATTGTACGGTAGAAAAGAACAGAGTTCAGAAATTATTTGAATCACAACAGTCAAGTACTTCATCAGCTTATTGCCTGTATAATGGTGCCAGTGGCAGTTTAGGACTTGAAAACAAATGGTATAACAATGTGGTTAGTGATATAAACTCAAACGGAGCGATATATGGTTTTTACAGTTTAGGTTATACCAATGTTCAGTTTTATCATAACACCATCTCATTAGATGGAACAACTGCAACTGCCGGAACTACTTATGGTATGTATGGGTATGGCACTGGATTGGACATCAAAAACAACAACGTATCTATAACCCGTACAGGAACCGGAACAAAGTATTGCATTTATATGAGTTCTACAAATACAGCTACAAGTAATAATAACAACCTCTATATGAATGCACCTTCGGGGACAAACAATGTGGGTTATTATAGCGGAGTATTTGCCACATTAGCTAACTGGCAAACAGCCAATGGCGGAAGCTGGGATCAGCAAAGTGTGAGTACAGATCCGGCATTTGTTGATCCGGGTACAGGAAACTACAAACCGACAAGTGTCACTTTAAATAATACAGGAACCCCGTTGCCAAGTGTAACAGATGATATTTTGAATATGCCAAGAAGCCTTACAACCCCTGATCCGGGTGCTTATGAATATTCTGTATCTCCAGAAGATGTAGGAGTACTATCATTGGATGCTCCGGCAGCAGCTAACTGTTTTACTAATGCAGAAACTGTCACAGTTACCATTTTTAACTACGGTTCAACAACACTTGATTTTTCAGTTGATCCGGTAACTGTAACTGTAAATGTAACCGGAGCTGCCACAGCAACTCTCTTTGCTAATCTTACAACAGGTACACTTTTTACAGGGGCTTCTATGTTGGTCTCCATGCCATTAACCTTAGACATGACGGCTATGGGTACTTATACTTTTAATGCATTTACGACAATGGCGAGTGATGGTAACAGCAGTAATGATGCCATGCCAGCTGAAAACAGAACAGCTGTTGTAACAGCAGGCACTATTATGCCCTCACCGGTTACTGTTTGTATTTCAGGTTCACCAACATTTACATTGGTGGGAAGTATAGGAAACATTCAGTGGCAACAATCCACAGTAAGTGCATCAGGTCCATGGACAAACGTAGGAACCAATAGCACTACTTATACACCAGGTACCCCTTTAACTCAAAACACATGGTATCAGGCTGTAGTTAGCTGTAATGCTACTAATGCCACAACTCTGGTAGATACGGTTACAGTAGCCAATCCTCAGATTGTTAATACAACTCCTGCATCGCGTTGCGGATTTGGTAATATAACACTTGGTGCTACTGGTACCGGACAAGGTGATATTGACTGGTATGATGCACCGGTAGCCGGTAATCTTGTTGGAACAGGTTCTTCCTTTACCACATTTGTAAATAACACAACCACATTCTATGCTGAAGAAAATGTAGGTGGTGGTTATGGTGCAACACCAATTCTTATTACAGAAATGGATTTGGGTACCAATGACCAAATTGAAATACAGAATGTATCAGGCTTGCCGGTAAACGTTACAGGGTGGAAGGTTGTAGTCAGCGACAGTTATACAGATATAACAAGTGTTAATGCAGATATTCAGACATTAAGTGGTACCATGAATCCTGGCGATACTAAGTCATGGACAGATCAGACAGGACAACCAAACTACTGGGGTAGTAATCTTTTTTGGAATCCGGGAGCTTATCCAACATTTACAGGATGGGCTGCTATTTTGGATAATAATAATGTACTTGTTGATTTTGTGGCATTAAACTGGCCTGCTGCCAATATTCAGGGTGCTACCATTAATATGGGTGGAAATAACTACACAATAGGCTCTCAGTGGAGTGGTAATGGAGTAGATATTACAAATGTTCCCGCTACTCAAAGTGTTTCACGCCAGGGTAATTCAGATAACAATGATCTTTCAGACTTTGCCATCGTTAATTTATCTATCGATAGTACTAATCCGGGAATGACTATTCCATTTACAGGCTTTGGCTGTTCCAGCCCACGCGTGTCTGTTACAGCAACAGTCAATCCCGCACCATCTTTAACGGTATCAGCTGCCGAGCCTAATTTATGTCCAGGGAATAGTACCACGGTAACAGTTAGCTCTCTCAACGATCCAAATTATACTTATTCATGGACAAGTAATCCTGTCGGATTTACAGCAACAGGCTCAGGTCCCCATACCGTAAGCCCGGGTGTTTCAACGTGGTATATTGCTACTGCTATAGATAACAGCGGTGGTTTGAATGACGGTTGTGCTGTAAAAGACAGTGTTGAAATTTTTACAGGTTCTGTTCTTGCAGCAGGTACCGTAACTTCTTCCGATACATTATTCTGCGCATCCGGTACGCCAACACTTTTAGTGACCGGTGCTGATGGAGGATTAATCCAATGGCAGGAATCAACAGTCAGTGCAAGCGGACCATGGACAAATGTTGGAACACCATCAACAGTATATGCACCTGGAACAATTACTCAGACAACATGGTACAGAGTAAAAGTATCATGTCAGTCTTCTGAAGTGTTTTCTAATGAACGACTTGTAACTGTAAATAATCCACAGATAACAAGTACCAGTCCTGCTTCAAGATGTGGTTCAGGTACTTTAACTCTTGGTGCTACTGCAGATCCGGGAGCGACTATTAACTGGTACACCAGTCCATCAGGAGGGCAATCTATTCAAACAGGAGGAAGTTTTACTACACCCTATATTTCAAGTACGACAACTTATTATGCAGCTGCATCACTAGGAGGAGGCGGAACAATTAATGTAGCTTCACCTACAATTGGAACTTCAACATTTATTACAGCATCAGTTGGTTGGGGTCTCAGATTTACAGTAAATGCAGAATGTGATATTGTAAGTGTTAAAGTAAAAACACAGGGGTCAGTTGCAGGCCCTGCAAGTATTCAGATCAGAGTAACTGACCTGTCAGACGTGACAGTATATACAGGTTCAATGTATAATTTCAATGTAACAACAAGTCTTGTAGAATACATTGTCCCGGTAAATATTACTAATATACAGCCCGGTAACTATAAAATGCAAATGACTTATACCGGATTAAGCAATATGGTGCGCGAATCGGGCGGTGTCACATTCCCTTATAATTCACCCGGTAATGAAGTTTCAATTACTGCCGGTGCTAATGGTACGGGGGTAGCTCAAACAACAAGTTCATATTATTGGTTCTATAACTGGGTAATCTCAACCGGATGTGAAGGAACACGTGTACCTGTAACAGCCACAATCAATGCATCACCAACAATTACGGCAACAGCTACTATGTTAACACCATGTGCAGGTAATCCTACCGACTTAAGTGTGAGCAGCAGTAACTCAGGTTATAGCTATTCATGGAGTTCAGTTCCATCCGGATTCAGTGCAACCGGCACCGGACCGCATACAGTAACCCCGGTGGTAACAACAAACTATATTGTAATGGCTACAGATAACAGTGGTGGTCCTTATGATGGTTGTGGAGCAGTGGATACTGTCGTTATTGTTCCAACAGAAAATAATTTAAGTTTGTTGGTTACGGCAACACCCGGTTCTGTATGTGAAGGAGGTAGTGCACAGTTAAATGCTACACCATCTTACCCACAGAATGTTATAAATTACAATTTCAATGCATCAAGCGGAGTATTTACCCCCTTGGTAGGAGGAACAACTGTAGCAGCCTTACAGGCAGACGATGCCGCTTCACCTGCAATTCCAATTGGATTCAGTTTTAGTTTTGACGGTTCAACCTATACACAGGTTTACGCAAGTACAAATGGAATTCTCTCTTTTGGTGCTGCTAATTCATCTTTAACAAATAACCTGAATTCAGGAACAGGACGGCCTATCATTGCCCCATTATGGGATGATCTGGCAGGCACTACTGGAACAGCATCCTATCTTACAACAGGTACACCGGGTAGCAGAGTATTTACAATGGAATGGCTAAATTGGGAATGGAATTATAGTGCAACATCGGCAGTAATTTCATTCCAGGTAAAATTATATGAAGCTACCGGAGTAATTGAATTTATTTATCGTCAGGATGCTGCATTAATTAGCGGTACCCCAACAGCATCCATTGGTCTGGCAGGAACTGCAAACGGTGAGTTTCTTTCATTAAGTGATGCCTCTGGATCGCCTTCAGCATCAAATGTAACAGAGACTACCTCCATTAATGCTAAGCCAGCAACAGGCCAGGTATATACTTTCACACCACCACCTTCCTCAGGTAATTTTACTTATCAGTGGTTGCCTCCTGCACTCTTCTTAAGTTCAACAACTATCAGTAATCCGGTTGTACAGAATGCAACCAGCAGTCAGGATTACATCGTTGTGGTCACTGATCTGAATACAGGATGCACAAAATCAGATACAATAAACTTTATAGTAAATCCGCTTCCGGTACCTAACGCGATTACAAATGCTCCGGTATGTGTAGGTGATGTTTTGAATTTAGGAGCTGATAGCTATACCAGTTATCAGTGGAACGGGCCCAATGGTTATACCAGCACAGATCAGTATCCCGTAGTCACAGCAAATGCACAGGCAAGTCATGCCGGCACTTATATAGTTACCGTAACAGATGCAGCTTCTTGTACAAAAACAGATTCAGTAACAGTTGTTGTCAATGCACTGCCGGTACCCTATATTATCAATCAGACCAATGTCAGTTGTTACGGAGGAAATGACGGATCGGTAACCATTGGCAGCAGTGGCCTCGCTCCGTATGTGTTTGACTGGACCTTTGGTCTGGATTATGCTG